>Ga0180007_10006695_pt1 | contig 11185 bp, 8 predicted proteins | sample MM_PC_MetaG_FD_121122 | JGI IMG/M metagenome (GOLD analysis project Ga0180007, IMG submission 121122) | Groundwater microbial communities from the Aspo Hard Rock Laboratory (HRL) deep subsurface site, Sweden - MM_PC_MetaG | ecosystem: Environmental > Aquatic > Deep subsurface > Groundwater...
AAGATTGGAAACAGGCTTGCCGCTGTAAAGGCATTGGGCAATGGCGCAGTTTTTCCCGCAGATGCTTGAATGGAAAATATCACTACAGAATTTGCCGATGGCATCATTGCTTGACCAGCCGGTGATATGTTCCGCTGCTCGATTAAATGAGGTGATCTTCCAGTTGCGGTCAACAGTGAAAACTCCGTCTGCAACAGAGTCAAGGATGAGATGATTTTTGATGCTGCTCGTCATGTCCCGGAAGGTTTCAATGCCGCCGACAATCTTTCCCTGATGGTCCAGGAAGGGGGCTGCGCTGATATTAATCGGGATGGTTTCGCCTTTTTTCGATTTGATGTAAATGGTCTGGTCAATGATTGCTTTGCGCAGTTTGACGCTCTGGCCAAGAATGCATGCCTCACCGCAGACATTGGAATGGAAAATCTGGCTGCATGATTTGCCGATGACTTCCTTTTCCGTCCAGCCGGTGATTAATTCAGCAGCTTTGTTGAATGAGCTGATTTTCCAGTTTCGATCAACAGTAAAAACACCGTCTGCTATGGAATTTAAAATCAGCTTTTTGGTGATGGTTGCGGTGATGTCTCGAAAGCTTTCCACCCCGCCGATGACTTTCCCCTCATGATCTGTCAGGGGAGCGGCGCTGATGCTGACCGGAACCGTTGTGCCGTCTTTTGTCTTTATAAAGATAGACCTGTCCAGGATGGTTTTGCCGTCGCGTACGCTCTTGGCGAGAAGGCAAGAGTCGCCGCAGACATTGGAGTGAAAAATTTCACGACAGGATCTGCCGATGACCTCTTTCTGTGACCAGCCGGTGATGGCCTCCGCTGTTCTGTTAAAAGAGGTGATCTGCCAGTTGATGTCAACGGTGAATACTCCGTCAGCCAGTGAGTCAAGCACCAGTTGGTTAACCATGAATGATTGAGGAGTTTCCTGGAAACCGACAATGGCTCCGGCAAGGTTTCCCGCCTCATCCGGCACAGGAATGGCTGAAACGATAACGGCGGGATTCTTTCCGGTGGCAGGATTTTTCAGCATCATGGGGAAGGATGTCATCGACTTGCCTGAAGATATGGTGGAGCAGAGAATGAAAAAATTACTCAGGTGAGCATGATGGCTGAAAAAATTATGGCACTTCATACCAATGGCATCCACAGCCTTAACTCCCAGGAGATCTTCGGCGGCCTGACTGAAGAAGGTGATTTCCCACTTGGAGTTTACGGTAAATACAGGGAGTGAGACCTGTGTCGGTGCTGTGATTTGCTCATTCATATTGCAAATTATCTGTGATATGTTTGTTTGGCTTCAAGATGTATGATTCTGGCTAAGATGTGAGCTGAACAACTTAGTCATAAGCTTGTCTGACGTCAAGCCACTTGTGCCCGCGCTACAGTTTTGTTGCAGAATTGACTTGACAGTTTTGTGTTTGTGTGATTGTTTGTGCGACGCAGTTGTATATCTTTTTAACGGATAAATTGCTTGGCGGATCGCAGATTTTATCACAGTAACATATTTGGCTGTCTCGTAAAAAAAATCTCTCGACAGCCCTTCAGTATATGATAAGTTTCAAGTTGTCGTCACGGAAATTCTGTTCCGGGACTTTTAATCCGCAAGGGTATAAGTACAAAGCCATTATATTTGGATACACGCAAAAATTGGCGTCCCGCAATTGGTGTCTCGCTTTTGCTGGCTGCCGTGTTAATAATTTTTTGAGGGAGATGCACTATGAAAATTAGCGACTTGGAAAAGCTCAAAAATGAGGGAGTTGAAAATTTGCCCTCCAGTGAGCGACGACGTTTTTTGAAATTCGGCCTGTCGGTAACCGGCGTGTTCCTGGGGGGCTCTATCTTGTCACTGACTTCTGCCCGCAATGCGCAGGGTGTTGTCGAACTCATGCCTCAGCAGGCACAGAAATTTCCTTACAGTCCCCATTACTCCATGGTTATTCGCCAGAATCGTTGCGTGGATTGTGAGCGCTGTAAAGAGGCGTGCACAAAAACCAACCATGTACCTTCCTATGGATACAGAACCACCATTCTGGAGATGGAGAGAGAAACCAGTCCCGGAGAGAATGAGCGCATTTTTATGCCGGTTCTCTGTAACCACTGCAATCGGCCTCCCTGTGTTCGTGTCTGTCCGACAAAGGCCACATTTAAGGATAAGAAAACCGGCATTGTCATGATGGACTATAAAAAATGTATCGGTTGTAAAACGTGTATGGCCGCCTGTCCCTACAATGCGCGCTATTTCAAGGAAGAGATTCGTGCGGTGGACAAGTGTAACTTTTGTTATGATACTAGGCTTGTGAACGGAGAGAAAGAGACAGCCTGCGCCGCCGCCTGCCCAGCTGATGTTCGTGTATTTGGTGACCTTTCCGATCCTGGCAGCAGGGTTTATAAACTGATCCATGCTCCGGAAAAAGTTGCTTGGGTTTTGCGTCCTGAAACCGGTGCGCTTCCCAATATCTACTATATGAACGACTAATTGCCAGAGAGGATGAATATATGAATATTGATCAGAGAAGTTTTACGAGATTTTTCAGTGTATTGGCTTTTGCCGGGTTGCTTCTTGTCCTGGTAGGAGGGCAGGCGGTCGGGGAGGAAGAGTATGATGAAGATGCCTACGGCCCCCAAGCGCCGATTGTTTTTATCGCGCCGGTGAAGGCGGTTGTTTTCACCCATAAGACCCATACCATGGACGCAGGTATGGAATGCGACAGCTGTCATGATGAAGTTTTTCAGATGGAGAGCGGGTCCACGGAACAGAATGATGATTTCACCATGCAATCGCTTTATGATGGCAAATATTGTGGCGCCTGCCATGATGGTGAGACTGCTTTTGCTTCCAATACCCGTTGCACGGTGTGCCATATCGGTGTAAAGGGTTTTGATCGCATGCAGGGTGGACCGAAGACTGATGCCCATGGCGGAAATCATTAATTGATATAATGTTCTGAAGTGATAACCTGCAAAGGCGAAAAGAAAGTACTTTTCGCCTTTGCAGGCGTTTTGAGCCCATTCAACAATAAAATTATCATCCTCCAATTAAGGCGTTTTCTGCGCCTCATCAATCGTTAGACTTTAATCAAGTCTTATCTATATAAGCATAACCCTCCGATTTGCAGGTTCTCCTTTATAGTTGTATGCGGTGATGTTCAACATTCGCCTCGCTTGCCCTTCACTGCCCAAGGTCTATTTAGCCTTAACCTTTGTTTATTTCTTGTCAAAACTTATTGTTGCGTAGCACGTCCTGAGCGGCTTGTTTTGATGCTATTTTTCTCTTCTTGCGGCTAATAGCCTGTTTTTACATGGAAAAAATATCGTGGGCGTTTGATGTTTTTTTGGGGAGGGGTATTTTAAAAGTAGGCGAAAATTGATCCATTTTAAACAAGCGGGCGCAAAATTCAGGCGCACAATTTGTCTGAGGCAGATTGTCGCAGTAGTAACACGCTGAAATAACAGGATTTGTGTCGATATTGCTCCTCGCGGAAGAGAGGAGTGAGGTGGGATTTTGCTTCATGCGGCGCTTTTGTGGGCGCAATATGCCGTATTTTGCAAACCGAGCCAGGGCGAATTATGCGCCCATCATGGTAAATTATATAGATATAATTTTTGAAGAAAAGTATTGGAAATGAAAATTTATAACTACTGATTTGTATGAAATTAGAAGGAGTTAGGGATTTATGCTTACTCTTGTGCGCCATTATTTCTGTTCATGGCATAGCTATTGCTCATGTATAAAACTAACGAGAAAGAAGCCTAGCCAAGAACGAGAATAAAGGAGGCTAACATGAGTGCCTTAATCCATCTGCTTTCATCGCATCAAAGTAAAAACGAAAAAAAATCAATAGTTACAAAGCTGGCTGACAGGATGAGCCAGTTGAGCGAGGGGTTCTGGTTTACTCTCTCTCTCTGTCTTTTCATCATCATGGGACCGTTTTCAATATTTGCCGTCTTGATCGGTCTGCACAGCCTGGCAACAAAAAATGCAAATCAGAGAGAGCCGGAAGCGGTATAACCAGCCAAGAAAAAAATGGTTAATCAACAAAGCGTGAAGCTTCATCGGATGGCGGTCTGAACGGAAGCCTCAGTTGATAACTAAGTAAACGAACTGAAAATTCATATCAGAATTTTTGATTAGAAACAAGACTTATTTAGCCGGAATTAGTTGGACAGGTAAACTGTCATTTAAAATATCCATTTGTTTAACGCAAAAAATGAGAGGAGGACTGAAAATGTCAAACGGATTTTCACTAGCAGCAACTGCTGAACCAAAAGTTGCCACACCGGGGTTGAATAAAATCACACTGCTTTTAGTGCTGATGGCTGTGGCGGGAGTGAGTGCCGGTCTTTACGGCTTTTATGCAGGCCATCACAATGTTTATAACAACACCCGTGAGATGCCGTGGGGGATTTTGATCTCCACTTACGCTTTCTTCGCTATCACCTCAACCGGTCTCTGTCTGTTGGCCGCCATCAGCCATATTTTCGGCGGCAACCGATTGGCACCGCTGGCAAACAGAATGGTCTGGCTGTCACTTATCTCCATTATCGGTGGATTTGTCATAATCGGACTTGAGATTGAAAGTCCCTGGAGAATGGCAATCTATAACGTTATCTCTCCTAATCTCACATCCAATATCTGGTGGATGGGAACACTTTACGGACTGGCCGTAGGCTTTATGTTTGTGGAGTTTTTCCTGATTCTTACCAGACAGTATAAGATTGCCATTATCCTTGGTGTACTGGGTGCTCTTGCAGAAGTAGCCGCCAATACCAACCTGGGCGCAGTATTCGCCACACTTTCAGCCCGTCCCTACTGGTATGGTGCGCAGCTGCCGGTTTACTTCCTGGCCTCCTCATTCATGTCAGGTGCTGCCGCAGCCGTACTTTTCACCAATTTAGCCTATAAGATGCGTAATGAAGAGATGAATGACGCAACCTATAAAGGTGTGCAGAGCGCTGCCAAAGTTCTTACCCTGATGATCTTCCTGGTAAGTGTTGCCACAGCATGGAGAACAATCACCTTTTACGTCGGTGGATCCGAAGGCGGCCGCGCAGCAGCAGACGCTATTCTGGGCGGACCTTTGGCAACCAATTTCTGGATCTTTGAAGTCAGCATCGGCCTGATTTTCCCCCTTGGTCTGCTTGCCTTCACGAAAATGAAAAGCCTGCCCGCCATGTCTGCAGCAGCTCTTATGGCTCTGGTAGGTCAGTTCTTCTCTCGCTACGACCTGGTTGTTGCAGGTCAACTTGTACCCCAGTATGAAGGATGGGACAATCTGCCGGCATACTTCAGCTATACCCCTTCGGTTTCTGAGTTGCTGGTTACCATGGCTGGTCTTGGATTTGTCGGTGCAGCATTTATTCTTGGTGAAAGATTCTTTGGTCGTGCCTTCGAACATCAGGGCGAACATTAATCCCTGGTAGATGACCACTAACTGAGTCCATCTCTGAAAAAACCGGGGTACCGGAAAGGTGCCCCGGTCATAACACTCAAAGTGTGGAGAGGTAGAAAATGATAGCAGACGATAAAGCAATCTTTACAATCGGTGTAGCTTCCAAGATGTTAAAAGTACATCCCCGGACGTTGCGGATTTACGAGAGTGACGGATTGATTAAACCAATCCGTCAGGGCAAATGGCGCTACTTCACCATGGATGATATTAAGTGGATTGAATGCTTAAGAGGGATGATCCATGAGGGCGGTATCAGTATTGCTGCGATAAAAAAACTCTTACAGTACACCCCGTGCTGGAATATCGCGGACTGCCCGTTTGAGAAGAGAAAACAATGTACGGCCTTCATGGCAAGCGGTCTGGTGCCGAGAAAGATTGAACTGCACAGACCGGAACAGGTCAAAAAGGCTGATGGGGACTTCGCGGCTTAAGTACGATGTGGATGATTTATCTGGAGAGGATATGCTTGAGCAGAATTTTCTCCAAAGCAGTCTGATAAAGAAGAACAGCAGATGCAGCTTTTTCAAGATTTTTCACCACGGCAGACGCATTGCCGGTCAAGATGTGATGGCAGTTATAGTTGAGGCAGAAAATGGGTTTCACTTTCAGAGTGCAGCCTTGGTGCCCAAGATAGCAACATTCAAAAGAATCATCCCGCTGGGAAGTAACCTCAACACCCAGCAGCATGTTTAACAGCAATAAGAGAGCGTCTGTTTCATTAGCCATATATGCACTGCAGCAGCCACCACCAGCCTTTTCAGCGCATGCCTTACAGAGAGAATACATGGACATGGATGCCATCTGGAGCTGTAAAGCCTGTGAAAGGACTTCGAGATTATGTAACTTTTCCTTCATGCCAGGCAAGGTCAGCAGATCAGTTCCATAGTGCTCATAGAGCCGCCTGGCGCAGGAGAGTTTCTGCGGTACTTCACTGAAATAAAATTCATTTATCGTCACTATATCACCCGATTACCTTTCTGTTACCTAGCACCCAAATGCACCATCTGTCGCTTTGTTTTCTGTCGAGAAAACGAATCTGTCCCGCGGGCAGTTCTGCCAGCAGATCCGCCTCCATTGACTGCAGGAAGCCGGACAGTATGTAGATACCCCCTTCCCAGAAGGATGGGGTCTGAATCAGTTGCTCCAGCAGGCCACGGTATAAATTGGCCACAATCAGATTGTAGCCGCTGGTGTGCAGCTTGTCTTTGCGCAGGTCCATCTCTCTGATATCTACCTGCTCATTTACCTGGTTCAATCGGCAGTTGGCCCGTGCGACAGCACAGGCCAGGGGGTTATTGTCAACGGCAGTGATTTTTTCTGCGCCAAAGCGGGCTGCGGCAATACTGAGCAGCCCTGTTCCGGTGCCCAGATCCAGCATGGTCTTGATGGCTGCTTCCGGAGTCTGCATGTAATGGATCACTGTTTCCAGGCAAACACGGGTCGTCGGGTGAAAGCCGCTGCCGAAGATCACGCTGGGATCAAGGCGGATATCTGCCCGGCCTTTTTCCCAGACTGGGGAAACCGTTACCCCGCCCACCGTAAAAGACGAGATAAATAGCCCCGCCTCCCAGTCGCAATAATCAAGATCCGCCTGATAGATGAGGTTGCATCCGTGCCGGGCACAGAGTTCGGCGACCAGGCTGTCTTTTGCCCGGTGAAAAAAAAGAACGGCGGTTTCGTCTTCAATCCAGATGCCGATCAGGTCGGGATCATCAAAGGCAAGAATATCCGCCTTGTCAAGATGGTAAACATAAAGTCTATCATAGGATTGATAGGGTGGACGCAGCATATGTCTTCCCGCCGATTAATTGGATAAATGTGTTATCTGGCTAAGGATGTGCCGATTTTTACATCCACCCTGTTTCCCGGACGTCCGGCAGCATTGGCGGGAACAAGAGCACCTGAGCTGTCCTGGATAACACGTTTCTGGTCAATACTCAAGGCGGAAACAAGGAAATCATTCACAGCCTTTTGCCGCTTTTTGGCTAGCTGCAGCAGTTCGTTCTTGCTCACCGAGAAGTCGGGAGTCGGGCGGGGCGGAGCAGGGGGAGGAGCCTGCTGCCGGTTGGCAGGAGAAATTTCTTCCTTGCCGTATTTTTCGGTAATCTGCTCCGATTTTTTTAGTTCTGTCAGCAGCTCTTTCTGCCGGGCAATTTCTTTCTTTTCAGCTGACAGGACTTGCGAGTCAGAGCCTGAGTCGGCGTAACCTTTCAGTGTTACAGTCAGGAGCGGGCGCTGGGATAAAACCTGGGCGAAAAGGCTGAGTAGTTTTTTGTTTTCGGCAGATAAATCCGCTTTGCCAGGGATAAAAAGAAGGTGGTCGCCGGATTGAGCCAGTTCAGGAAAACTTGTCTGCAGCTGGGAAAACGGTGATACGGATGTTTTTAAGACAATATTTTGCAGAGAACGTCCCAATGCCCAGGCCAGGCTATAGGAGGGATCTGATATCGAGCCTTTAACCGGCAGTTGCAGGTCGATTTCCCCTTGCCGGTTAGAAAGCAGGGCAATGGTCAAAGGGAGCTGACTGTTCAGCGTTCCCTGGGGTTCACCAAGCTTAAGGCCTGTGACCAGTAGGGAGTTATCTGCGCTCACATTACCGTCTTGCTGTTGATAGGTGGTGGAAAACTGAAAACGTCCATCCTTTAGTCGGTATCCCAGCAGTGGTCCCAGATAGGATGAGAACTCCTTGAGCGGCATATTCTGCAGGCTCGCCTGGAAATCAGCGTCAAATGTGCTGCCGAAAAAGCCAAGATCGCCGGTAATTGACCCTGATGAGTCCTGTTCGGCCTCGCTGGTGAGATTGATGTGCAGTTTTTCCCCCGGAGCATTGATGAAATTATCCAAGTCGCCGTTCAGCCGCAGGCGGGATGAATAAACGGGAAGTACCCGCTGGTCGGTGAAAGCCAGGGTGGCATCGGTGAGATTGATACGGGAGACGACAATCTGGCCGGTGTTGGCAAAATCGCTTAATCCCGGCCGGGTGCGGGAGAAGAAAGAGGAAGCATTAATCGGTCCCTTGGCGGGAATATTCAATTGGAGAAAGGCCTGATCGCAGTTTACCTCATTGATATTTACGGCAAGTGGACTGAGGGTAAAATCCAGGCGGGGTGTCTCTGCCTTGGCAAAGCTGATCAGGTCAGGCCCGTTTTCCTGAGCGGCGCTGAAATAACGCAAGGCAAGCGAGCCGGTATAGGCAAAGTTGGGCAGATTGATTTCTCCTTCGGCATCCAACTCACCGGAAATTTTGGGGAGATTCAGCCAGTCGGTGACCAGGGTGGGAAGAGTGGCAAGGCGGTAGTTGTTCAGTTTGCAGGTGAAATGGGCGCTGAAGGGCTTGATGGTCATGGGGCCAGTCAGGCTGAGAGCGCCTCCTCCCAGCTCATCTGTTTCGATGAGCACATTGCCCTGCTGCCCCTCGGAGTTTGACAACTCTGTTGCCTTGATGCGTACATTGGGCTGCGTATGTTGCAGCGGGGTGGGGAGAAAGTCATTTTCCAGTTTCAACAGGGCGTGGCCGAGTTCAACAGATGACAGGGAAACCTGGCAGGACTTTTTGCTTTCCTGCGAATCCTTTTTTTCTCCCAGCTGGTTCCAGTTGAAATTTTTCTGGTCGTCCCATTTTAGATAAATTTCAGCATTTTCAGCAGACAGGGTGACATTGGTCAGGGCGCTGCCGGGTACCAGATTGGTAAAGCCCAAATGGGCCTTGGGCAAGATAAGCCAGATTTGCCCTTGGCTGCTGAGGGTGAAATTGTTCGCATCCAGGGTGCCGTTGGCAAAGCTCACCTGGTTATTTTTGTCGGAGTTCAGGGAGAAGCTGCTGGAAAATTTCTCAATGTTGCCCTGGGTGATGCTGAGCTCTACCGGAGCAAGATAGCGGGACATTTTCTGCAGGCTGAGCTGGTTTGCTTCTATCTGGCCTTTGACAATGAGTGGGGAAGGAGCAATATCTCCCTGCAGAGAGATGGTGCCTTTTCCCGAGGTTACCCCATTAAGGGTAAAGGGTGCCGCCTGCTTATTCCGGCCGCTGAAGTCCGACAGGGTAAAAGTAACCTCTGTGAAGGTCTCGGTAAAGCCGCCGGCCACCTTGTCATCGACGAAAGACAGCCTGCCGTCGGTCACTTTCACCTTATCCACAACAAGATTGCTTTCTCTGCCCTCTTTGTCAGAGGTTGCAGCTTGAGCTGGGCCAATGGCTGGAAAGGACCATTTCCCGTCGGCATGTCTGCCCAGGTACAGCGCAGGCCCCGTCAGGTTGATTTCTTTAAGGTTGTATTGGCGTATGAAGGGATAGATGGTTGCCCTGACCGTGGCTTCGGCAACGGTATTGATATTGCCGTTGCGGTCTTTGATGGTGATATCGGACAGATGGCTGGTGGTCTCAATCTCAAGACGGAGCTCTTCTTTAGGTCCGGAAAGAAAGGTGATATCCATGAGAATGTCACCGGTTCCCTTATCAAGGGTGAATCCCGGTTGAGCAGGCAGATAGGCCAGATAGGCGGGCAGATCAACGGCATTGAAATGCAGCTGTAACTGGGCCTGGAAATTCTCGCCATCCACCTTTGTCTTACCGGTCAGATCAACAGGACTGCCGTTGATCATGGCGGAAAACCTGGGATTGATGTACCGGTCGCTGACCGAGTAACTCTGTTGCGCTGCGGCCTCATTGTCAGGGTTATGGAACAGCAGGGGCAGGGCAAGGTTGATCTGCTCCAGCTTGTGAGTTTTATTTGCCGGAATATCGTCAAAAAGTATCCGGCTGTTGGTCACGGTAATGTTCTGCATGAAATAGGCAAAGGGCAGATTGACCAGGGGGACGGCCTGGTTTTGGCGGATCGGCAGGATATCGGCCAGGTTGTATTGCTGCTGTTCATTTCTAACCAGATGAAGAAAAAGGTTGTCTACGGCAAGGCTTGCACAGTTGAACTGCCCGCGGAAAAGGGATGACCAGGCAATATCAGCCTCGATGGAGCCGGCGGAGAAAAGAGGATCGATCTGATCATTCGGGTCGGCCAGGTTGGGGCCGATAATGGTGTTCTGTAATGTAAGTTTCAGGGTAAAAGGGCTAAAGCCGACCGATCCGAAGGTGATGGCGCGGTGGAGATTTTTTTCAGTCCTTTCCGGGATGACGTTCCGGAAAAAATAGGGTACTCCGACAAAGCCGATTAATGTATAAGTGAGGAATGCAAGGAAAGCAACGGCTGACAGGATGATCGCGACTCTCGGTACCGGCGACTGCATTGCCCGGCGTTTCGGGCTGCTACTGCTGTCCGGCTGCAGATCTTCCGTGGGAGGAACGGTTTTTTCCTCTTTGCTTTGCCGGGGCTGGGGCTGATCTGCCGGTTGATCAATAGATACCTCTAGATCAGCCTGGTCTGACTCTGTTTTTTCCGGTTCCTGCGATATGGATATTGATCCGAAGGGATCCTGATCATTTTTTGACATTGTGCGACAACCTTATGAGCCGAATTGCTGGCAATTTTTAACTATTACGTTTAAAGAAAAACGAAAACGATAAATAACACGAAATGGACTTCTTTTCCATAATTGACTGTCTTGTAAAAAAACACTCGACAGCCTTACAGTGCATGAAACTAATTAATTAACGAGCCTCTTGCAAAATGACCATAATGGACAGGTCGTCATTCCGGGCAAGCGCAGCGCGACCCGGAATCCATTGTGCTTGCTTGATTCCCGCTTTCGCTGGAATGATGGCAAATTGATTTTATC
>Ga0180007_10006696_pt1 | contig 11184 bp, 7 predicted proteins | sample MM_PC_MetaG_FD_121122 | JGI IMG/M metagenome (GOLD analysis project Ga0180007, IMG submission 121122) | Groundwater microbial communities from the Aspo Hard Rock Laboratory (HRL) deep subsurface site, Sweden - MM_PC_MetaG | ecosystem: Environmental > Aquatic > Deep subsurface > Groundwater...
AAACAGTATTCTCCGCACAAGAAGAAAAATCACAGATTTATTTTTTGCACGCAATAATCAATTTCGCGCAGCAAAAAACTCAACACGAAAATTGCGTGAAATTGAACTCTCTGGGCGGGCGGGTGGGGGCAGAAAATAAATTTGAAAAGCCTATGCGGAGATACTGTCAAAACCATTTCCCCAACGTCTCAACCATAATTCCCAATCTACCTAAATCGACAAACAAAACCAATTTCTGTTTCAATACTTACGTGCATGGAACATTGCTCCTGAACAGTTTGCCAGAAGGACTAAGACAAACGTAGGCATTGCCAGCACCTTCTAATCCATTTATACTCACCCCGCCATTTGAGTCTACAAACAACATAGTCTCATAATTCTTATCAGGTCCACTGCCAATCTTTAAAACACCGCCATCGTTTTTTATCTGCCAATCCCGGTGTGGCGAACTGCTCCTCACTAATTCCAAAGCAGTAGCCTCGTTATCATTAGATTCAATTCTCAAAACCTGCGCGCCGCTGCCCCAGATATGCAATTCACTTTCTGGATTTGGAATCCCAATCCCCACCTTCCCGCTGTTGTCAACTATAAACTTATCCTCCAAATTAATCTCCATCGCGCCGACAATAACCACCATCAAAATTATCAAAACAACCAACGCCGGCCCTGCTATCTTCAAAAAATTCTTTTTCATTTTTACCTCCTTTCACGATTTACCATATTCACGCTTTGATTATTGGGAGAGTCTCTGGACGAGCCCTTTCAGGTTCCAGAATCGTTGGTCCCAGCCCCCCATTTAAGCTTCCAACAAAACATAATTCCCCATTCTGATTTATCTCGATGACGACAATGCCGTCACCATTCTTAATTGTAAATGCAGGATTTTGCGCATCGCAATTTGCGCTGGAGCCGCAGTTCCCACCTTCAGTACACAAATTTCCTTGCTGATCAACATAACTTACAGTTTCCCCAGCAGAATTTTTTACCTGGAACAATGGAACCGGAAACGCACACGAACCTGTCACAAAACAATCTCCCTCAAGGAATATGTCTCCATTTTCCGCAAACTTAGCAACTTCCTCGCCTTGGTTATTTTTTACTGTGAAGAATTCCATTTTTTCAGTATTGTCCTGGACAAAATAACAATCAGAATCCGCAGGATAATCTATGAAGCCATCATTATCGTTGTCAATTCCGTCTTGGCATTGTGCTTGAGGATATGCTTCATCATTATCTTGTGGAGAAGAACAACTAAAATCATCTGGATAATCTGTGTAGCCATCGTCATCGTTGTCAATTCCGTCCTGGCATTCTGCTTGAGGATATGTTTCATCATTATCTTGTGGAGAAGAACAACTAAAGTCATTAGGATAATCTGTTGCTCCGTCGTTATCGTCATCTATGCCGTTAGAACATTTTCGGAGATTAATAATACTAACTTCAATACCGCCGTCATCGGCTAATTTTATTGGAGTTATGTAAATATTGTTATAAGGATCATAAAAAGTTTCCCCTGGAAGCAAAAACGAGTCCCTTGAATCTGCCACATTATTGTACCAATCATATTCCGGTCCTGCAAATTCATCATACCATAAACTTTGAGTGTGTGCGTCAAAAAGATAGGTTGTTATACAACGACCATTGTAAAAAAATTGGCCCCTTATTAAAATACCATTAATATTTATGCCAAAATTATTCAAATGTTCTAAAGTTGAGTCATAACCGCCCAATGGTCTTTGATACTGTATATAGATTGCATCAAGGTCAATGGTTACGCCATCGTCATATACCGAAGGCACTAGAATTGGATTAGTTAATGGAATTTTTATAGCTTTTACATCTTGGGACTGGGTTTCGTAAGGATAAATCGTATAGGTTCCAGAATCTGTTACTTCTAACACACTTGAACCATCGAGCCATCCGAATCTTTCTTTGTGACAAGCCGCATGGTGAAAAGCGTAGTTCGTTAGCTCTGGCTGATATGTAAAACCTGTGGTTCCTAATACTTGGAATCTGTCACCGCTAGCATATTGAGCACAATCAACCACATCCCCAGATATTGTAAATTCCCCGCAATCATAAATGTTTCCATGCCCACCAATACCAAAACCATGCGAAAGTTCATGAGAAATTAATTTATAAAGCGAATTATCAACTTCGTCCAAATAATACCAGCCAGGATAGGGCCCAGGTGTTGGGGGATACATAGAGGGCATTAGCTTGGTTGCTACAGAAATACTTGTATACAAATCTGTCCCATCCGGAGCAGTCAAATGAATCTTTCCTATAGCAGAAACTCCTCCCCCCGTGCCGCAACCATGTTTTACAATAAGGATCCTATCTATTTCAGATAACTCTCCAGGATATTCTTCTGCTAATCTGGCAGTGGCATCGGGAGGAACAGAATTAGAGGCACAACTGGATTCATCTTCATCAAACCATCCATAAACAAAACCATCTAAACTGGTCTTACCGTATGACGACTCTCTAAAAAACGAACTAAGAAAACCGGTTTGGTCATCACGAAACAAATAATAATACATTTCAGAGGCGCTTGGATGAGTAAAGGCGTGATTTGGATTTTGGTATAGTAAAACAACTGTTGTTTGCACTCCTAAAACATCATCCTGTAAGTCCGCTTCAATCGGAGAAAAAAGCAAGCCCTCATCGTCAGATAAGAATTCATAATTCTCCGCGACAATTTCATTTCCTTTGTCAAATTGCAATTTTTTCCCAAAGACTCTCAATTTGTCTCCTGAAACCAACCACGGTTCTTCTTCAAAATAGATTCTATGCTTCTCCTCACCATCGTAAATGAAATATTCATTTACACTTGAAGACTCCTCAAGGTTGTCGTAATGAAATGCTTCCACTTCCCCCTTAACTTCAATTTCTTCCCCGAATTTTGAGATGTCATTTATCCTCTTCCGTACAGCAGATTCATCAAACAAATTTATACTCTCGGCCAAATTAACTTTTGCAGCCTTTCCCTTTATTAGGTCACTTGGAGAAAACAAAACCCCGTCCCCAAAAAAATAAAAATAACCAAAAGTCGCTAAAACAACCACAACAACTAAAACAACAACCAACCTCTTTTCCATACTTTCTACTACAAATCAAGAATTAATAAAACTTCCTAAAACCACTTCCCCAACGCTTCTTGTTTTTCTTTCTCCCTCCCAAATATCGACTGAATATACATCTCAGTCAACTCCAAACTTTCCAACAAATATTTACTCGCGCCAAACTCCCGCGCCAAATCCAAAGCCGGCTGCATGTATTTCACAATGCTTCCTTCAGAAATTGTAAAAATCAGTTTCCCACCGCACTTCGTGCACTTGCCAACAAGCGGCGGCCGCCGATATTTTGCATTGCACCCAACACACCTAAATCCTTGCATTGAAAACTTCCTCAAATTTCCCCTCGTGTCTCTGATAAAATGCCTTTCAATAATCAATCTCGCCACATCTGCCGTATCAACCGCCCGAATCTTCTTACACAACTCCATCTGAGCATTAACTTTCTCCTGCATCGTCGGCAATATTTTATAACTCGAACAAAGAGGCCCAAGATTAATGTCTTCAGTCTCATAACTGTAACCCAAATCAACAAACTCTTTATCACCGCCCAGCCTGTCCTTCACCTGCTCCATCTTAACATCATACGGACTTTTTCTTTCTTCTGCAGCTTCATACAATTCTAAAGGAATTTCCTTAGAAACATCTACATCAAAAATCATATCATCAACTTCCCCGGCCCTGATTCGCGCATTCACAACTAACGGAGCATCCTGCGTCCCCCCGCGATGAGCTGGCAAAAATTTCCTCGAAAAGTTCAACAACATGTCCATAAAAAGCATGCATGCGGCTTCATCTCCATCGCAATCCCTCCTCATAGCTGCATGCATGTACGGCGAAGCCAACATTCCTTGCGTCTTTGAAAAACCGATCAATCTCCCAATAACAGAAGCGCAATTGTGCGGAGCCATGCAGCCAAGCAAAACCCCAATCAAATCTTCCCTGCCCTTTGCATTGAACTTTTTCTCCAAACCATAAATTTTCTCAAGCTCCTCATCGACAAACTTAGTAATTTTCAAAAAAACATCGTCGGCTTTTTCATCCGAACTTTCAGAGCAAGCAGGCAAAACAATATCGTGCGGAAACAATTCCAAAACCTGGTTCTCGCTTTCCAACTTCTTTCCGTTAATATCTTTTTCATAACCCAACTCCCTTAACTTTTCAACACTTGTTCCAATTTCCTTCGCCTTAAAATGCGTCAACGGCATTTCAATCATGTCATACCTAATTGTCCCATCCTTGTTCACATGAAGATTATATTTCGCCCTCAACAAACCCTTTGCCAAAAACTCGGTGCTGTGGTCTTTGTTGCTCGTTCCCCGCACACCCTTAACAATCGGAATCTCATCAACGCTCACGCCAGCAATTTTCTTCGCCTCATCAAAATAACTTCTAATGTCTATCCGTCTTTCTTTGTATTTTTCACTTTCCAACCGCTTGCAATATTCTCCACAAACTCCACACCGTGGATAAACAGTTCCCTTTTCGCATTTACTGCAATAAAAATCAGGAAATTCTGCTTTAACAGTTCCAACATCCAACGCTGCCTGAAAACTTCTCAACCTTCCGCCTTCGTTCCCAACTGGAAACAAAACATGCGGGCTTCCTGTCAGCTTCCGCAATTTCGCTTTTTCAGGCCGCCCCATTCGCGACCCAACAAAAACTCCAGCCTTATCCCTTACCTCCAAATCACACAATTCATTTATCTTGCTCAAAACACTTCCCTCAAAATCTCCAACTTTCTGCAGCAGCTTATCAAACTCATTTCCAAAACAATTCCTGTCCAACTTTAAAACCCCAAAACCTAAATTAAACAACAGAGCATTTTTATTTTTCTCATTCAAAACAACATTTTCCAAACTAACTTCATGCTCACAGCCAATCAATTCCAAAGCTCTCTTCCCCCTTGCAAACCTCTCTTTATCCGCCTTCGTCCAAGGCAAAACAAACTTCTCCCCAGACAACTCGCCATGTCCAATCCAATCAAACAAAGCTAAAAAATCATCCTTCCCAATTTGCGTCCAATAAAAAATAAAACTCGGATGCAGAGAAACGTTTAACTTTTCAGAAATCTTAACAGCTTCCTTAAAATCAACAAACAACTCGCTCGCCCCGCCAGCTTTCTTCACTTCCTGCAGCCAATATTGCTCAATATATCCTTGTTTCTCAAGCGCGTGGTTTCTATTTCTGAAATCCCCATACGGCACAAGCAAATCGCCTAAATAAATTATCTCCTCAACATCGTCGTAAACTCTTTTAGCTTCGTCACAATCTGTGATTTTTTTTACAGCGCCGTTCTTGAACTTCACAATCGGTCCGTCAATTGTCGTGCAAGAAGCAGCCACACATCCTTTTGTTGGACTTTCAATTTTCAACTGCGTACCGACCGCAATAAAATCCCCGCAAATCCGCATAGTTGCCGGATGAACTGCAAGACAAGAATAGCCAGTGTTCCTGCATCGACCATACCTCAACCGAAACCCGCCACTCCGAGAAGGATGACCAAAAACCGGCCTGCCCGCCACCAAGTCCTTAATATAAACAGCACCCCCAGAAACATCTGCTGTTTTTTTCTTCTTCAACTCTCCCTGCAGCTCAACAAATTTCTCAAGAAAATCCCAGTCGCTCAACTTAAAACCATTCTCTCTTAACCTCTTAACTCTTTTCAAAATCTTCGGAGCTTTCTGCGCCAAACCCTCGTTCAAAGTTAAACAAAATCCAGAGCGAATAAAATTAGTCGGAACTCTCGACAAATCCTTGTAATTATAAACTTCCCTGCTCTCGCTCGCATCCCCAGAAACTTGAATCGGCAGATAACTCATCAAAAACTCTATCTCTTTTTCTGTCGGCAAATACTGCAAGTTCGTGACTCTTTCGTGATACTCATAACTTTCATGAACGCCTCGTTTAATCTCTTCCTCGTTCGGATCATACTTTGCATAACCAAATATTTCTCTTAAATGATCTATCACAACCAATGAAAAAGCCGCCTCTGTCCCTCCAGCAGACCTTATCGGTCCAGAGTAATACGGAACAAAATAATCTTCCCCGTTTTTTGTCTTCTCAAATTTCAACTCAACAAACCCTTCAATCGGCGAAGACACAACACCCAAAGTCATGTAAGCAATCGCAACCCTAATCCCTGCTTCAATTGCTTCCTTATGGTCTTTAAACTTAACATACTTTTCCTTAGCAACTTCCTCTGCAATTGACAACGCAACGCAAGGGTCCAAAGAACCAAACTTTTTCTCCAGCTCAAGAATCCTTGAAACAATTCTCTTGTCAGCAATCTGAGGATACACAGTAGAAATCAAACCCACCACCTTTTCAGCCAAAGAAGACGCAATAGGAATCTCAACCTCTGCAACAGGGTCCACTCCTTTCGCCTTCGCTTTCTTTGCCAGTTCATAATCTTCATGAACCTTCTCTTCGATGAGTTTAAAATATTGGTTTGGTGTCATCTTTCATCTCCTTTAACAAAGCAAAATTATTCTCCAAATTGCCAGACAAAACCCACGAACCAACCGCAAAACCAATATAAGGAATAAACCTTTCATTAACAGATTTGATAATTCCTTTAATTCTCTCCGGATTTATCCCGCCACTTAATATCAATTTTGTCTTTCCAACCCCTTTAGTCTCTCGAGTAGCTGAGTCTAGCGCAACATCCAAGTTGAAATCTTTATCAAACAAGGGATCTGAAACAACAACAAAAGACGCTCCTGCTAATCTCGAAAAGATTATGTGCGAGCTCCAAGAAATTTGTTGGGAAAGCCCCGCACAATGAACCATTGTCACGTGCTTATTAGAAATCTCACCAACTAAATTCCAACCATCAACCCAAGGAACAATCATCGCACAATCGCTCACTAAAGAATCAGGATTAACAATCTTCTGAAAATAATCTAAATCTGAAACAAGTCCATTAATCTTATTTGAATCTTCCTTAGAATATTCGCTTGCATCATCGTCTTTAACAAAATCAATCTTATTTTTCACAGCTAATTTTATTAAATCACTAACAATGCCTTCCTGAAACTTTAAAGAAGGTTTCAAAATTACACCTAAAGAAATTTTTTCGCTTAATGTTTTATCCTTAAGAGGTGCGATAGAACAATCTACTATCTCAATATCTTCCAAAACACAGCCCGCACTATACCTAAGCATTCCTGTTAGAACAGTAATCAACTGGGACAAACTTCCTGTTTTCACATCAACTAAAGCTCGTTTGTTCTTTATTTCATAATTTGGAACTGGTTTTTTATAAAAAATCCCCCCGCCAAAAAGATACGGAATTATTTTGCTCTCAAAAGAATCTTTATCTTCAAACCTATACTTTGCTATTGCTCTAATCATTCTCCCTTCCACCCCCCATTTTCATCCACCTCGCTTTCATCCCTAAAATCAAATATCTTCAGCTCTCTCGTCTTCAAATTCAAAACAGGAACTTTGCAAGGATCTGGAACATTCCCGACTTTTTCTTCGAACGACGTCTGCGCCTGCCAGCAGCTATTTGCAATAATCAAAACTCCATTATAATTTTCAATATCAGCCCTGTGCATTTCCCCAGTCGTCAAAACATCTGGCACTTCAGAAATAACCAACGGATCAAACTCGCCGTTTGGAGTGTAAACAATACTCGCACTAACCCCATGACTCGGAGCTAAATGCCTCCTCTTTAACAAATGCTTAACCGCTTTCGCCGGACACTTTGCAGCTTTCAGTTCCCGCAGTTCTTTGATTTCATTAATCAAAACATGAACGCTTGCCCCGTGATACATTAAAACCTTGAACTCTTTTTCTTTTTCCAACAACTTTACCATTGCAGGGTTTGTCAGCAAAACTAAATTCTCCAGTTCATAAAGTTGAGGCGCATATTTTTTACTGATTATCGGCTGCGGTTCTGCAACCCACGTCGCGTCATGCTGCCCAGGACACAAAAACATAGTAATGCGCTTGGGAATTTTCTTCAAATAAGAAGCAAACAATTCATACTGTTCTTCCATGCTCTTCAGCGTAAGTTCATTTTCCTGCCCGGGAAAAATCCCCACACCATCAACACTATCTCCAACAAAAAAAATGTACTTTATTTTTTTCGCAGTTTCATCTTCGCTGTTAATCCAATCTAAAAACTTGCCAACGCTTTTCTCTAAATGTTTTCCGCTTCCTGTGTGAAAATCCGAAAGAAAGGCAATTGAAAAATCTTCTTCAAACTTTGTCTTTTCAGGAACAAACGCATCTGGGAAAAAAACATCTTGAACAAACAATATGTCTCGATTCCCCGACGCCTTCACCCCGACAATGTCGTCCAACTGCAGCTCCTCTGCCTTTTCAAAAATCTCCTCCCTGTCAAACTTAACAAGCGCCTTTATTTCCCCAGTCAAATCCTCAAAAGTTATAATCAAATTCTTATTTTTAGTAATTCTCTTTTCTGTCACAATTCCGATAATGCTCAAACTCGTTCGGTCAGAAGAAATTTTATTAATTGAAACCAAGTTTTTCTGCAATTCCGGCCGTGCCATCAAAATCCTCTGCAGCTGATGAAACCTCGCCCTGAAATGGCCCACAAAATCCTTAACTTCCAATTTTTTATCCGGCGCAGTTTCAGAATAAAAAACCTGAAAATCTTGCTTCGGCCTCGGGCTATTTTCTTTTACTTCAACAATCTTTTCTCTTCTGACCTCTAAACTAATCCCAAGATTGACAAAAACCTTTTCGACAATGCTCTTATCCCCGCCAGGGAGGTTGCTGACAAATTCTTTCACATAAGCCACATTTTTGTTTAGAACGCCCTTTGTAATCATCTTCTGCCCGGAAACTCTTTCCAACTGCTCTAAAAAATTCCGAGCAGCTTCTTTATCATGAAAACTATTAATCAAATCATAAATCTCCTTTTCTAACAAAAGACCTTTTTCCTTGATTATTTTAAGGATTTCTTCATCCATCTGTTCTTTTCCCCATTTTGTTTTGATAATAAAAAATTTCTTCTAAATTAACCACTTTGCTTTTGAGATATTCAATTCCTGCAGAAGTTAAAGTCGCTGCAGCATCGATTCTCATTTTGCTAACCATCAGACATCCAAGGATTTTCGTAAAATCTCATCAGCTTTTTCCTTTATGCTAGGAGAAAGCATTAGTTTTATCTCTCTCGTTCTGCCTTGCCTCCCTTTGCTTATCACGCGAGCATTAATAATCCCCAACATGTCAAACTCTCCTAAAATATCAGAAACTCTCCGTTGAGTAAGCGCCTCGTTTTTTGTTTTGTCACAAACCTCTTGGTAAACATTGTAAACATCGCCTGTAAAGATGTTCCCATAATTCGCTCGGTCATTCAACAGCATTATCGAATACAAAACAAGCTGAAACTGCTTCGGCTCGCTCTCAATAATATCAAGCATCTTGTCCCTTTCAATTTTACTATTCGCCATGTCAATGTGCGCCACTTTAACGTTTTCTTTTCCTTCCCGAACTGTAATTTCGCCAGCAACCCTCAACAAATCCAGCGCACGACGCGCATCGCCATGTTCCCGGGCAGCATAAGCGGCGCATTTTGCAATCACTCCTTCATCGAGCGAACCTTCCTTAAACGCCCTCTTCGCCCTTTCTGTCAAAATATCTCTTAACTGCAAAGCATTGTAAGGCGGAAAAATTATTTCTTCTTCACCCAGCGAACTTCTAACTCTCGGATCCAAATTATCCATAAAAGTCAAACTATTACTAATCCCTACCAAACTAATCTGCGCATTTTTCAACTCTGAATTAACTCTCGTCAACGTGTAAATAAAATTGTCAGAAATCTTCTTAACTGCCTGGTCGATTTCATCCAAAACCAAAACAACAATTTGTTTCTCACTATCGACAAGCTCGATAAACTTTGAATAAACCGCGTCTGTCGGAAGCCCTGTCGCAGGAACCTTGTCCCCAAGCAGGTTAATCAACTCTGCAATTATCCTGTATTCTGTATCAGAAACTTTTTTCGACTTGCAATTAACATAAAGAAATTTCAAATTCACCTTTCCAGTCTCCTTTGTTTTAGATTCTATTTTGTCGCAAATAAACTTCGCGCTCAAGGTCTTCCCAGTTCCAGTTTTGCCATAAAGGAAAAGATTACTCGCCCTATCTCCCTTCAACATCGGGCCAAGTATCGAAGCAATGCTTTCTACCTGCTCTGCCCTATGCAAAATCGTCTCCGGCGAATAATTCGACTGCAAGATAGACTTATCCTTAAACAAATTATTCGTTGCAAACGAGTCAAATATTTTATCAATTTGGTCCATCCTCTTTTCCTCGAACTTTTAACACCACCACCAATTATAAATTCTCCTATTCTCCAACCAGTATTTCCAATGGAACTTCGTTTAACCACGAAGAAAAACCCAAAACAGAAAACAAATCCAGCCTAAAGTGTGACACCTCGATTTCCTTTGGAATAAGAAAGGTATCTCATTTATTTTACCGCCTGATTTATTTTACCGCCTGATTTATTTTATTTAATTAACCGAACAAACGAAAAAGTAAAATATCCTAATTAACCGAACGAATCTTTAATAAATACGGAATATAACGATTAAACGAATAAATAATGGACAAAAAACAAAAATAAAATAATTAGAATATTAACCGAACGAAAACATAAAGATTAAAGAATATAATATATAATATATAATATATAATATATATATTTATAAAAGAAAGAAAGAAGAAAGAAGAAACGTTGTTATTATTTAAACATTTCTCATCCCCTTCCAAATTTCCATAAGAAACCAGGGTGTCACACCAATTTCAATTCCACTGCACCCATTATTTTTCTTTAAAGAACATTACAAAATAAACCAAATACACTAAACAACAAAGTTCTCTTATGAAAATCTTTGAAAACAATGAATTATCCAAAGTTTTCTTTATTGGCTACCTCTTTTCGCAGAAGACAAAAACAAAAATCAATCAAAATTTAACCACTTTTTTCAAATACTAAATTTCCCAAAGGATATTGTATAGTTAACGTCACATTTATATAGCCGTCTTGTTTTTTTAATCAAAGGAGGTAAGAAAATGTCCATTAAATGTTTGAATTGTAAATCGAAAGATGTCAGAAAAAGAGGTTTTA
>Ga0180007_10006697_pt1 | contig 11184 bp, 16 predicted proteins | sample MM_PC_MetaG_FD_121122 | JGI IMG/M metagenome (GOLD analysis project Ga0180007, IMG submission 121122) | Groundwater microbial communities from the Aspo Hard Rock Laboratory (HRL) deep subsurface site, Sweden - MM_PC_MetaG | ecosystem: Environmental > Aquatic > Deep subsurface > Groundwater...
AACTCTGTCTTTATCCGCAGGTCTCTCCTGATGACGCCCTGGCCTTTAGAGTCCTCGGGGATGATGTGGGTGAAGCCGAGCTCGTCATCGAAGGTCATCCTTGCCCAGAGCACGAAGTCACAGGCAGCCAGGTTCTTCTCCTCACAGCTGCCCAGGCTGCAGTCGGTGATGGTGCGGGTGCAGCCTTCGGGATACTCACAGATGGCGCTCAGGTTGAGAGAGAGCTCGCCCTCAGCCGGAACCACAGCCTGCAATGGAGAAGACCTGACCTCGCAGGGTATCCTGCTCAAGTCAAGCCTGTCAGAGGGGTCGTCCTCGTCAGGCCGAAGCATGTAGAAATCATGTATCGTGGCCTCCAAGAGACGGAAATGCGTGTCATGCCTGCCCCGATTGATGATGGTGAAAGGGAAGTCATGAGCCATGCCAGGCTCAAGCACGTCTTTCTTCTTTATGCCCCGCTCGTCAAAGATGTACTGGGGGATTATGGCCAGATCATCCATGTGCGCTTCGAGACAGCTCTCATATCCCTGGTCAAGCATCATGGCCTCTAACCTATCGCCTGTCAGGACGAACTTCACGAAGTAATCCTGGCCGAGCATCACAGGAGTTGTCGGCCTCGCATTCACAACGAGCGTGGTCTCGTTCTTATTGCAGTCTACCACTTCTGCTTCCAAAGTTATGGTATCCTCTCCGAGATGCACCAGGGTGCCATAAGCAGTGAATTCCCTGCCATGATATTCCTTCAGCTCTCCGGTCTCAGAAGTTATCTCAGAGCCATATTCCACGCAGCCGGCCAAGAATATCAGCAGGACAATCCACCAAAGTTTCATATCCTTCTTGTTGGGTCCATGATTTATAAACGTTTTTAAATATGGGAGAGAATACATGGGTAGCATGGACAACAAGGCCAGGATGAAGAGGATGATCACGAAGCTCAATCATACTTACGGCAGCACGATGCTAGGGAGGATGAAGAGAGACCCTTTCAGGATCCTCATAGCCACTGTCCTCTCGGCCAGGACCAAGGACGAGACGACTGAGAGCGTCAGTGAGAAGCTTTTCAGGCGCTATCCGGACGCTGATTCATTGGCTGCTGCCAAGGTCAAGGATGTCGAGAGGATGATCAAGAAGACCGGGTTCTACAGGGTGAAGGCGAGAAGGATAATCGGGCTGGCCAAGATGGTGAGGAAAGGTGTTCCGGATGACATGGAATCGCTCGTAAAGCTGCCAGGCATCGGCAGGAAGACCGCGGGCTGCGTGCTAGTGTACGCCTTCGGCAAGCAGGCCATACCCGTGGACACCCACGTGCACAGGATAAGCAACCGCCTAGGGCTGGTCAGGACCAAGCACCCTGAGAAGACAGAACAGGAGCTCATGAGGATCACCCCGAAAAGCCAATGGACATACGTGAACGACCTGTTCGTACACCACGGCAAGAACGTGTGCAAGCCGATAAGGCCGGTGTGCAAGGGATGCATGATTGAGAAGATTTGCAGGTATGAGAACAAGGACTTTTCCTAAAATTATAAATATCCCAAGCTGATTCCCCTCAACATGAAAAGAGCCCTTTTCTTAGGGAGGTTCCAGCCCTTCCACAACGGGCACCTCTGGGCCGTGAAGCAGACCCTGAAGGAATTCGACGAAGTCATAATAGTCATCGGCTCTGCCCAACAATCCAACACAGAAGACAACCCCCTGGATGCCAAGGCAAGAGAATCCATGATCAGGCAGAGCCTCAAGGAAGCAGGCATCAGCAGCTTCTCGATCCACCCAGTGGACGACATAAACTCTGACGACGAGTACGTCTCACACGTGGAGAGCTTCGTGCCCAAGTTCGATGCGGTGTTCACCGGCAACCAGCTTACGGAGGAGCTCTTCGGCAAGGGATATGATATCAGGAAGCTTAAGAAATACAGGAACCTCAGCGCGACTAAGCTGAGGGAGATGCTGGAACAGGGGAAAGATATCTCTGAGCATGTGCCTCCAGCGGTTGCCCGGGCCCTATCGTCTCGCTCTCGTTGATATCGGTCTTAGCCTTATAGCCTTCAGGCTGTTCAGTGCTCACTGTGAAGAAGAAGCTGGCAGAAGCCATGACAACAATTATGAAGGCGACGAAGATGAGCGTGTTGCGCGTATTTGCCATGCGAATATAGTTGTTGCCGTGGTTATTAAAGGTTTCCAATTGTCTGGCTTGTCTTAAGGTTGCGACCAGGAAGCAGGCCAAATCTTTTATATACTACAGAGACTTCACCTGCAAAGGGTGATCCATGATGAAGAAACAGGTAAATTTCGAGATAGATACAGGGGATGCGTTCTTCGCCGATGAAGTCACGGTGGTGCACAACCCGACCAAGATGATATTCGACTTCAAGAGCGTCACTCCGAGGTTCGACATGCGCAACAAGGAGATGCAGCCGATAAAGGTCTGCCACAACCTGGTCATGGTCGACATATTCATGGCCAAGGAGATACACCGCATCCTCGGGGAGAACATAAAGAACTTCGAGAAGAGGTTCGGCAAGATAGAGATGCCTAAAGCGCTGCAGAAAGCCAAGAGGCAGGACAAGAAGGCCAAGAAAGAGAAGATTGAAGCCCCTATCTATTTCGGCTAGGCCTCGCCCTCGATGTATGTCCCCTCAGGTTGGCAGTGCCACTTAATGCACTCCTGACCCTCAGGGCAGAGCTTGGTCTCATGATTCTCGTCATCACAGCATTCATATAGGCACTGCGGCCTCTGCGGCTCATCATAGACCACTGCCCCTGTAAGCTTTGACTGGCCGAACAGCGATCCTTCCTGGGTGAGGCTCAATGCTCCGATGAAGGTGGCCACGAAGACCATGGCGATAGCGGTCATCGCGATGCGCCTGTTGCTGCGCTTCGTAGTATAATCAGCCTTTTTGCCTATCATGTCATCCATATCGTCAAGCTTCACACCGTTGTCTAAAAGGACCCTTCTGACAACGTTGGGGTCCATCCTGTATATCTTTGCGATCTGGCTGACGCCGAGATCCTTCTTCTTATAAAGCCTGAGAATGTCAATGTCCTTGTACTGCACGGGCGCTTTCTTCACCATAGCGCAGTCTGGGATAGGGTACTATAAAAAATTAACTAAAAAAAACTAAATTCTGAATACCGGCGGCCGGTTGACCGCGACCTTGACCTGGATGGACGTCGTGGCCTTGCCGTCGCTGGCAGTGATCACTACTGTGTGCTCGCCGCCGTCATCAGTGGTGGTCCTGTAGGTGTTCGAGGTCATCCAGCCTGATATGACGACAGCCACATCATCGCCGTCAGGATCGGTCACCTGCGGGTAGATCTGGACAGTCTCACCAGCTGTGACATTGATCTCCTGGATCGGCTGTATCACTGGCGCCGCGTTCAGCGGGCTCACGATGATCTTCAGGCTCTCCGTGTCAGTTGAAATGCTGTCTGAAGCTGTGACCGTAACCATGTATGTGCCAGCATCGCCCTCGCCGGTCTGCCACTGGCCGTTCTCATCCAATGGCTCTTCGAAGGTGTAGGTGACGGCATCGCCGTCCTGGTCGATGGCAACCGGCTTGACAGTGACCAATGTGCCTTCTGTGACGCTTATGTCTGATATGTCACCGAGCACAGGCTTCCTGTTCACGTTGTTGACGGTTATCTTGACCTGTTTAGAGCTTTCAGTCTTGCCGTCTGTGGCTGATATGGTCACGAAGTAGGTGCCTGCGTCATCATATTTTGTGGTGTAGGTTGACCGGGTCATCCAGCCTGAATAGGATATGGTCACATCATCACCGTCAGGGTCAGTGGCCACCGGGCTCAATGATATCGTCTGGCCCTCGTCCACCTGTAAGTCGGCTACGCCGGTGATCATCGGGGCTGCGTTCAGGGCCTTGACTATTATCAGCACGCTCTGGCTGGCTACCGTCTTGCCGTCGCTGGCGGTTATCGTGACGAGGTATTCACCAGCATCGCCTTCGCTGGTCTGCCACTCACCGCCGCTGTCCAAGGGCTCGGTGTAAGAGTATGTAAGTACGTCATTATCCGGGTCTGTCGCCCTTATGTCTGCCAGGCTCACAAGGCCGCCCTCTGTTATCACGATCCGCGGAAGGCCGACCTCCGGAACCTCAGGCTCAGGTGTCTCGGGCTCAGGCTCCGGCACTTCGGGCTCGGGTAGCTCAGGCTCTTCAGGCTCTATTGGCTCGAAGCCAGGGAACTCCGGTTCCTCGAATATGGGCTCCTCCCCAGAAGGGGGGAAGCATAGCTTATCATTAGGGTCGCACTCGACGCCGGGTTCGTCAACAACGACCGGCTTGCATGCGACTATCAGTAATGCAACGACAATTATGAAGAAGAATGCCTTTAGTCCCATCTCATATCACCTCATGTTTTACTCGTATCATTATTAAATGACTATATATTGTTGTTATTATTTGGGATATAACTGATATATAAACTTTATGGTAGTAATCCATATTTGTAGGGCTAATCCGATACTAGGGGGATTGTTCTACAGAGCAGTGGGATTGACAAGTTTTTTATAAAACATGTGGTTGAGGATTGCCATGGATGATGAAGATTTGATGAAAAAGGCTATCGACAAGGCCAGGGAGGGCATCGCCGAGGGGCAGACACCTTTCGGCGCGTGCATCGTCAAGGACGGTTCGGTGGTCGCGTGCGAGCACAACACTGTATGGAAAGACACTGACATAACTTCTCATGCTGAGATACATGCCATAAGGTCTGCGTGCAGGAAGCTTGAGACAGTCGATCTGTCCGGTTGTGTAATCTATTCCACGACAGAACCGTGCCCGATGTGCTTCTCAGCCATACACTGGGCCGGGATCCGTAAGATAGTCTTCGGCACCCGGATAGAAGACGCCAAGAAGTACGGATTCTCAGAGCTCGAGATCCCCAACGAGAAGATGAAGGAGCTGGGGAACAGTAAAGTCGAGATTGTCAGTGATCTCTTGCGTGACGAGAATGTCAAGGTGTTCGAGGAGTGGGCTGCACGCGAGGACAAGAAGAGCTATTGACCACTTTTTCTGGAAAATCTTGAAAAAAACATAAAATCCAGCAGAAAATTTATATATCATCTCTTCCCACCTATTCTCATGCTCATGGATTCTATATTGGAAGAGCACAAGGAAGAATATACCATACCTAATCCTATGGCAGTGGAGCCGATAGACGATTACGTCAGGAGCATGCTCGAGAAGGCTGCAAAAAGGTGGGGGCTCAGCATCAATACAGATGAACCCACACGATTGGAGAGGTTCGCAGCAGCACGCGCCTATGCCAACGCCAAAGAGTTTCTGGTAGGCGTCGAGATAATGGAAGGCCAGCAGGCAGAAGATGGCGAGCAGAAGATGAGGTATATCCACCACTCGATGTATGTTATGGAAGTAGAATCATATCCAGCCCTATTATCCCAGCTCCCACACACATACAACCCTTCCTTGACGCCGCAACACTGACGGCAATCCCACTCAATCCAAAAAGGTGATAAGATGATACTGGACAAGCAGAGATTCCTCATAATGATATATGAGTTCTTGGAGCACGAGAACCAGTTCCTAGAAAACCGCTGGCCGGACCTGGACACCATATTCCTGAACAGGAAAGCCGCCGGCACCAGGTTGGCTCATTACAAGACTGAGATGAAGCATATGGCTAAGCACCTCAAGAATGCCATAATCGCGCTCCGCGAGCTCAGGGAGGAGGGTCAGAAAGGGGGCATCAACCTGGAACGGAGCGATGACTTCGCCAAGCTCATAGGGATAGAATCCTCCCACGGAGAGAAGAATGACCATAGGGTAAATCTCCACACTTGGCTGAAGAAAGTCGAGGAGAAAGGCGAGAGATAGATCACTCCAATTCTTTATAGATAGAACCGTATACTGTATAGGCGAAGACATTCATGACGAACGTGATGATTATCGAGACGGCCAGGAACGGTGCCAACGATACGAGCACCTGTCCGACGTTCGCCGCTGTTAGGTCCTTCAAGGCATCCGCAGACACCAATTTCAGCGTGAGCCAAGAAGTGGCTGAAGTCAACACAGTCACGACAAGCCAGGCCTTGAGATATCTCAATGTGAATATCTTGCTGAAAATGAACCTGAGATGGAAGGCCGAGCCGAACTTGCCATCAATGACGAACTTCATGATAGCGATGGGAATTATGTAGCTGAGTATCAGCGCCAATCCCCAGACGACAAAGATTCCAGGGCCGTAGGACCTCACGAAATGACCGAAGTTCTGCAAGGCTGCAACAGTGGTCTCGGTCCCGACGAACATATAATCCTTCAACAGATCCCTCGCGAGCGTCAGGATGGCGATCAGAACAGGGATGGAATAGATCAATGCTATAACTGCTGCCAAGAACCCCATCACCCAGAGCTTCATGAATTTTTCCCACTTGGGGAGCTCAGTCTCTCCCTCATATGCAGTCTTGCCGCATTGATATGCATAACCCAAGGCGATGGTCTCAGTAAGGAAACGGAGAAGCGGAACAGGTATGCTGAGAAGGATGCCGATGATCAACCGCTTAAGATCGCTGAACGGCCTCTTCATGGCATGGATGTAATCTGCCATGGACAACCAGTTGACCTTTCCACTTATAAAGCTTGCTATGCCGAAACCTTTATAAAGCCGTTCTGAACCCCTCAAGTTACCGATGAATGATGACGGCCGCAAGGCCTGAAGGAGGACATGATTCTCCTGGAACAGGTGATACGAATGGAAGCTGACAAGATATTCGAAGCAATAGAGGTCGCGAAGACCACTGGCAAGATAAAGAAGGGAACCAACGAGGTAACCAAGGCGATCGAGAGGGGCAATGCCAAGCTGGTAGCATATGCAAAGGATGCGCAGCCGCCAGAGATAACCATGCACCTCCCCCTGCTCTGCAAGGAGAAAGGCGTCCCATGTTTCGAGGTGCCCACCAAAGAAGAGCTCGGCGCTGCAGCAGGCCTTGAAGTGGCGACAGTCAGCGTGGCCATAATCAAGGAAGGAGAGTCCAAGACCCTCATAAAGACCATAACCGGCGATTGATATGGAAAATAAGCCAGATCCCAGGAAGCGGCCTGACAAGGGAAGCATAAACTTCTCAGCAGCCGTGCCCGCAAAGGTCGAAGAGATAATCGGCCGGACAGGGACAAGAGGAGAGGCCATCCAGGTCAGGTGCAAGGTCCTGCAAGGCAGGGACACCAACAAGATAATGAGAAGGAACGTCCTAGGACCGGTGCAGATAGGCGACGTACTGATGCTGCGCGAGACAGAGTTCGAGGCAAAGCAGCTCAAGAAGGCCGGAAGGGGCAGCAACTAGGTGATAAGCATGAAATGCAGCTTCTGCGACCAGAACATAACGATCGGCACGGGCAAGACATACGTCAAGAAGGACGGCAAGCTATTGCACTTCTGCTCGATGAAGTGCGAGAAGAACCTGCTGAAGCTCAAGAGAAAACCCCGCGAGACAGCATGGGTAAGAAAGAGGCGGTCCGAATGATCGAGAAGACTGTCATACTGATAAAACCGGATGGAGTGGTGAGAAGCCTCGTCGGAGAGATCCTGCACCGCTTCGAGAAGACAGGGATGAAGATAATCGGGCTGAAGATGGTCTGGATAGACAAGGACTTCGCCAAAGAGCATTACAAGGCGCACAAGGACAAGGCCTTCTTCAAGGAACTTGTCGAGTTCATCACAGAGGGCCCGGTGGTGGCAGTCGCTTTAGAAGGCGTGCATGCCATACACAACGTTCGCAAGATAGTCGGGGCGACTGACCCGAGGGACGCTGCTCCAGGCACGATAAGAGGCGACTTCGCCCATCTCAGCATGGAATGGGCCTCCAAGCAGAAATCAGGAGGCAAGAACATAATCCACGCATCAGCATGCAAGAAGGACGCAGATGAAGAGCTCAAGCTGTGGTTCGAGAAGAAAGAGCTGCACGGCTATAAGACAGTGCACGAAAAACACACGTTTTAGGTGAGAAAATGGCAGAGAAGATGGTCGACAAGATAACCAGGCTGATGAGCAAGCCTGAATCCATAAGGAACATAGCCACGGTGGCGCACATAGATCACGGCAAGACGACGTTCTCAGACAACCTGCTTGCAGGAGCCGGGATGATGAGCCAGGAGCTCGCCGGGAAGCAGCTCGCGCTGGATTTCCATGAGGACGAACAGGAACGAGGCATAACCATAGACTCGGCGAACGTATCCATGGTGCATGATTTCGAGGGCAAAGAGTTCTTGATCAACCTCATCGACACGCCTGGCCACGTGGACTTCGGCGGCGACGTAACTAGGGCCATGAGAGCGATAGACGGAGCAATCGTATTAGTATGCGCTGTGGAGGGCATGATGCCCCAGACAGAGACAGTACTAAGACAGGCAATCAGGGAAAGGGTGAAACCCGTATTGTTCATCAACAAGGTGGACAGGCTCATGAAGGAGCTGAAGCTCACGCCTGAGAAGATGCAGGAGCGCTTCCTCAATATCATATCGAACGTCAACAGGTTCATAAAGACAATCGCAGAAGAGGAGTACAAGGACAAGTGGCAGGTCAACGTCAACGACGGCTCTGTGGTATTCGGATCAGCGTTCCACAAATGGGCCATGTCGGTAGCTTTCATGAAGAAGAAGAACCTCACCTTCAAGAATATCATCGACGCCTACGAGAACGAGAAGAGCGAGGAATTAGCCAAGGTGGCCCCGCTGCATGAGGTCATCCTGGATATGGTCATAACACACTTACCCAATCCCATACAGGCGCAGAAGTACCGCGTCCCAAAGATATGGCGCGGCGAGCTCGAGGGAGAGACAGGGAAATCTTTGTTATCATGCGACCCCAAAGGGCCTCTGGCATTCGTCGTCGTTAAGATCGTCTACGACAAGCACGCAGGAGAGGTAGCTGCAGGAAGACTGTTCTCAGGAACGATGAAACAGGGCCTTGAAGTATGGATGAACGGATTGAAGAAGAGGGTCAGGGTGCAGCAGGTATCTGTGTACAACGGGGCCAAGAGGGAGATGATAGACGAGGTTCCCTCAGGCAACATCGTAGGAGTGGTGGGCCTTAAAGGAGTGTTCTCAGGCGAGACTATCAGCCTGGAAGAGATGCAGCCGTTCGAGGAGATAAAGCACATGTTCGAGCCTGTTGTCACGAAGGCCATAGAGGCCAAGAGCCCTGGAGACCTGCCGAAGCTCATCGAGGTATTGCGCCAGGTCAACAAGGAGGATCCCACGATAGAGATCGAGATCAACGAGGAGACGGGAGAACACCTCATGCACGGCATGGGGGAACTGCACCTCGAGGTCATCGAGAACAGGATACGCACAGAGAAGAACGTGGACGTGAAGAGCTCACCACCGATAGTCGTGTTCAGGGAGACGGTAACCAAAGAGTCACCTACCGTGGAAGGCAAATCGCCCAACAAGCACAACAAGGTATTCATCAGGGTCAGCCCGATCGTGCCGGAGATGACAGAAGCGATCCGGCGCAGGGAGATACCCGAAGGAAGGGTAAAGAAGAAGGACCCAGAGCTCTGGAAGGTCCTGGAGAACGCAGGCATGGACAGCAAGACATCGAGGAAGGTCAGGGAGATCTTCAAGGGAAACATGCTTATCGACATGACCCGCGGCGTCGTACACATCGGTGACGTCATCGAGATGATCATGGACATGTTCGACAGCGTGATGGTCGGCGGACCGATAGCTCGCGAGCCGTGTGTCAACGTCAAGGTCGAGATCCTGGATGTCAAGCTGCACGAAGATGCCATCCATAGGGGACCTGCCCAGTTCTACCCTGCTGTCAGGGGAGCGATAAGGGGCGCCATGATGCACGCCAAGCCCATGCTATACGAGCCTGTGCAGACCCTACAATTTGATGCTCCCGAGGAATACATGGGAGAGATATCCAAGACAATCTCCAACAAGAGGGGGCAATTATTGGACATGACCACAGAAGGCGGCCAGGTATCTGTGAAAGGAAAATTGCCTGTTGCTGAGATGTTCGGATTGTCATCTGACTTGAGGTCAGCGACCGGCGGAAGAGGCAACCACTTCCTGGTCGATCAGGCCTTCGAGAGGCTGCCGGACGAGCTCCAGCAGAAGATCATCAAGCAGATCAGGGAGCGCAAGGGCATCCACGCCGAGGAAGGCGAAGCTGTCAGTGCGAGATAGGATTATTTTTTCTTATTGATTATTTTTTCCTTTAGGAGGTCTTGAGGCAACAGAAAAATGGATTAATGGGCAGCGACTATTTCGGGTACGGTCACAATTGAATCTTGAATTGGATGCTTTGGATTGCCCTGTGCGGAAATCTGTTGAGTGAACTCCTTTTCTTTAGAGAAGATGGGGATTATCCTGTTTCTCAGTTTGCCGACAAACTTCAATCTTACGGTTATTATGTTTTCTTTGATTGATGCATTAAACTCTCCATGAACCAAACTAGTAAAAATAATCTTGTTCAATCCAGAGACTTTGGAAGCGTCAAGAATCCGTATGCCGGTAACATACTCTTCTGTGTCTAGGTCAATAACAAAATTCTCGAACTCTATCGACATCTTGTAATCCCTGTCCTTGACTTTAAACACTAAGATGTCATTCTTGTAATCATACAAGAATTCCCCTTTCCCTGTCCCGTCCAAATGGCGTTTGTTATTCATTTTTTATCTTGAATTACTAGAATTTCCATCCTTCAGTCCTAAACATATCAATAATATCAATACATTCAATTTGTCCGTTATTGCATACAAATGGGATTTTAACTTTTTCTCCCCTCAATTTTTCTTCTGTTACAACAATCCTCTTAATTTAAAAAAGTGTTCTCTGACGTTGTGAGGCCATTTCGATTGCAAGAGCAATTACCCAAGGATCAGCTGAATGCTTTGCACTAACATCAACTAAAGAAGGATACTCTTGTAAAAGCTCCTTCACAATCTGTATTTGTCTCTGTGTTGGAGATATAAACATCTTCTTTTGTTTTTTTGCCCATTTGGCAAGTGTGTCATCATATTCCTGTAGTTCCTTCAACACCTCTTTTGGTGCCACAAGCCGATTGTTTATGATGAGCTTACTAATATAGGGTGGGCAGTATTAAATAGTAGTTCGCATCGGAACCACTTGTCAAACGAGGTGATTCCGGATGCAAACCGTAGATGTTGTTCTTGGAGTGGTTAATAAGTCTTTGGTTAAGCAGCTC
>Ga0180007_10006698_pt1 | contig 11183 bp, 16 predicted proteins | sample MM_PC_MetaG_FD_121122 | JGI IMG/M metagenome (GOLD analysis project Ga0180007, IMG submission 121122) | Groundwater microbial communities from the Aspo Hard Rock Laboratory (HRL) deep subsurface site, Sweden - MM_PC_MetaG | ecosystem: Environmental > Aquatic > Deep subsurface > Groundwater...
CCGCCCAGAAGTCCTCTGACGGATTGTCTCCCGACTGCGGCTCGCCCTTCGGTGGCGCCCAGAAGTCCTCTTCCGGCTTCGGCTGCTCGGGCTCTGGCTCCTCGTTCGCCTTGTCGGCGTCAACCACCGTCCTTACGACCGCCTCGATGTCCAGGGCGGCGAGGGCTGCCTCTACTGCCTGCTCGACGACGGGGCCGATGGCCAGCCTCTCCTCGAAGACCTTGCTCATGTACGCCTTCATCAGCACCTCGTTCAGCGCCAGCGTCTCCGCGGCATCGAGGTCACGACCGACGACGAGCGCAGACTGGAGCGCGGGCACGGGCACCGGCGAGACCTCGAGGAGCTCGGGCGATGGGACGTGGAAGCCGTGCTGGCCAGCGTAGGGCGAACCCTCCTCGTACATGGACCGATGGACCACGACCTCACCGGGGCTGAATCCCACGGAGCAAGCGTTGAGGAAGCCCTCGTGGTACTGGCGGGCGATGGTGGCGCCCACCTCGGTCTTGACGTCCCACTGGATGCGAACGAAGAGCTGACTGTTCTCCACGTAGGCCTCGATCGCCTTGCCGACGGGGAGGCTCTGACGGTCGTGGATGAACAGCGAGACCGGGTTCCGCATGTAGTTGGCCAACTGCCAGTTGGGCCCGATGATGTCGTCGACGCGGTCGGGGATCGGCTCGCTCGCCATGAAGAGCGTGTTGTCGGGGATCTGCCCTTCGGCCATGTCCTCGTCGTCGGCCTTGACGGCGTAGGCGAAGAAGGTCTTCGCGGTGTCGAGGCCCGCGGCTTTGATCTGGTCGGCGTCGAGCGGGGTCGGGGTGGTCTTCGGCTTCATGGTTCAGTCCTCGATGTAGGGCATACACGTACACATGCAGTTGATATCCTCGGATGCAACCCCTGTATCGCCTGGGTACATCCCGTGAGCGTCGCCCACCTCGAACTCTTCACCCACCGCCCTGACCTGTCCGTCAAGTCCTGGGTAGCTCGGATGGCGTTCGCCGCCGTTGCGAGCGGTGATCCACTCTTTCTTGATCGTCACTCCCTCGCGCTCTGCGTCTGCGAAGGCCTGAACGGCTGACGCGTTCGCCTGCCTGGTGGTCTCGGTGCGGGCGACCCGCAGAGCCCGTGCTGGCGAGAACTCCGCGACCTGGACGAGGGCGGCCTGCATCTCGGCGATGGACGCGCCTACCTCGTTGCCGTCGAGGATCACCCGCTCGATCGCCTTGCGCGTGGTGTCGAGCACCTGGGGCGAGAGCTTGTCGAGGTGGGTCTCCACGGCGGAGGTCTCGGGGTTCCACTCCAGATCCGTGCCTACCTGTGCGGCGGCGCGGAGGAAGGCGGCCTTGGCGATCTCCAGGAGTTTCGGCCCGAGCGTCCGCTTGATCTGCTCGGTCTCGAAGCCAGCGTCCAGGATCGCCTCGATGGTGGCGGGCGCTGTCGAGTATTCCTTCTGGACTCCAGGCGCGTAGACCTTGCCGAGAGTCTGCCCCATCCGGTCGGCCATGCGGACGGCGGAGGCGCGGAGGTACTGCAACGTCGCTGCTGACAGCTTGCGCTCTCCAGGCCCGTGCAGGTCGTCGATAAAGCCCTTCCAGTAGACGGTGCGCTCTGCCTCGGTCTCGGGGCGGGCCCACGCCTTCGGCTTCTGCTCTGGCTGGGGAGCAAGGGCGAGCACGGTCCCGGCTGCGGTCTCCTTGGTCGACAGCCAGTCGGCGAGGGCGAGGGCTCCACGGTCGAGCTCCGGCGCGTTCTCGGCGTCGGCTGGCTCGTCGGCGGGCGCTTCGGGCTCGACCTCGGTTCCCGCTTCGGGGATGGCCTCGTCGAGGCCCTCCACTGCGAGGGCGTGGTTGCGCGGGATTCCCATGAACCAGAGCGCCTGTGCCCGGTTGATCGCGTCCGTGCGCTGGTGTCGGAGGGCGGCAACTCCGGAGAAGTCGTGCTTCACCCAGAGGTTCGGCTCCCACCGACGGGCCACGGATGTCCATGCGGAGTCGAACTCACGAGCGAAGCCGCGCACCGTGCAATCCCAGTACATCGTCATTTGCTCGCGGTACGTCGCGAAGTTGGCGGCGTCCTCGGAGAGGCGGGCGGGCGGGACACCGCAGACCGCTTTGACCGCCTTCTGGACGTCGGCGTGGATCACCCCGCTCTCAAGGTTGGCCGGGCTCCAGGACAGCGTGTCCATCTTCATCCCGTCGGGCAGGACGGCGATCCCTCCGGTGACGTCCGCGAAGATTTTGTCGACAGCCTTGCGGATCACCTTCATCTGCGCTGGGTCCCACCGGTCGAGACCAGCCTCTCCGTCGGGGCTGATGATGGCGTCGGGGCGTCCGAGCTTCTGCGCGTTCGCTTGCCGCCTCCATGCGCTCGACTCGGCGTTGAGCTGGTCGATGAGGCTGCGTATCCAGCCCGTGCCGTAGAGGCCTTGCGCGCCGTCCTCCCAGCTCGGGCCGGCGACGTGCAGCACTGCGTCCCACGGAAAGGTCTGGTGGTTGCCCGCGCCGTCGTAGACGTAGGCGAGCGGCTGGCCGTCGGTGTCGGGGATCGGCCTCACGCGCTCTGGGTGCATCCGGATGATCGATGTGGGCTGACGCCCCATGTCCCCGCCGAGTAGGAGCCCGTAGGCGTTGCCGGGCAGGCATCGGTCGAGGCACATCTGCGCGCGGACGCTCTGCCCTCTCATGCGGCTCGACGGACTGTTGAAAAGGTCAAGGACGGGGTGCGACTCGATGCGCCGGGCTGCCTTGCCCTTGCCCTGCATCAGGATCAGGGGCAGACCTGACAGGTCGGACGAGACAGCGGAGCCAGCGGCGTAGAGCCACGGGAACACCGCATAGGCGCTCATCGCTGTGTTCGGGTCCAGTTCGGGCCAGACGGAGACGCCTTGCACGTAGTCGGACCCCGCCTCGAAGACGACGGGGAGGGGGTGCCCGCTGGACGCCTCGGCTCGGGTGAAGAGCGAGAAGAGTCGGCTCCACCACGAGGGGCGGATGGCGATCTCGGTGCTCATTTCGTCACGACCTTCGGCGCCCGCTTCGCCGGCTTCGGTTCCGGCTTGGCGATCTCCGTCGCCCGCGCCTTCATCAGGGCCACCTTCTCGGCGTGCGTCCTGGGCTGCGGCCCGTCGCCGCTGACCTTCTCGACCACGCCGGCCCGCTCCTGCCATGAAGACGCGAGGCGGTCCAGCTTGCCGTCGAAGATCTTGACCGACGCGGCGCGGTAGGCGGCGCGTGCTTCGGCTTCTGCCTTCTTCAGTTTGGCGTCGCCTGGGTTTGCTGCGAGCGCCTGGGCTGCGGCTTTCCAGTCGGCGAGAGCGACCTGAGCGCGAAGTTGATCGGTGTCTGGCATGATGCCCCCTGCGGGCCAGCATACCAGCGAAGGGGACAGGGTGCCACGAAGGGCGACCGCCCAGCCGGCTCCATTTGGAGTGGTTCCGGTGGGCGGAAGTGTCGTCCTCAACGGTTGAGCGCTACTCGTTGAGGCCCTGCGTGGGGCTTGCACCCTCTCGACATCGAAACTCTAGCACGGCGTCTCCCTCTCCGCATCCGGCTCCATATCCGACAACACGCCCATGATGTGCAGCACCTCGTCGGAGTCGAGCGGCTTCCCTCGTGGCTGGAGCATCACCCGCCGTGTCGAGTTGTACCAACAGCCCGCGCACTCCTCGGCTCCGCACGCCTTGCAGCCCACGTCGTTGAGGGCGAGGCTGTGAGCCCACGGTGGCAGGTAGAGGAAGCAGCGGCGCTCCTCGCTCACCGAGGTCGGGCCTGTGGTCTTCCGGTTGCTCTGGAAGGGGCTGTCGTAGACGGTCCACCATGCGGCGACGGTGCCGAGATCTCGCTCCCACGGGTCATAGCGCATGTCGTGGCTGCACTCATGCTCCAGGTACACCGGCCTGCTCTTGCACACCCGGTGCATCCACAACAGCGCGCGCTGGGCGGTCTCTGTGTGCCGCTCTGGCGCGTCCTCTCGCATGTCCTTGATCGCCCTGGCGAGGTCGGCGGTGAGCCATGGGCCGTGCCAGTCGCGGTCCTCCTGGTCGTCAGCCCAGTTGGCGAGGGCATAGAACTTGTCGAGGTCGAGGACGTTCTTGCCGTCGTAGTCGACGAGGTAGTAGACGGTGCCCATTAGGTGGCCCCTCCCGGCCATCGGCCCAGAACGAGGGCGGCGGCGATGCAGGCTTGGCCGAGGGTGTGACCACGACCAATGGTCGCGCCGTGTTCGATCATTCCGGACCCACAATCTTCCGCAGGCTCCACAACGAAACGATCGTCGGAAGATTGGCTCATCGCCGCAGCGGACCAACACGGCCCCAACAACTCCAACAGGCACCCACCGGTCGCGGGGTCGTGGCTGTTTAAGATCCGTCCTTCCCACTCGACGAAGCACCACCCGGGCGACCCGTGGCCAGTAACGACAGTGTGCAGCGCCCTTCCCGGAGGGATCGGAGCCCACTCCACCGGGGTGCCATCGTCATCCACGAGGAGGATGATGACGCCTTCGTCGTCTCGCATTCCCGGCATCCACCGGAACCCCGGCAGCGACATCGCTTCCCTGATCTTCTCGTACTTCATCGTGGTCTCCCTGTTGGTCCGTTCACTCTACTGGGTTTCGTCGTCCTCGTCATCTTCAACATACAGCCCGCCCATCTGCGCAATCCGCGTGACGAGATAACGAAGTCCGTCGAGCAAATGATCATCCTTCTCCAGCGGCTCGTCCGGCATGTCGGCGTTCGTCCTCGATGTCTTCCAGACGTAGCCCTCGAACTCGTTCATCAGCGGGACGCAGTTGTCATGGACCACGAGGTGCGGCTTGCCCTCGGCGTCCGGCTCCAGCCGCTCCGCCACCGCCGAGATCCCCGCCCTGACGCTGCCCTTGCCCTTCCTCGCCGGGACGGTCCTCACGCCCTGCCGTTGCCACGTCATGCGCGCGCCACGGTCGGCGGGGTCGGCCACGGTCCAGAGCGGGTCAGCGGTGATGGCCTCCAGCTCAGCAGCCTCCTGGGCATCGAGGTCGTCCTCGTCCTTCCCGAGCTCGTCGAGCCACCGCTTCCGGAGCACTTCCGTCTCACTGTCGGTGAGCGCGATGTGCCTGCGTGCCTGCCACTCCTGCGTCTGCTCGGCCTCGTAGCTCACGCGGTGGACGTGGAGGACGTCGTCGGCGGGGTCGAGCGCGGCCCAGAGGATGCCTGTCGGGTTGCGTGTCCCGAAGTCGACGACGCTGAACCTGGGCCACGACGCGGGCGGGATGAACGAGGGCACGACGTGGACGTCCCTGCTCCACGTTTTGTAGATCCTGCCTTCCAACGCGACGAACATGCCCTTGTCGCGGGCCTCGCGTTCGTGCTGTCCGTAGCCCTTGAGGAGCCGCGCCCGCTTCACCTGGTCGATGTGCGGGTTGTCGCCGCCGTGGAGGAAGTGGTGGGCGGTGCCTTCGTCAGGCTCGCTGATGAACCGGCGGTAGACCCAGGTGCGGCCCTTCAGCGGGGTCATGGTGAGGAGCACCCAGCCGGATCGGCCTTCCCACCTGACGCGGCTGATGCGCTGGAGACACTCGTTGTAGACCGCCTCGTCGTGCTCCTCGTCGAGCCAGACCAGACCGACAGCGAAGCCCTGGTAGGCGCGGGCTCCGGCGTCGTTCGTCTTGAAGATGATCTTGTGCCCGTTCGGGAGCGTGACCGTCGAGGGGCCCGGCGCGGCTTGGTTGCGCCAGGTGCAGCCGGGAGGGAGGAACGCGTCGACGGCGGGGCGCTGCACGCTGACCGAGAGATCACCGTTCAGCGAGGATGCGAGGGCGTCACACCCGTCGGGCGGGAACCACGACGGGTCGAGGTCGTTGGCCTCGATAAACGCGGCCACGTCGGGGTGGTTGCGACCAAGGGCGGCGGCTACGGTGAGGGCAGCGCCGGCTACTGTCTTTCCTGATCCGTTGCCTCCGAAGACGCCGGTAGCATCCTGCCCCAACCCCCGCGCCGCACGCTTCTGGCTCGTCCTCGGCTTCTCGTTGTCCCACAGGATGTAGTGCGCGAGCGGGTGCTCCCGTCGCTCCGTCTCCTCGGCGGAGAGTCGGTGGATGAGCGCCCTACGCTCGGGCGGGGTCATGTAGTCGAGCAGGGCCAGCTCCTCGACGGTGAGGAGGTCGGCGATCTCGGGGGCTGTCAGGATCGCCACACCGGTCCATCGCTTCGGGGCATCTCACTCCTCACGTCATACCCCAGCACAGTCGCCAGCCCCTCGTCAGCCTCCTCGACCCAGCCGCGCATGTCGTCAGTCGTCTCCGCCCGGATCGCCTCCACCATCTCCCTCTCGGTGGCGCCCACCCGAGGGATCATCGACGCATCGACGTCGGCCACCTCCGCCAGTCCCGCCTCAAGCTGCAAGCAGTCGACGAGGGCATCCACCCCGATGGGCGGAGAGTCGCCAGGAGTCGGGCACCGGCTTCCGCAGAAGTACCGCATCGCCCACGACCACAGGCCCTCGCCGTTGCGTTGGAGCGCCTCGGCTGCCTCCTGCGGCGCTCGGAAGATCAGCCCGGCTTGGTTCGGGAGCTCGATCTCGCCCGGGTGCGTCATGCCGTAGAGGACCGCGGGCCACGATGTCACGCCCTCACCGTAGAAGTCGAGGCTCTGGCGTAGGCCCTCACCGCCGCCGAGTAGGGCGTGAGTGTAGACGCGGCGGTACCAGGTGAGGGGTGGGGCCATGGTGGCGAAGGTGAACCAGTCCAAACGCACCATTCGTGGCATCGCCCAGAGACGGCTGTGTCCTTCCTCGGGCGGGGATGGCCTGGTGCGGATGCTATTGTGCGAGTCGCGCCACCGCTCGAGCAGCGCCTTCTCGGTGGCGCGGGTGGCGGTCTTGGGCGGGCTGCCGAGGTACAGGAGGGAGGGGGTGAGGATCATTCCGACTCCTCCAACTCGTCCATCTCTTCCGCCATGCCGTCGGCTAGGATCGCGGCGTCGCGGAGGATCGCCCTACATCGATCGTCGTAGCACTCCCGGAGAATCGCCACGACGGCGCGCATCCGGGCTAGGTCGGTTGCCTCAAGGTATTCGTCCTCGGTCATGGCTGATCCCCTCCAGGTGATACACCGAGCGACTCCGGCATGATGGTCCCGTCGGGGCAGTGAGTCTCGATCTTCACCCCGTCGTCATTCCACGTCACGACGCGGCGAAGGGAACGATCGCAGAACATGTCGAGTCGGTGCGGGCCGGCGTGTCCGTCGGGGCGGTCGCACTGGGCGCCAGCGTAGATACCGCTCGGGAACTTGGTGAGGGCCGGGCATCTCTTCGGTTGGTCGGCCATGACGTCCTCGCGTAGTTGCTCACACTGTTGTCCGAACATGCCGAAGGGGTCGAAGGGGTCGGTCACAGGACCCCCATGCTCTGAAGGACGAGGGCGGCGACGTAGACGGCTCCAATGAACAGGCCCACCTTGAGCGGGATGATGATCATCGCCGCGACGATGGCGCCACACCCCTCCGCTCCGGCGTTGCCAGCACCCTTCGGCGGGCACATGCAGCGGTAGGTCTCCTCCTGGCAGATGTCACAGCGGTCGGTCATCAGTCGGCCTCCTCTGGCTTGTCCACCACGTTTGCAGCCCACAGCGCAAGCCGTCGCAGGCACGTCGACCGCCCCTCACCCTTGCGACGGTGGGCGTCCAGCTCCTCCAGTTCCCGCTCGGACATCTTCACGCCGACGAGGGTGGTGCGGACGGTGGTGCGGTCTTTGAAGTGGGGGCGGGTCACTGGGCGCATCCGTCGCAGAGCGAGGCGGAGACCGCGCTGGGGCCGCCGCAGTTCGGGCAACATGCGCTCGGGGTGAGTCCGCTCTTCATGGAGGAGTGGGGGGTGCGGGCAGTGACGACGGCGCGGGCGCAGCGATGCGTCTCCCACATCATGTTGTCGATGCCGTCGCGATCGCCGTCGATCGAGATGAAGGTGATCGAATAGTTGTGTCTTCCGCATCCACACTCGACTGTCGCGTTTTCGATTGTCATGCTGTGCTCCCTTTCGATGTTCTAGTTATACGTTATCCCTAATGGGTACGCAAGCCCGGACCGAAAGAAAGTTAAACTTTTTCGCCGCCCGCCAGCTAGTACCCCCTCGACCAGTCCGACCACTGCGTCTGCTTCGCCTGTGCGGCCGGCTTCTTCTTCGTCTCGCCTCCGCACTTCTCGCACTTCGGCGGCGGGTCGTCGTGGGCCTGGAGTGTCTCGGTGACGTGGTTGCAGTCGGGCTTGGTGCAGGCCCAGTCGTAGAGGGGTGGCATCAGTCGGTCTCCGTGAGGATCGCCTTGATCTCCGCCCAGCGGACGAGCAGATGGTTCTCGACGCCGCAGTGCTTGACGTGGTCCCCGGCGTACTTGCCGTACATGACCCGATCGCCGATTGCAGCGGGACAGACGCTATAGAATCCATGCTCGTTCATCTCGCCCGATCCCACCGCCACAACCACGCCTGACGTCATCCCCTGCACGTCGTTGTCTGGGAGGACGATGTCGCCCTCTGTGGTCGTCTCGGCATCGTCGATCTTCAGAAGGGCGCGCTCGCCCACCGGCTGGATGTTGTATTTCACTCGACCTCCTCGTCGTTGTCCCCATTGACCGCGATCAGCTTCGGGCTCTCCCCCGCCAGCCGCCTCTCACGGGCGATCTCAAGTAGCTCTTGGCTGGTCTGCTCTACCACCTGGACGCCTACCTGCTGTGTGACCTCGATGGTTGGGACGCGTCGGCCGTAGTCGTCTGGATACTTGCGCTCGAGATACCACGCGGCGGCCTGCCAGGTTCCCTCCCGCGCCGCCTTCATGATCACCGCGAGGTTCCGCGCGATGGCGACGGCTTCGGATTCCTCCATCTCGTCGGCCCACTTCGACAGCGCACCGCCCTTCGCAGCCCTGCCTTTCGCCAGCCACTTCTGGAGCGTCGACAGGCTGACCCCTGCGTAGGCGGCTTGCTGCGCCCTCGTCATGCCGAGCTTGACGGCTGCGACGGCCTTGGCTCGACGTTCGGGCGTGAGCTTGCGGCGGGGTCCGCTAGCCATCGAGGCTCCCGTTTTCTGCCGAGTATTTGCTGTCTAAGCCCATACAACCCATCTTCTATCCTAGTCATTACCCCAAATAATAGCATCGAGGTCTATCCCGTCGATCTCTTCGGCGTCATCCCTGCACGGTCCTGATTCTCCGCCGAGGCGCTCCGCGATGTAGTCCCTTGTTTTCGAGAGCTTATCGCTCAGTCCTGGTTTCGCTGTCTCCCAAATCTCGTTGATCAGCCCGAGCCAAACAGCCACGATCTCTGGTGATTCGCTCACATCGTATGATTCAATCCGTCTGTTCATGTTGAGGTTCATCGATGTGGAGATAAGCACGTTCCAATCGTCATTCGTAACAACAACGAACTTCGCGTGGATTCTGCAAGTCCGGATCGATTCGGGACCGTATAGGTCGACAAGCCGGCTCGCGTACTTCGGCTGGCGATTCAGAAAAGAGCGATCGACCAACATTCGCAGGCGGGTGATCCTCCCCATGCTCTCGGCGCGCTTCGCGGCCTCGGTGTCGTTGACTCCAGCCGTCCATGTCGAGATCGCGACGTCAGCGGGGCCGGTGATGTCTAGCACGGCGTCGAGCAGATCGATCAGCGAGAACTGTCCGCCCGTGAGGCCGCAGACGCGCAGGCCTGTGCCGAAACCCTCCAGGGCTTTCCGGGCTGATCCGATGCCGTCGCGTGTAACCTTGGACGGCTTCGAGGTTGCCTTCGCTTGTCCCATGCCGGTGATGGTCGTTTGGCGGGCCATCAGGACACCTCGGCGCGAAGGGTCGCCGTGAAGGCTGCGGTGCCGACCACGTCGTAGCCATCCTGGCAGAGTTGGACGACGGTGACGCCGTGGACGCTGGCCGCCTTGGTGTAGGCTTCATATGCTTCGGTCGCGTTGGAGTACTCCTCACGATCGCCGCCAACCCAAAGGACATACGGCAACGGAGCAGGCGGAGCCTTGACCAGTTCTTCGATCACGTCTTCGAGATAGTCCAAAATCGCCTGTGCGACGTAGGAGCTGCTCATCTCGGGACCGCCCTCGAGGTAGAACTCGATCAGTTCGGGGAGCTCCTCGATGAACTCCTTGCGGCTTTCGGGGCCTTCCGCGTCCGCCCACCAGTCGGAGGCAACCCCGATCGCCATGGCACACGCGCTACTGTAGAGCGTCGATCCGACCTGGTACTCGCAACGCTGCTCGCGGGGGTTGGACTCCCACTCTTCGAGGCCGGCGTCGTGCTCGCGCTCCTCGGCGGCGATCTTCTCGGTGTACTCGGTGAGGCTTTCGATGGTGGTGGTTTCGGTGCGGGTCATGTTGGTCTCCCTTGTTGGTATATACATAGTAGCCGGAGCGGTTACCCTTGTCAAGCAAACACCACATCAGACACCACTTTTCCCCACTGCGCGGCGGGCTCTTTATCGGGTCCGTTGTGTGTCATATCACACACCCTTTACGGTATAACTGTGCGAAAGCCAGCACCCTAACTTGTCGGGCGTCTCTGCTGTCGAATGTCCCGCTTTGAATGCCTGCATTGACCTGTCGTTCTCCTATAGCGCTACCATTGCGCTCTGAGTTCGCGCTCGCACACCGCATCATACCTGCGTCCCCCTCCTGATCACCGCCCACCCCAGCACCACCCCGAACACCACCGCCTTCGCGGCCGTCTTCGCCAGACCACCCAGACCACGACCGCGAGGGCCGGCACTATCACCGGTGTCGTGGTCGGGTGGCGGAGGTGGGTAGACACCGCCACTGTGAACGGGCTCCCCCCGGAACCTGCTTTGGGACGGTGGCGGTGTCTGTTCGGTCATGGGTCCAGCCTATCCGCTGTCGCGCTTCCATGTCCCATCGTGGTCTCCATTGGTCCAGTCACCGTAGCCCAGTGAGTAGTCCGCTGTCTAGCCCTCGACATGCGCCCGTCGCGCCTCGTTCATCAGGACTGTGTAGAGCTTTGGGAGGTAGAAGACCTCTCTCACGCCCACGATGGTGTCACGGACGGTGGTGCGGTCGGTGAAGGTCGTGCGGTCACATTTCTTCGATGGCGAGATTCCATGCGTCAAAGATCAGGCGGTCCAGCGCGGGGGGCACCGGGATCGAGCAGCCGAGGATCTGGAGGGTGCGATCGTCGTTGACCTCGTAGGTACCCTCGGTCTCGCCGGC
>Ga0180007_10006700_pt1 | contig 11181 bp, 10 predicted proteins | sample MM_PC_MetaG_FD_121122 | JGI IMG/M metagenome (GOLD analysis project Ga0180007, IMG submission 121122) | Groundwater microbial communities from the Aspo Hard Rock Laboratory (HRL) deep subsurface site, Sweden - MM_PC_MetaG | ecosystem: Environmental > Aquatic > Deep subsurface > Groundwater...
ACCGTTTGTGCCGGATAAAATTGTTTTACAGAATGCAAAAATAATCCTGACTGCAATGAATGATCAATTTCTGATTCCCTTTGATGTGCTGTCAACAATTGATGCAATGGATGGGAAAATAGTTGCAGATGCAATGCTGTATCCGTTTGGAGAAAAAGTTTCGGCCCTTGTTAAGTATGACATGAAAAAGGGGGTTGACTTTTTAAAGGTTGAAGCCAGATCTTTTGACCTGGGACATATTGCCCGGTTTGTTTCAAAGAAAATAAATGGGTTACAATTAAAAGGACTGATTGATTTTAATATACAGACAGATTCTCCCCATGAAAAATGGAAACTGAATCTATCCCGGGCAGAGCTTTTGTACCCTTTTGAGGCAATTTTGAAAGAGTTCTCCAGCATCTTGTCAATCGATAATCACAGGATAAATGCCAGCGGGGCATTCAGTGTGTCCCACTCTTTTCTGCCGGTAACCCGGATGGAATACACGGGTACAATGGATTTGAACAATAATAATTATTTTGATGTAATTTTTTATAACCAAAACACAGAACCCTGTCAAATCGTTTATGAATCAATTGCCGCTACCCTGGAAAACCCGAAATTAAATGCCAGGTTTTTTGGTACCCTGTCCAAGGCTGACGGGCAAATCACCATTGATGTGGGCCAGGGCCGCATCCAACATCAAAAAGACAGCCTGACATTTTCTGATGCAGCAATAAGTTCAAAAATGGCTATGGATTTTACGGAAAAAGGGAAAGGGGTCAGTTCAAAAATTACATCAAAAGTAAAACAGATCATGATCACATCAGAGGTGATGAAGGCAACCTTTCCTTTTGTCACGCTTTCTGGACTGTTTCTGCTGGATAACACCTACGCCCCTTTGATGAATATGACATTAAAGGGTTCAAAAGGCGAGATAACCGCTTCTGAAGTTAATGCAACGGCATCTGGCATAGACTTTGAAGTACCGATCAATTATCCCAATTTTGACAAAAAAATATATGGCCAATATGGTGTTTCCAAAATTTCATACAATAATCAATATCACCTGAGCACAACCGGAAAAATAGTTCAGACCCATGAAAAAAAATTTCAGATCACGGGAGAGTTAGCCCTTTTGACGCTGCCACATGCAAAAACGCAATTCAGCTCAAGTGTCGGGTTTGACCAAGGCCTTTATGCATCCCTGGATTTTACGACTGCCCCTGTTCGATTGAATTTTTCAGATATTGAAAAATTAAGTTTGCAAAAGCTTCAGACAGCAGAAGTCGATGTAACAATTTCTGCCAAAGGGACGGCGGAATTTTCAAATCAGCACTTAAAAACCGCTATGCGCCTTAATATCAATGATGGAAAAATAGTGATGCCAGATATTCATTTTTCAGCACAAGGGATCAACACGATTGTAGCGATTAATAATCTGCTGGTATTGAAAACCGTTCCAGGTCAGGTTTTGACGGTTGATTCAATTAAAATGGATAAGGTGAAAATAGAAAATGCCAAGATTCGATTCACCATTGAAGATGGTAAATCATGGCTCATCGAAAATATCCGGTTCAACTGGTGTAATGGGCTTGTTTCAACAGAATCCATTCGATTCCCCCAGAAGAACAATGCCTATTCCATGACCTTTTATTGTGACCGGCTGGAAATGACACAACTTTTAAAACAGATGGGCGCATTTGATGCCGAAGGCAGCGGCACCTTGAACGGACGGATTCCCATGGTTTATTCAGACGGGAATATCTCTTTTGACAATGGCTTTTTATTTTCAACACCGGGCAGTGGCGGTAAAGTGGTGATTAAGAATTCAGACAGGATAACGGCAGGCATTCCCATGGACAATCCGCAATTTGCGCAACTGGATCTGGCACAGGAGGCATTAAAGGATTTTGATTATCAATGGGCAAAACTTGTGTTTAACACATTTGAAGACACACTTGATGTCAAAATGGAACTGAATGGAAAGCCGTCAAACGTGTTACCCTTTGAATATAAAAAAGAGTTGGGGGGATTTGCCAGGGTGGATACGTCAAGTCCTGGATCAAGATTTCAGGGGATCAAGCTGGATGTAAATTTAAAACTTCCCTTTAATGATGTGATGAAATTTGGTAATAGAATAAAATCAATTTTAAATTAAAAAGGAGCCCATATGACAAGAAATCTGTTTTTCATGGCAGTGTTTCTTATTTTTTCAAGTTGTCAGACGAGCCATCAAGTTGAACTGAAACCTGTTGAAATAAAACCCATTCACATTACGATCGATGTGAATATCAGAGTTGAAAAAGCGCTGGATGCTTTTTTTGATGACATTGAAGCGGCTGAAGACAAAATTAAAAAATAGGAGGGAATATGAATATACACAAAATTTTTAAAATACATGTTTTGCTGATCCTTTGCCTGATTGTTTCATCCCAGCTTGCCTTTGCAGCTGAAATTAAAGAGAGAATGAAACAGAGACTGCCAGTGATTGCCGATTTAAAAGCAAAGGGAATTATTGGAGAAGATAACAAAGGATATCTTGGATTTGTTACCAGTACCCGGGATCAGGAAGCTGTTATTGCAGCTGAGAATGAAGATAGAAAAACAGTTTACACCTATTTCGCAAACCAGCAGAACACAACGGTAAATGTGGTTGAAGCGATTCAGGCCAAGCGGAAAGCTGAAAAAACGGAACCAGGAGAATATTTCCAAAATCCGGATGGATCCTGGCATAAAAAATAGATCTTTCAGCGTTTTTATATCCACCCATGTGTCATCTCAAACGATTGCAAAGGGGTTGGTATATCACCGTAAAATTCTGATGGCAGGTATGATCCTGGCTACTTTGGCCCTGGTCATGCCTGCATCTCAGGTTCGGATCGATCCTTCGGGTGTGACGTTTGATACGGTCGATTCTGAAAGCTGTAAAGACTACCTGGCATTTGTCGAATCCTTTGGCACGGATGATTACATCCTTTTAGCCGTTAAAAATGATCTTGATGTCTCTGATCCAGAATTAAAAAAAAGAATTCATGCTGTCAATAAAGAACTGACTTGCCTATCTTCTATTGTAACGGTTATCGATCTGGGTACGATAGAATCGTCAGATGCATTTAAATTTACAGGCACCCCTCATTTCTGGGATAAAAAAACGCTTGTCCGTCTGTATCAGGTTGTTCCTGGACTCAGCCGATTGATTTCCAATGATATGAAAACCATTGCATTTATTGTTAAAATCGACAATGAACGGCTCAACGGGTTTCGATTGGAAAAACAGCTTGGGCAGATGAAACACATCATTGTAACGGCATTTCCTGAATATCCCCGTTGTTATGCTGCCGGGATGCCTGTCCTGCTAGCCGCCTTTGAACGGTATAATCTGATGAATGCCATTGTTTTTGGATCCATTGGCCTGCTCTTTGGAACCCTTCTTGCATTTTATATTTTCAAGACCCTGTGGGCTGGTATCATGGTCATGCTTACAAGTCTGGCTTCTCTGATATGGACCCTGGGAATCATGGGAATGTTTGACATTGCATTGAACCTTGCCACGGGATTAAGTTTTGGTTTTATCCTTGTTGCGTCCACGGCAACGGTTTTTCATATTGTTTCAAAATATATTCAATTGCTGAAAAATACGTCCCAGGACATTGCGTTGAGAAAGACCTTTGAAATTGTTCTGCGGCCTTGTTTCATGTGTGCTCTGACAACTTCAGCAGGATTTTTCAGCCTGACAATAAGCCCTGTGAAAATGGCTCAGCAGGCGGGAATGATAATCTCCTTCGGGGTGATTCTGGCATTTTTGTTAACCCTGATGATAACATCTTTTTGCCTGCCACGGTTTTTTATGTCAAATGAATCACTCCGTTTCAGGATAAAAAATGATTTTCTTGAGCAGGTTGTAAAAAAATATGCGATTGTTGGTTTTACAAAACCCGGGTTCTGCGTTTTGACAGGAATAATGATCTTTATTCTTCTGGCAACGGGAATTCCAAAAATTAAAACGGTTAAGCATCTAACCAATCCCATCATCAAAACCACCCGGGAGGCAGAAGATCTGCGTTTTATTGAGCAGCATATATCTACGGCCACTTCTTTTTCCATTGTCTTAACATCCGTGGGGAATGGTTTTGATTCCAGAAAATTCTGGTATGACCTTTATCAGTTTGAAAAAAAAATAAAAACCATCCCTGGCATTCAAGGGGTGGAATCGTTAACCCCCCTTGTTTTCAGCATGGCCCTTAAATTGTCCCCCATCGGTGTAAGGCCGGAAGTGGTTTTTCATCAGATTTTGTCCCAAAATTTTAAAACGGATATGATACGATCCTATGTGGACCCCGTGTCAAAACGACTGAGAATAATTGTTCATATCGAAAACCAGACATCAGATCAAACAGAAGCCATTCTCAAACAGGTTGAAAATGAGGCCAGGGTCGTTTTTGCACAGCAAGCCATGGTTACCCTGTCCGGGCAGCTGATTCTTCTGAGATCCCAGACCACGGATCTTGTGTCATCCCAGATCAAAACGCTTTTCCTGGCAGTCTTTATCATAACGGTGTTAATGGTGTTCCAGCTTCAATCCGTTGCGCTTGGGCTACTCAGTCTCATCCCCAACCTGTTTCCGCTGGTCACAATTTTTGGAATAATGGGTTGGTTTCAGATCTATCTTGATCCATTAACCATATTTGCCGCCGTGATTTCCTTTGGCCTGTCCGTGGATGATTCCATTCATTATTTAACACAATTACAAAGGCAAATGTCTGTTTTAAAAGCTAAAATCAGTATCCGGGACAGTTTAAAAGCAGCCTATGATATCACTGCCAGATCCCTATTCTCCACGACGGCGGTTCTTTTCCTGTCATCTCTTGGGCTTGTTTTTTCTTCATTCAGCCATGTTTTTTCCCTGGGGGTTTTAATTGCCTCGGCATCCATTGTTGCATTGTTTGCTGATCTTATATTTATGCCGGCGCTTGTGCTGACTGTCATGCCGTTAAACAGATTGCTGTCACATAAAATGATCAAACAAAAATATTGACTGCTTGGTAAAACCAATACCAACACCTTTGTGGGTTTTTTATTTTTAAGGAGATATAAAATGAAAAAAAAATTAAAATTGATTTGTATTGTCACGCTGATGATTTGTTTCTCCTGCGGACTGTCAACAGCCCATTTTGGAATGGCTATCCCTTCAGACAACATGATCATGCAGACAGATTCAAAAAAAATTGATATTCAGCTTTCTTTTTCCCATCCTTTTGAAATGGTTGGGATGCCCCTTGTAAAACCTGATGGTTTCTTTGTGATCCAGGATGGGAAAAAGCAAGATTTGAAGGCAGGCCTTGAACAAATAAAAGTGATGGATCATACGGCCTGGAAGGCCGGGTATACCATAAAAAGACCCGGCGCATATGTGTTTGTCATGGAACCTGTGCCATACTGGGAACCGGCTGAAGATTGTTTTATCGTTCACTATACAAAAACAATTGTTGCCGCATTTGGTGATGATGATGGCTGGGACACGGAATTGGGGCTGAAAACAGAAATTGTTCCCTTGTCCAGACCCTTTGGCCTTTATGCTGCAAACGTGTTCCAGGGAATTGTAAAGCTTGATGGTCAAAATGTCCCCTTTGCAGACGTTGAGGTGGAATTTTTTAATAGGGATATGAAAGTTAAGGCACCGAGTGACTATATGATCACGCAAACCATAAAAGCCGATGGAAATGGTGTGTTTACATATGCCGCACCCGTTGCCGGCTGGTGGGGATTTGCTGCGTTAAATATGTCAGATAAAAAAATGATATACAACAATGAAGAAAAAGATGTAGAACTTGGCGCTGTTTTATGGGTCAAATTTGAAAACTGGCAGGAGAAATAGGGTGCATATCTCAGAGGGTGTTCTATCAGGCCCAGTGCTTGCTTCCGGAGCAATACTCGCACTTGCCGGAACCGGCCTGGGACTGAAACATATTGACTATGACCGGATTGTCCATGTGGCCATCCTGGCCGCAGCTTTTTTTGTGGCCTCCCTGATCCATGTGAACATAGGGCCGGCAAGTGTCCATCTGATTTTAAACGGGATTGTCGGATTGCTGCTTGGTTTAGCCGCAATCCCTGCAATCCTGACGGCATTGCTGCTTCAGGCAATCCTTTTCCAATATGGCGGCATCACCACATTGGGGGTCAATGTGGTGGTAATGGCTGTTCCGGCAGTTCTGGCACACTATCTTTTTTTGCCGCTGATCGGCAAATCATCCACGCTTACATTTCTGGCCGGATTTCTGGCCGGTTTTTTTTCAATATTGTTTTCATCCATTTTATTGGCCCTGGCCCTGTGGTTCACCGATCAGAATTTTTTTGAAACCAGTCTTGTCATTATCACAGCGTACATCCCTGTCATGATCATTGAAGGAATTGTAACCGGCTTTTGTGTTGCGTTTCTTCTAAAAGTATACCCTGAAATCATACCAAAGAGAAAAAAATGCAAATAAAAAAAACACTGATTATCGTATTTGTTGTTGTTATTCCGGCGCTGATTTTTATAAACCAGGCGTTTGCCCACAAAGTGATCATTTTTGCATGGGTGGAAGACGGCATGATTTATACGGAAAGCAGTTTTGGATCAAAGAGAAAAGCCAAAGGGTGTGCCATCACCGTTGTGGACGAAAAAGGCATGGTTATTCATAACGGACTGACAGACCAGGAAGGAAACTATTCGTTTAAAATTCCTGAAAATGTGGATTCAGATCTTGTTTTAGAGCTTGAGGCAGGTGTCGGCCATAAGGCTCAATGGAGAATTCCAAAACAGGAGCTTGATTCAAAACCATCTGAACAGGATGTTTCATCTGCAATGAAGGAAAAAGAAAAACTGGAAAAAGAACCTTCCGTCTTAATTATAATTACTGGCATTGCCATCATTTTTCTTCTGGCCCTGGGGGTAAGGATTTTCAAGAGGAAAACATCCTGAAATGATCGAAGAAACATTTGCATATGGCCGGTCATTTATCCACCGGCTTGATCCCAGAACACGCATCATCGCAGCAATTATCTTATCCTTTGCCACAGCACTGTGTGACAATCTGTATCTGGCTGTCCTTTATTTTGTGATTTCAATCCTGTTAATCACAATGGCCCAATTGAAGCCGGTTGATGTGGTGAAACGGTTAAAACCCCTTTTCTGGTTTCTTTTGATGATCTGGATTATGCTTCCGTTAACCGTTGACGGGGATATCCTGTATCGGTTTTATGGGTTAAAAATAACCGGGCAGGGAGTTGTGTTGTGCTGCCAGATCACCATTAAATCGATCACCATATTGCTCTTGTTTGTCGCCCTTATTGCGACTATGACCATTGCGTCACTTGGAAACGGGCTTCATCGGATCCATGTACCCGATAAAATGGTTTTTCTGGTGTTGATGTCCTATCGTTACATATCCGTTATTGAGGATGAATACAAAAGACTTTTGCGAGCTGCAAAATTCAGGGGATTTATTCCCGGGACCAATGTGCATTCCTATAAAACATTTGCCTATCTTGCCGGTATGCTCTTTGTCAGGGCCTCCTTACGGGCTCAAAGAGTACACCAGGCAATGTTGTGCCGGGGCTTTAATCAAAAATTTCATACCCTTGACGATTACCCGCCAAATAGATTAAACTTGATTTTTTTAATGGGCATATCCGTGGCAAGTATAGGCCTTGTCATCATTGAAATGATTTGGGTTTAAACGTGACAGACTATTTTAGTGTAATCAAGTTACAAGACATTTGTTTTTCTTATCCAGGATCTGATGTAAAAGTCCTGGATCATTTGAATCTTGAGATCAACAGGAAAGATCGGATTGGAATGGTGGCCCCCAACGGTTCCGGCAAAACCACGTTGCTGCATACAATCATGGGCCTTTGCAAACCAGATTCCGGAACCATAAAAGTGTTTGAAAAGGTTTTAATCCATGAAAAAGACTTTTTGCAGGTTCGATCCAGAATCGGATTGTTGTTCCAGGATTCAGATGATCAATTGTTCTGTCCAACCGTTTTGGATGATGTGGCATTCGGGCCGCTGAATCTTGGATTTTCAAGGCAAGATGCCATTGATACGGCTAGACAGACCCTTGAAAGGCTTGGAATCCTTGCTTTTGAAAAGAGTGTGATCCACAAGCTGTCCGGCGGACAGAAAAGATTGGTGGCACTGGCTTCTGTGCTGGCCATGAAACCTGCAGTCCTGTTACTGGATGAGCCGACTGCAGGGTTAGATAGCAGTGTTAAGGAAAAACTGGTTCATATTTTAAACAGCCTTGATATTTCTTACTTTGTCATCTCACATGAGTTTGATTTTGCCAATGCCGTCACAGATAAAATATATTCCATGGAAAACGGCAGGATTTTAAGGGATGATGAAATCCATATCCATCGCCATGAACATATCCACAAGCATGGGAAACATCCCCATATTCACAAATAAGGCAAAAGGAAAAGCAATGGAGGGTGCAATGCCTGTCAAAGAAATCAAAGGCGCTTTGAACCGGGTCCTGGAAATCGATTTGTCACTGAAAACGGTTTCAACGGTATTAATTTCCCAGGAATTGAGAAAGATGTATCTTGGGGGAAAAGGCCTGGGATTAAAATTATTGTATGACCGTTTAACGCCGGGAATTGATCCTCTGGAAGAAAAGAACCTGATCATTATCACGACAGGGGTTGTGGCAGGAACCAATGCCCCGTGTTCAGGCAGATTTCATGCGGTTTTCAAATCCCCCCTTACAAACATTATCGGTTCTTCTTCCTGCGGCGGTTCATTCGGACGTCTGCTCAAATCAAATGGATGGGACGGACTTATCCTCAACGGCAGATCTGATAAACCCATAACCCTTCATATCCATAATGACAAGGTTGATTTTTTAGATGCGGCAATGCTTTGGGGAAAAGAGATTTCAGAGACCCAGCAATTGATTGGTACCCAAAAACAAGAAGCCCTTGTCATCGGACCTGCCGGAGAAAACCGGGTCAGGTTTGCCAATGCCGCATCAGGCCACAGATATCTGGGAAGGGGAGGCCTAGGGGCTGTCATGGGATCAAAAAATCTTAAAGCCATTGTTGCTTTAAAGGGGCAATACAAGGTGGTCCCATTTTTCAATGACCGGTTTAACAAGATTAAAACAAAAGCAAACAGGTATATTAACCGGAACAACATGTCGTTATTAATGCGGCAGTTTGGAACAGCGGCCAATGCAGGTCCGATTATTAAAAACAGTATGCTGCCCGTAAACAATTTCACCTGTGGCAATCATCCCAATGCCATCAATATCACGGGCCAGAAGATTAAAGAAAATCACAATACCCGTCATCATACCTGTAATCCCTGCTCTATTTTTTGCGGACACAAGGGATTGTTTAACGGCAGGCAGGTTAATGTCCCTGAATATGAAACCCTTGCCCTTCTGGGATCAAACTTAGGAATATTTGATCCCAATGATATTTCCCGATTTAATGAGATTTGCAACCAGAAAGGAATGGATACCATCTCTGCCGGTGGAACCCTGGCATGGGTCATGGAAGCCACCCAGAAAGGTCTTGTAAAAACAGATCTTGAGTTTGGGGTACCAGAAAAAATTATCACGGCCTTGGAAAATACAGCACATCTTGAAGATTTTGGCAGGCAAATGGCAATGGGATCAAGGCTGCTTTCACAAAAATTTGGCGGTAAAGATTTTGCCATACAGGTGAAAGGACTTGAAATGGCAGGGTATGACCCGCGGGGGGCATATGGCCAGGGCCTGGGGTATGCCGTTGCCAACAGAGGGGCTTGCCATTTGTCCTCATTCCCCGTGGCATTTGAAAATCTTCTCGGGTTTCTTGAGCCGGACACCATCCGTTCAAAGCATCTGTTTGTAAAGTTTTTTGAGGATTTGTATTCAGCCTTAAATTCACTGGATATCTGCCAGTTTACAAGCTATGGACTGACGCTTGAAACAATTTTGCCAAGGATAACTCCCCATTTTGTTTTTTGTTTTTCAATGCAGCATTTCCCGGCGCTTGCCATTGCATTGATCGATTTTTCCATATTTCCGGAGCTGTTTTCAGCCGTGTCCGGTATTGATTTTTCTTCAAAACAATTTTTAATGGCAGGCGAACGAATTCATATTCTTGAAAGGCTTATGAATACCAATGAAGGTATCAGAAGAGCAGATGATACATTGCCGGAGCGTCTTGTTTTGGAATCTCAAAAAGATGATCCAAAAAAAAGGCGTGTTCCGCTGGAACCGATGCTCAACGAGTATTATGCATTAAGAGGATATGATAAGGATGGTATTCCAAACCAGAGATTATTGAAAAAATTGGGAATCAAATAAAAAATTCAGATCATTGCCTGGGCATCAGGGCGTTCAGTTCCTTCTGGATACAAAAATAAATATCCTCATCACTTCCATAGATATCAATGACATCTCTGTGATTGATCAGTTTTTCCACGATAAATGCCGTCAGATACAAGCTTGCAATGTTCGGATTTGAGATAAGGGAACGAAACGGTGCAACCGTATAGTCAATATCAAAATCCTCTGCTTTGCAAAGTGTATCCAGGCATCTTGTGATCTGCTTTTCAATGCTGGATTTTGAAACCGTCTCAACCAATTTGGATTCAATGAGTTTCATGGAGACTTTATTGCTAAATACATCTATGTTGTCCCGGATTGTCGCAATCGTTCTTATTCTTTCCCTTTCCTTAGATGATTCGATCTTGGAAAGAAGGTTAGCTTCTCTGTTTCCGGTATAAAAAAGTTTAGCCATTGAATTATCCTTAATTATCAGAAATTATAAAATATCAATCGAGATATATATAATAAAAACAGGATGTTTTCAAGTCAAAAATTAGTGATCTTCGATAATAATTTGTGCAGCACGGGTTTTAAATTTATTGATTTTAAGTTTAAACGCAATCTGAGGGTAATAATCAGGCAGATCATCAGGGTCACTGATATTAAAATGAAAGGCTTCAACCTCTTGATTGTGAGAGGGATCAGCTTTTTCAAGAATCATTTTTCGGTGATTGTTCCCAATCAGATAAGAAGATTTTACGCGGATATTTCTGCATATAAAGACGGGTTCCGGGTTGGCCACACCAAAGGGCCTTAACCGGTCAATCTCCCTGGCCAGTGTAACATTAATATCGTCAAAATCAAGAACTGCATCAATGGCCAGTGTTTTCAG
>Ga0180007_10006701_pt1 | contig 11180 bp, 8 predicted proteins | sample MM_PC_MetaG_FD_121122 | JGI IMG/M metagenome (GOLD analysis project Ga0180007, IMG submission 121122) | Groundwater microbial communities from the Aspo Hard Rock Laboratory (HRL) deep subsurface site, Sweden - MM_PC_MetaG | ecosystem: Environmental > Aquatic > Deep subsurface > Groundwater...
AAAGGGTCTTCTTCTGTCCGGGGGCGTTTTTCCCGGGACGCTTTTATCTTGCTCCGGGTGAAAAAAGTTGAGATTCCTTGCCACACGACCTCTTTGCCAGCCATGGCCTCCAGGAAAAACTGGGTTTGGATTCCCTTTGGGGTCTTTGTGAATCCATGGAGCCGGCAGGACAGATCCAGGGTCTGGTCAATTGTTATTGCCCGTTTCAGCTCAAAGGACTGGCCGACCTGGATCAGGCCCATGGGATTGATGGGGAAATGGGGGGTGGTGATAAATTTTCCCAGAAGCCCGATGAACAGGGTCTGGATATAGCTGGCAGGAATAATCTTGTCAGAATTTGAAAAACCGCACACCTTTTGGTAGCGGAGAATCCTTTCTTTGTCGGGTTTCACGCCAGTGAACACCACCCGGGCCTTTGAAAGAAGGGCCGTCTCCTTCAGAGTGGAAGGCCGCACCAGGGACAGCAAAAAGATTTTAAAAAACAGTATTGTTATGGACGGTATTTTTTCAAGTTTCACCAGAATTTCAGGGTCAGCCAATTCAAACGGGGTTATCTCTTCACCAGCATCCATGGGGTGTATCCTTTTTGTTGGAATAAAGGGCGCCAGTCTACCCTTGTTTGTTGGGGAAGTCAATATGCCGGATCTGAAAATTTGTTGTAAATGTAAGCAGTTATCTGTTATATTCCCCAGAGAGGCTGTTTTCTATTGACCAACCGGAGCCAAGGGTATATGAGCAGAGACGAAATAAAAATTAAAAGGGAATTTAGTGTTTTCAATGATTTATTGTCCTTTTTTTTGATTAAATCATTGAAACCTGACCAAAAAAAATGTTATTTTACCGCTTATCCGGCAGATATGGAACGCTTGTATCTGCCCGGCAATGTGATTCACATCAATTTTCAAAGAAAACAGACATCCGGAATAGGAGTTTAAATGGAAATCCAACCTGATAGCCGCCTTCCCGTATCCGCAGGCGCTTATATCATTAATAAGGCCCAGAGTGTGAAACTCAATCCCAGTATTTTATACGAAGCCGTGATCGACCTGGCTTCCGAAGGGCTGGTGACCGCCAATTGCATTAATATGGCGGCCGGAATTTTGCTCAACGACCTGGGGCTGCCCGATTATTTTTTTGAAACCATTACCAAGGAATCCTTAAAACATATCCTGTCCTCCATTGCCAAGAGCATCAAGCTTCAGGATGACCGGGTGGTGCTCAATTCCTGGGTGGCGGACATTGATTTTGATCTGAACCAGGGCAGCCAGATCCAGCGGGTCAGAATTGCCACCAAAGAGACCCGGGACAACATGGAGAGCGTTTTGAATACCCAGCTTTCAGGGCATCGCCGGGAATATTATTATAACCCTGAAAGCCAGTATTATACCTATGTGTTCCGCCCGGAAACCGTGGCGGATTTTGCGGAATCCGATTTTACGGATTCCCGGTTCCTGTTCAGCCTGGACCAGGACTATGGGACCACCCCCCGCCTGACCCGGAACCGGTATGAGAAGTTTTTGGAAAAGGTTTCCACCGCCGTGATCCCCTTGATTGAGGTGTTCAATCTCTCGGATATCGGGGAAATACGCTTCATGTTCAATTCTGATTTTGAGCGCCCCCAGCTGCAGGTGTTGCGAAAGCTGTTTGCCGACCACGGGCTCATGATTACCCGGGCCTATTGGGAGCCCTACCATGCACAATCCACAGTGGCCTCATCCATTTGTTCTCTCTATGTCCAGGGGGAATTGTCCCGGAAAATGGAGGTTGCGCTGGTGGATGACCTGCGGGCTTTTTTATGCTTTGCCGCAAGTCCGGTCACCCGGCTCTATGTGGAGGGAAAATTAAGTTTTCAGGAGATGCTCTTTGCCGGCAATCTGATTGATTTAACCCATATGTTCATATTTAAGGAACGGGGCAACCGGACGGACCGGGAGATCATGGACAGCCTTGCCAGCGTTGACCATCAGGAAGCTTTTTCAGCCCGGATCCACGAATCCAACAAATTTACCTATGTGTCCCGGATGATCATGGACATGGCCTGCGAGCATCCGGATCTGATAGCCTTTTTGTATGGGCTGTTTGAACAAAAATTTAATCCGGAAACTCCCTGTGACCTGACCATGGAGGACCTTGCAAAAAAACAGGCCGAGTTTGACCGGATGCTGTCCATGCGGTTCATGGATTTTCGTCTGGGGCATGATATTTTTACCTTTATGTTTAAATTTATTCCCGCCACCCTGAAAACCAATTTTTATAAAGTCGAGAAACGGTCTTATTCCTTTCGCATGGACAATAGTATTTTGGATCCCTTGGTGTTTAAGCAATTTGTATACGGGATTTTCTTTGTTAACGGTCACTATGCCTGCGGCACCCATTTGCGGGCCGATGATATCGCCCGGGGCGGTTTGCGCATGATCCGGGTTTCTCCCACCAACCATGCCATGGAACTGGACAATGCCCTTTTGCTCAATTATGCCCTGGGCCCGAAAGCCCAGCGGCTCAAGCACAAGGACATCTGTGAGAGCGGCTCAAAGGGGGTGGTGGTGCCCCATACCATTTATGCCGGATACAGCATGGAGGCCCTCTATGACTACACCGAAGGGATTATGGATCTCATGCTGCCCGATGGGAGGGTGGTGGATCATTACGGCCGTCCGGAAATGGTTTTTTTCGGACCGGATGAGGGAACCGCTCCCTTGATGGATGCCGTTGCATACCGGGCCAGGGAGAAGGGATATCCCTATTGGCGGACCATTACCACGGGCAAGAGCTTTGGGATTCCCCACGATACCTACGGCATCCTGAAGAACGGCGATCTGTTCGGGCTTTCGGCCAACAAGAACAAGAAGACCGAACTTGCGATCAACGGGAAAACCATGGCCGTGACAACGGACATGGAAGATATCTATGCCCATATCGGCGGAAAGATCCAGATCAGCGGCATGACCACCACCAGTGTCATGGGAGCCTTTAGAACCCTCATTGCCCATTATGGCTGCAAGGAAGAAGACCTGAACCTGATGATGACAGGGGGACCGGACGGGGATCTGGGCTCCAACGAGATCCAGTGTTACAAGGGCAAGATCTGCCTGATCATTGACGGCGGTTCCGTTCTTTTTGATCCAGACGGACTGGATAAAAAAGAGCTGATGAAAATTGCCTTCATGCGCCATTCGTCCCCTCGGGTTAATTCTTTGGGTTATCCGGTTGAAAAGCTGGGAAAAGACGGATTCCAGGTCCGGCTTAAGGCCAAGAACATCACCCTTCCCGATGGCAGTTTTGTGGATGACGGGGCCATGTTCCACCGAAATTTTCTCACGGACCCCGGCAATCGGAAATATATTGAAAAGGCCGATATCAAGGCCTTTATTCCCTGCGGCGGGTTCAAGGACACTATCAACCACGCCAATGTGCGCCAGTTTGCCACTCTTTTCAATGAGCTGCGCTTTATTGTGGAAGGGGCCAATGTCTTTTTTGATGATACGGCCAGACGATTTATTGCCGGTTCCACAAAGATCCTCCAGATCAAGGATACCTCGGCCAACAAGGGGGGGGTCTTTTCCTCTGCCGTGGCCGAGGTGCTGACGGCGTTTTTATTTGAAAATGAATATGAAAAACGCCTCCTGGAAGACACGGACAACCGCTGGGCGCTGATCCGGGATATCATCACCCTGGTCGATACCTATGCCGGTGCGGAAACCGATATGCTCATCAAAATCCATGAAAAGGATCCTTCGGTCCCCCTGTTTGTGCTTTCCGAAAAAACAAGCGAGCAGATTTTTGCGTTTCAGAAAATTGTCGGCGAAAACCTGGAAAGCGTCCTGGCAGATGAGAACCTTCTTTGGCAGGTGTTGAAGGCCTATATCCCGGGGATTCTGGTAAAAAATCTGGGGCAGGAGGCTATTTTAAGAATACTCAATTCGGAAAAATTGTCCGCCTATCGCAATGCGATCATTACAAAGAAGCTGTCAGCTGTGGCTTTCTACCGGAACGGCCTGGAGTGGGATGCCTATGTGGCAGCCGCAAAATCGGATTTTTTAGGGACGGTTAATGGCTTGTTTGTCCCCTAGTTCCCAGCCCATGGGAAGAGCACAATTATAACCGCTAACCGAGAACAGGAGTCAAGAATGGGTACAATAATGGACATTGTCACGGCAAGAGACCCCTATGAAAAGGAATTTCATCAGGCTGTCACCGAGGTTGTGGAATCCGTGAAACCTGTTCTGGACAGAAATCCCGAATACCGGTATGCAGGGATCATGGAACGACTGGTTGAACCCGAACGGGTGATTGTATTCCGGGTCCCCTGGGTGGATGACCAGGGCAAGGTCCAGGTCAGCCGGGGGTTCAGGATACAGATGAGTTCGGCCATAGGGCCTTATAAAGGGGGGTTGCGGTTCCACCCGTCCGTTAATCTCTCCATTTTAAAGTTTCTGGCCTTTGAACAGGTGTTTAAAAATGCCCTTACCACCCTTCCCATTGGCGGAGGCAAGGGCGGTTCTGATTTTGATCCCAAGGGAAAATCTGATTTTGAGGTGATGCGGTTCTGCCAGAGTTTCATGTCAGAACTCTTTCGCCACCTGGGGCCCAATACCGACGTTCCGGCCGGTGATATCGGGGTGGGCGGGAGGGAAATCGGCTATTTGTTCGGCATGTATAAAAAATTGAAGAACGAGTTTTCAGGGACCCTTACCGGGAAAAGCCTCAATTGGGGCGGCAGCCTCATCCGGCCCGAGGCCACGGGGTATGGATCGGTCTATTTTGCCGATGAAATGCTGGCCACCCATAAGGAGAGCCTGAAGGACAAGGTTTGCCTGGTATCGGGTTCCGGCAATGTGGCCCAGTATACCACCCAGAAGATCAATCAGCTGGGGGGCAAGGTGGTAACCCTGTCGGATTCCTCCGGGTATCTTTACGATGAAGAAGGGATTAATGAGGCCAAACTTGCCCATGTCATGTACCTTAAAAATGTTAAACGGGATCGGATCAAGGCCTATGTTGAAAAATATCCAAAAGCCGTTTACACAGCCGTTGACCCGCTAGCCGATCACAACCCCCTCTGGGCCCATAAGGCCGACTGCGCATTCCCCTCGGCCACCCAGAATGAAATCAACGGGAAAGACGCCCAGAATCTGGTCAACAACGGAATTACCACGGTTTGCGAGGGGGCCAACATGCCCACCACCCCGGAAGGCATTGAGGTTTTTCTTGGCAACAGGGTTCTCTATGCCCCGGGAAAGGCTGCCAATGCAGGCGGTGTGGCCGTGTCCGGCCTTGAAATGTCCCAGAATTCCATGCGGCTCAAGTGGTCCAGACAGGAAGTGGAAGCAAAACTCAAGGGGATAATGCACAGTATTCACAAGGCCTGTATGGGGGCCGCAGAAGAGTACGGCACTCCGGGCAACTACGTCAACGGCGCCAATATCGCCGGATTTGTCAAGGTGGCCGATGCCATGATGGACCAGGGGATTGTCTAACCTATAAATCTTTTATATAGGGACCGATCATGGACAGCTCATTGGGCCGGGCCTGCCGCCAGGAAATGGTATACAGGGTTTTATCGGAAAGCTTTCTGTCCGGATGAAGCTGGGCCACCTGAATCTGGTCGCCCAGTTCTATCCACAGGGTTTTTTCAATATCAAGGCCATAGGCCGCTGATATTTTTGTGGCAAAATTATCAATATAATTTTTCAATGAAGTGTTCATGGGTTCCGTGGTCTTCTGGGATTTGAACAGCACGGCAATGGGGAAAAGATAGGAGATGGCTTTGGTGTTGTCCCCAAGCTTGACAATCCTGACCCGGTAGGAACCCGGCCACCAGGATATGGGTTTTTCTCCGGCTTTGCTCTTTCCATCCCATTCATAGGAGATATCATGAAGAATCATCGCTCCTCCTTTGGCTTTTTGTTTTGGATTAAACCATTGCCCGTCGGCAGGCATGGGCGAAATCTTCGGGATAGCATCCGCTGATCCATCGAAGCTGTGCTTCGGAAAAGGTGCCCGGGGCATAGGGAAGCTTCGGGATAAATGCATACATCAGATGCTGTCTTGTGCCCGGCCGGTCAAACCGGCCGGCCAGTTCAATGGCCGTGACCATCTGGGCCCCCAGACGTTCAAGCACCTGGATGGCTATTCGCATGGCATGGTCCAGGGCTTTCCTCAGCAGGGTGTCTGCCTCCAGAATATGGCTGCAGGGGGTTTTGGTCACAAGCTGAAGCTCCCATTCACTGACCTGGGCTTTGGGGGCAAACAAGATCACCCGGTCATCTTCATGGACAACGAGGGAAGATTGGCCGATTTTTTTCCCGTCTGTGCGTTCATTGTTCTGGATGGCCCCAAGATAGGCGTCAAAAAAATGGGTGCCCGTGGACGCTTTGAAGTCATTGATAAAATCCGTTACCAGATCACCGCAGGAAAAACAGGCATAGTCCTGTCCCCGGGTGTCTGTTATTTTTTGGGGCACCAGGCCATTCTGCTGGTGAATCATCTGGTGGGAGGCGTGGAGCCTGTGGCCGGACTGGGCCATTCCGAATCCGAAATTCCATCCCCACAAAGCGCTGTTAAAAAAGAGCGGTTTTTTCGTATCTGACCCAAGGGTCCGGACAATTGATTTGCGAAGCGCTTCCAGCTCGTCCGGGCAAAGGCATTTGCCGGCAGGGGGCAGGGCAATGCCCAGCTGGTCCGCCACCCGGACATAGACCCGCTGGTAATAAAGATGGCGCAGGCCCGTCATGTCTTGGGATGTCAGATCCTTCGCCCTGTAACGGATGGCATCATCTGCCATGTTGGATGCAAAATGACCCCAGGGGATATAGGAATTGCGCCTCAGGTATTCAAACACATGGGCAGGACTGCCTTTGGATCCATGCTCTCCTACGATTTCACTTTTTCCCTGGACCCCGGGCCTGAGAACCAGGGCCTTTTTATAGGCATCGGGCAGATATGGGTTGTTGACCAGCACCTCAAACACTTCCCGGTCATGGACATCCGGGACGACACTGCCGTCTTTTCGGGTCGTGTATCCAATGCCCCAGGGCATATCAGATCCCTCTTCAAACAGGAGATTGCAGGCGTTTCGGGCCAATAAGGAAAGCTCCCGGGGATCAGTGGAGGCCTGGGCCAGGGCAAGGAGAAGGGGGTGGGGCAAGAGCGCCAACAGCCGTTCTTTGTCCTCGGACCCAAAATCCGGACGCAACGGGTCAAGGCTTTGGAGCAATGAGCAGGGGGCGGGCAGAGGGACACCGATGGTTTCGGGTCGGCCGGCATGGCTGTCTGCCCAGGCGGAATTGATAAAGGTGGTGCCCCTGAAGGGAAAGGGGTTGGCAATTTCAAAAATCCTGTCTGCACAAGGTTCCCGGACAACGCCTTTGGGAAAATTTGCCAGGTTTTTAACAGGGGTCTCGTCCACAAGCTGTCCCAATATTTCAGGATAGGCATTTTCCCTGAGGTTTTTAACCTCAAATTCGGGATTGTGGATACCCACCCTGAAAACACCGGAGGGATCCACACAGGTCCGGGGCTTCATTATAGTTCCGGTGCCGTCGGCGGCACCAGACAGACAAAGACAAACCCCTTGTCTGCGGTATTGCGGAACTGGTGTTCCACATTGGGAGGGACAAAAATTGCCGAACCCTCTGATAAGGAGTGCCATTGGCCGTTCATAAAGACTTCTCCCAAACCTTTGTGGACAAAAACCTCGTGTTCCCAGGGGTGGCTGTGTCTGGGAGTATGCCCCTCGGGTCCCATTTCAAAAAGGCGCATGGAAAAATTATTCGCCCCGTCTTTCCGGCCGATCAGCAATCGGCCTGCGACATTTTTCACCCGATCATTGTCCATGGTCACAGGTAATATATCGGTATAATTAATCACTTTCATTGATTTATCTCCTCAAGGGGGTTATCTGTCTTCTTAAGATAAAAATATGCGATTCAATGGGGCGTTGTCAATAAAACTATTTGATAGTGTTTACAGGAGAGAACCATGGCAGGAAAATTCAGTGTGGCGACAGCAGATCTGACAAGGAAATGCGATTCGCCTGTTTTTGTATTTAAAACCACCCAAGAGCTGGAACCCCTTGATACGGTCATCGGACAAAAACGGGCAGTGGAGGCCATTGATTTTGGTCTGAATATGAAAGGCCCGGGATACCATATATTTGTCACAGGATATGAAGGAACGGGAAAATCCAGTATTGTGAAGGATATCCTCACCCGGCATGCCAGGCAGCTGGAAACCCCGCCGGACCTGTGTCTGGTGTATAATTTTGATGATGAATACTGTCCGGTCGCCCTGGAAATGAAATCCGGCACAGCCGCTGGCTTTGCCCGGAGAATGGCAAGGTTCGTGGAAACCCTGAAAATCAAAATTCCCAGGTCCTTTGAGGCCGACAGATTCCAAAGGATAAGAAAAGAGACCCAGGAAAAATATACCGATCAGCAGAACTTGATTCTTGCGGAAGTCGAGACCTTTGGGGCCACCCTTGATGTGGGGCTCCTGCAGACGGAAAAAGAATATCAGGCCGTCCCCCTCAGGGAGGGGCAGCCCATTGCGGCCGAAGCGTATCAGGCCTTTGATGAACGGACAAAGGCGGGTATCCAGGCAAATCTGGCAAAGGTTCAGGACAAACTGAACCTGGCACTCAGGGAGATGGGAAAGCTTGCCCGGGAAATGAAAAAAGAATTCAAAAGGCAGGTGGAAGAACAGGCCTTCTCCATCGTATCCCGGCAGATCGAAACCATGGAAGACACCTTTGCCAACAGCCCCGGGATTGAGATTTATTTGAAAAATGTCCAAAGGGATATTGTTGAAAATGTGGCATTGTTTCTGGAAGCCGGCAATTCCCAGGCCGAGCAGGGGCTTTTGATGATGGCCGACTCCCTGATGGCCCGCTACCGGGTGAATGTTTTGTGCGACCGGAAAAACGAAAAAGGGGCGCCGGTCATCTTTGAAACCAGCCCCGGGTTTCAGAATCTTTTCGGAAAGATAGAGAGAAATCCGGTGGGAGAATCGGGTGATTTTTCCAAGATCAGGGCCGGATCTGTTTTAAAGGCCCATAAGGGGTACCTGGTCCTTGAGATCGAGCCTTTGCTGATGAATTCTTATGTATGGGAGACATTAAAAAACACTCTCCAGAACCGGGCCCTGAACATAGAGGAGTTGCCGGATCAATCGGCAATGGGCGCAAGCCTTTTAAAACCCCTTCCCATCCCCGTGGATGTCAAGGTCATCCTTTTGGGCAGTTATGAACCGTTCATGATACTGCAGCAGGAAGATGGCAAGTTTAATAAGATATTCAAGGTCAGGGCGGATTTTGATTACGAGGCGGATCTGACACAAGAGAATGAACTCAAGTATGCAAGATTTATCGCAAGGGCCTGCAGGGATGAAAATCTGCTGCCCTTTACCCCCTGCGGGGTATCGGCCATACTGGAATACGGCAGCCGCCTGGTGGAGGATAAGAAAAAACTTTCCCTGAGGTTTGGGCAGGTAACAGGGTTGCTGAAGGAGGCCGATTACTGGGCGAAAAAAGGCAGGGCGAATGAAATCTCCGGTGAATTTGTTTTAAAGGCGATCAGTGCCCACAGGTTTCGCCACAATCTTTACGAGGAAAAGGTCCAGCAGGGGTTTGACGACCACTCTATTCTTCTGGATGTCTCAGGAAGCATCACAGGGCAGGTCAATGCCCTGGCGGTTTACAGCATGGGGGACATCGCTTTCGGGAGACCCACACGGATTACGGCCGAATCCTATATGGGAACCCCCGGAATTATTAATGTGGAGCACGAGGCGGATATGTCGGGTCAGACCCACGACAAGGGCGTGATGATTGTTTCCGGGTATATCGGACGGATGTTTGCCCAGAATTATCCTTTAAGCGTCAGCATCAGCATCACCTTTGAGCAGAGCTATGACGGCATTGACGGGGACAGTGCCTCTTCAACCGAGCTCTATGCCGTTCTCTCAAGCCTGTCAAATGTGCCAATCCGCCAGGGGATTGCCGTTACAGGATCGGTGAATCAAAAAGGGGAAATCCAGGCCATCGGGGGGGTTAACGAGAAGATAGAAGGGTTTTATGATATCTGTGTCAAAAAGGGTCTGACCGGCGACCAGGGGGTGATGATACCGGCTGCCAATGTAAAAAATCTCATGCTCAGGACAGATGTGGTTAAGGCCGTTGGGGAAGGAAAGTTTCATATCTATGCAGTGGCTTCCATTGAGCAGGGCATAGCGGTGCTCACGGGTATGCGTGCCGGAAAAGCCGATGCCCAGTTCCATTACCCGGACAAGACCGTGTTCGGCCTTGTTCAGAAGAAACTGGAAAAATACCACGAACGGTCCCGGGCATTTGAATAGGAACGGTGGGGGGGGTGTCTACAAAAAAGAATCATACCCGGCTTGCCCGGACCGGAACCGCGCAAGTTCATCAGGGGTATCCCTTAAAAACGAGAAATCGGCAAAATCAAACCCCGGTGCCACGGTGCAGCCCATAAGCGAGTAACGGCCAAGGGTGGCGGCCGCCTGCCAGGTGTTGCCGGGCACGACGGCCGCATATCCATTGCCGCCCGGTCCCAGGGTCTTTGTCCCTATCCCGGTGATGGTAAATTGAATCAATTGAAGGGGATCTCCCTCATAGAAATTCCAGATTTCATCGTGGATTACCCGGTGGAACCGACTGACCTGGCCTTTTACCAGCAAAAAATAAATATGGGTAAGGGCATTTCTTTTTTTCCCGGCCGGTCCGGATTGCAGTGTCTGGGCAGACCGATATATCTCCCTGAAATATCCGCCTTCCGGGTGGGGGGCCAATGCATATTTTTTGATGAGGTTTTCCATTCACTTCCTATTCCTTGGTCATAAAAGCGCTTTCAAACAACCGGTTGATATGGTCAATATAATCTTTGTTCTGGCAGGGCTTTGACAAATAATCTATGCGGACATCTTTTTGTTTTAACTCTTTTATGGATTCTAAAAAGTTCATATTACCGGAAATAAAGAGGATGGGCATTTCTTTGTCAGTTTCTCGGATATGGGTGTAAATATCCATTCCGCTGATGGTTCCGGGAAGTAAATAGTCCAGACTGACAAGGTCATATCTGTTTCTGTCCAGTAAATCCATTGCCATTTGCACGTTGCTGGCATTGTCCAGTATGTGGTTGCAGGGGTCTTGTGTTAATATTCTG
>Ga0180007_10006702_pt1 | contig 11180 bp, 5 predicted proteins | sample MM_PC_MetaG_FD_121122 | JGI IMG/M metagenome (GOLD analysis project Ga0180007, IMG submission 121122) | Groundwater microbial communities from the Aspo Hard Rock Laboratory (HRL) deep subsurface site, Sweden - MM_PC_MetaG | ecosystem: Environmental > Aquatic > Deep subsurface > Groundwater...
CTTGATGATATGGTAACGGCTATCGGCCTGCCCAAAGAGAAACTTTGCACATACTGCTGGACAGGGGAATGCCCCGGCAAAGGGCGATGTTCTTCTAAGAAATAGAGCTTCTCAAACGATACAAAAGATCATGCCGTTTGGGGGTTTATAAAGTTACTTCTGTCCATCGCGCGGGAGAAAAAGCCCGGAACCTCTTCAAGGAAGCCTGCGGCGCGGATTATGTAGAAACCAGAGCCTGGCAAAAATTCGAATTCTGAAAATTTCCGATCCATTGCCATTATATTTGACGACGTTCTTCGCTATCGCTCCCTCATACCAAAAATCATACCAAAAAACCAAAAAAAACAAAAAACCAAAAAACCATTGACAACACATCGTAGTTCTGATATATTGACATCGTATTCGATGATGCAATACATGAAGCGATGAGGCGTTTCGGGGTGGACGCCTCATTTTATTTTGGCTACTCAGAATGTAGCCGCTACGTATCTTAGTCAGATTAAACAGGATGATGACGTCCTTTCAAAGTCGCAATAAACGCGGCTTGAAGGGGCGTTTTTTTTTGCTTGTATAACCAGAATTATCACATAGTACAACGAAACTAAAGATGAAAAGGAGAAACGCTATGAAAAAAGAAATGAAAGGTTTGACGGAGATCTATGGTGAAAATGTTTTTAGCTTGAAGATTATGAAAAAATATCTTTCAGAAAAGACGTATAAGTCCCTCAGGGCTACCATAAAGGAAGGGTGCGCGCTCGACCGGTCAATAGCTGATGAAGTAGCTGAAGTTATGAAAGATTGGGCGGTAGAGAAAGGGGCAACACATTTCACACATTGGTTCCAGCCCTTAACAGGAGCCACCGCGGAAAAACATGATTCCTTCATCGTTCCCGATGATAGAGGCGGAGCGGTGCTTCAGTTTTCAGGGGCAGAGCTTATTAAAGGTGAACCGGACGCGTCAAGTTTTCCATCGGGAGGGTTAAGGGCCACTTTTGAGGCAAGGGGATATACTGCCTGGGATCCGACCAGCCCGGCCTTTGTTAAGGAAAGCAAGACCGGCGCTACACTGTGTATTCCGACAGCTTTTTATTCTTATCACGGGGATGCTTTGGATAAAAAGACACCTCTCTTAAGATCAATGGACGCTCTTTCTAAACAGGTGAAGCGTCTCGGCAAACTTTTTGGTATTGATAATGAGAGTAACCCTTCTTATGTAACGATAGGGCCGGAACAGGAATATTTCCTGATAGATAAAAAGTACTACGACAGCAGGATAGATCTTCTTCAGACCGGAAGGACCCTTTTCGGAAGGGTTCCTGCCAAACATCAACAGCTGGAAGATCATTATTTTGGTTCAATAAAAGAGAGAGTACTGGATTTTATGACAGAGCTTGATAACGAATTATGGAAGCTGGGCATACCTTCAAAAACTCGTCACAACGAGGTTTGCCCCGCGCAATTCGAGATAGCGCCCATGTATGAAAGGCTTAATCTGGGTGTTGATCACAATATGCTCGTCATGGACACTTTGCAGAGAATAGCCATAAGGCATGGGTTTGTATGTCTTCTGCACGAAAAACCTTATGCCGGTGTTAACGGTTCAGGGAAACATAATAACTGGTCAATAGTGGGCCCGGACGGTAAGAATTGGCTTTCACCGGGAGACGATCCGCATGATAACGCGAAATTTCTCACCATGATCTGCGCCTTAATGCAGGCTGTTGATAAAGGGGCGGGGCTTCTCAGAGCATCTGTTGCTTCTGCCGGGAACGATCACAGGCTAGGCGCGAACGAAGCGCCGCCGGCGATCATTTCCGTTTTTCTGGGAGAACAGCTTACTGATGTTATTGAACAAATCGAAGCAGGCGGAGCCAAAAGTTCCAAGAAAGGTGGATTCATCAAAATTGGAGTCAGCTCACTGCCGCCTTTGCCGCGCGACGCGACCGACAGAAACAGGACATCGCCGTTCGCGTTTACCGGAAATAAATTCGAGTTCCGCGCGGTGGGATCAAACCAGAGCTGTGCGGGAGCTAATATAATTCTGAACACCATTGTAGCTGACGCGCTTGACGACATATGCAGAGAGCTTGAAGATGGTCTAAAGAAGAAAAAAGATTTTAACAATATCCTGCAGGAAATTCTGCAGGACATTGTTAAAAAACATAAGAGAATACTCTTTAACGGTGATAACTATACCGAAGCGTGGGATGAAGAAGCTAAGCGCAGAGGGCTTCTTAATCTCAGAACGACTCCCGAAGCGTTAAAGGTTATGGAGACTAAAGAAACGACAGCTCTTTTCAAGAAGCACAAAGTTCTATCTGAAACGGAGCTGAAGTCTCGAAATGAAATATACAAAGAACAGTATAAAAAAACGCTAAACATTGAAGCGTTATGCGCACTTGAAATGGTACGCACCTTGATAATACCCACGGTTATGGAATATCAGGATGAGCTTGCGGGAACCCTGGATAAGATCAAAAAAATTAGTTCTGAAACAGGAGAACTCGAAAAATTATTAAAAGAAATATGCGCTTCAACGGAGAAAGCCTTAAGGTATGCGCGCAGGCTTGAAGAAAGCATACAGGGCGGTTCATCACCCGACATAATCGTTTCAATAAATAAACTTCGTGAAGTGGTTGATACGCTTGAGGGGATAATCCCCGGCAAGAAGTGGCCATTGGCTTCATACGCGGAGATGATGTTTAAGATTTAAAGGCGGTGGTAAAGATGACTAAAAAACAGGATAAGGAATACCTTTCAACACTCATAAAAATCAGCAAGGCTATAACCAGTGACCTTTATCTTGAGGATATTCTTAAACTGATAGTGAATCTCACGGCCAATATGATGAAAGCCAAGATCTGCGCGTTATGGCTTCTTGATGAAGATACGCAGGAACTGAGCATCAGGGCGACGCAGGCGCTCAGCCCTGAATACCTTAAAGGGCGGGCGCTAAAAACAGGCGAAGGCATAGTAGGTACGGTTGTTCTTGATAAAGAGCCGATTATAATAAAAGATGTGTCGCAGGATAAACGATATAAAGAGAAAGATCTTGCCGCGCGAGAAGGGTTTGTCTCAATGCTCAGTGTTCCCATGATGGTTAAGGATAAAGTGATAGGCGTGATCAATGTATACACAGTTATGCCGTATGAATTCACCAAAAGCGATGTGGTGCTTCTAAGCGCCATATCCAATCAAGCGGCTGTAGCGATAAAGCACACAGAGCTTATGGTGAAAACCAGGATTATCCAGGAAGAACTGGAGACCAGGAAAAAAGTTGAAAGGGCTAAAGGCATACTGATGAAGGATCAAGGGCTTCCGGAGGGGGAAGCGTACAACTTGATAAGGCGGTCAAGCATGAAGAAAAGGATTTCGATGAAAGAGATAGCCGAAGCGATAATTCTCGCGCATGAAGTAAGGAAAAACTAAAAAGCGATACTACGTTTTTTAAATGAATGGTGGGGAACAAGGTTGTTTCGCAAGAAAATTTGTTAACAGTGCTTGATAAAACACTATTCATGGGAAGAAGTTATGTGGAAAAATGCAAAAAAACTATTGAATAAAAATATATTGTTGGTAACCGGGTTATTTTTGATGATACCGCCCGATGCTTACGCGGAAGAACTAAGCATGAAGTCGATGATAAGAGGGATTGATACTCTGTGGGTGCTTATCGCGGCTTTTTTGGTATTCTTCATGCAAGCGGGATTCGGCATGGTGGAAGCAGGTTTCATAAGAACGAAAAATACCTGTAACATTTTGACAAAGAACTTTCTTGATTTTTGTATGGCGTCGATAGGGTTCTTTATATGCGGGTACGCTATTATGTTCGGACAGGGTAACGGGTTATTCGGTTTTCATGGTTGGTTTCTTAACGGCGCGGAATCCGGCGCGGATATACCGCTGTTCGCTTTCTGGCTTTTCCAAGCCGCTTTTTGCGGGGCGGCGGCGACCATTGTTGCCGGGGGTATGGCCGAGAGAATGAAGTTTACTTCATATCTGGTCTATTCGTTTATCATCTCGGCGTTGATATATCCGGTAGTGGGGCATTGGATATGGGGCGGCGGGTGGCTTTCAGGATTAGGATTTTCTGACTTTGCGGGGTCGACCGTAGTGCACACTGTAGGAGGTTTCGCGGCATTATCAGGAACCATTATTCTCGGACCGAGGATAGGTAAATATAACGCAGATGGTTCAGCAAATGTCATAGCGGGGCACTCTATACCACTTGCTTCTCTGGGCGTGTTTATATTGTGGTTTGGATGGTTTGGGTTTAATCCCGGATCGACATTGAGCGTTGGAGATGGCAGTTTGATCGGGCGGGTGGCGATAAATACTAATCTTGCTGCTGCTGCCGGAGGCATATCCGCGATGTCCTTCGTGTGGAAAGTGTTTGGAAAACCGGATCTTTCTATGGCAATGAATGGAGCGTTAGCCGGTTTAGTAGCTATAACGGCCGGTTGTGCTTTTGTTGAGCCGTGGGCCGCCATAACGATAGGCGCGATCGCGGGTGTTATTGTTATTCTCGGCATAATTATTCTGGATAAATTAAGAATAGATGACCCTGTAGGCGCTTTTCCGGTGCACGGCATGAATGGCATCTGGGGTACTTTGGCGGTAGGTTTGTTCGGGCAGAAAGCCTTGGGATTGGCGAATGACGGATTGTTTTACGGAGGTGGCGGAAAACAATTGTCGATACAAGCATTAGGTACGTTTTCTGTCGTGTTATTTATATTGTTTTTCATGGGCTTGGTGTTTTGGACAATAAAAAGAACGGTGGGTCTCAGAGTCGCCAGGGAAGAAGAGCTTAAAGGGTTGGACATAGGTGAACATGGCATGGAATCTTACTCAGGGTTCCAGGTGTTTATAACACAATGACATAACCAAAGAAGGGGAGATACAATGAAGCTTATAATCGCTATGATACAACCGCATAAACTACCTGATGTAAAGGCGGCCCTGTTTGATGCTGATGTGCATAAGATGACCGTTACAAACGCGCTTGGATGCGGACAGCAAAAGGGGTATACGGAAACGTACAGAGGTGTTGTGCACGAAGTGAATCTTTTGAAGAAAATACGTTTGGAGATAGCGGTTAATCAAGATTTTGTCAAACCTACTATTGACGCCATAATGAAAGGAGCGCGTACAGGTACTATAGGAGATGGCAAAATTTTTATACTTGATCTACCGCGATGCATACGTATTAGAACGGGAGAAGAAGGACGTGACGCGATAGGCTAACAAATGTTATAACAGGACAACTTTGGTGAATATTATGGGATACGATCAGATACCAACAAAACAAGGACTTTATGACCCGCGGTTTGAACGCGATAATTGCGGTGTAGGATTTGTCTGTGATATACAAGGCGCGCCTTCACACGATATCGTGGAAAAAGGAATAAAGGTTCTTGAGCGCATGAGCCATCGCGGTGCTGTTGGTGCCGATCCTAAAACAGGGGACGGGGCAGGGGTATTATCGCAAATACCGCATAGGTTTTATTCAAAAGTCTGCGCGGCGCTCGGTATAACTCTGCCCGGTCCGGGTGAATACGGTACGGGGCTTATTTTTATGCCGCGAAATAAAAAAGACCGTTTTGATTGCGGAAATATAATTGAAAATATTATTTCAGAAGAAGGTCAAATTTTTTTAGGGTGGCGTAAGGTTCCCGTTGATGATTCAATGTTGGGGGAAAGCGCTGTTAATACACAACCCATAATAGAACAGGTTTTCATAGGCCAGGGTAAAAATATAGCTGATCAGCTTGCGTTTGAACGTAAGCTCTATGTTATACGAAAAAGAGCCGAAAGAGAAATACGCTTATCAAAAATCGGGGAGAAAAACTCCTTTTACATAACTAATATTTCTATGCGGACAATAAGTTATAAGGGTCTTTTAATGCCGGGCCAGATCAGAGATTATTATCCTGACTTGAAAGATAGTGATTTTAAAAGCGCTATTATGCTTGTGCATTCGCGGTACAGCACGAACACATTTCCGGCATGGGATCTTGCCCAGCCTTTCAGATTTCTTGCCCATAACGGTGAGATCAATACTCTAAGAGGCAATATTAACTGGTTTCACGCGGGAGAAAGGCTTTTAGAAAGCGAACTTTTTGGTAGTGATATCGCCAAGATAAAACCGATCATTGTTGAAGGCGGGAGTGATTCCGCGACTCTTGATAATGTTTTTGAACTTTTAGTTCTTGCCGGGAGGTCTCTTGAGCATACTATGATGATGCTTGTTCCCTCAGCGAAAGACCGCGACGGTAAAAATTACACGAGCCTCAGGGATTTTTATAAGTACCACGCGTGTTTAATGGAACCGTGGGACGGGCCCGCCGCTATCGCGTTTACCGACGGCAAGGACATAGGAGCCGCGCTTGACAGGAACGGCCTGCGCCCGGTGAGGTATATTGTCACCAAAAGCGGGCTCATTGTCATGTCCTCAGAGGCGGGGGTTCTGGACATAGACGATAAAGACATAAGCCGTTCGGGCAGGCTTGAACCCGGCAAGATGATACTTATTGATACAGAAAAAGGTTCACTGTTTGAAAATTACGAGATTAAGGAGAGAGTCGCAGGGCTGTGCCCTTACGGAGAATGGAACCGTAAAAATATTGTTGAACTTGATAACCTGCCGCGTCTGGGCGAAGAAGGCAGGCGGGTCGGTGAGATTCTGCCCGCATTGCAGTCGTTTGGGTATACGCGTGAAGATCTCAAGTTAATACTTAAGCCGATGGCCGAAGAGGGTAAAGAACCAATAGGATCTATGGGTAACGATACACCCCATGCTTTTTTGTCGCGTGAACCGCAGATGTTTTTTAATTATTTTAAACAGCTTTTCGCGCAGGTCACTAATCCTCCGATTGACCCCATAAGGGAAGAGCTCGTTATGAGCCTTGATCTTTTTATAGGTTCCGGAAAGAACCTTCTTGTAGGAGGGCTGGAACATTGTCATAAGCTCAGGGTAAAACGCCCGATATTAACGAACGAAGAATTGGAATTGATCCGGGATATAAAAATAAACGGGTTTAAGACTAAAGTTATTCGTACATTGTTTAACCCCGGCGATTGGCATGACCTTGAGGAAGCGGTTAATCGTATTTGTTTTGAAGCTGAGTACGCTATTGAACAAGGGCATTCGTTCATAATACTTAGTGACCGGGGTACCGATAGAGTAAACGCGGCTATTCCCGCTCTTCTCGCGGTTAGCGCCGTGCATCATCATCTTGTTGATAAAGCTATACGTTCACAGATAAGTATAGTGGTTAAAAGCGGGGAACCGAGAGAAGTTAACCACTTCGCGCTTCTTTACGCTTACGGTGCTGATTGTGTCAATCCTTATCTCGCATATGAGGCTGTTGAATACCTGCATGATGAAGGTGAAGTTTCAATAGACAAGAAAGAAGCTGTTGACAATTACAGGCAGGCTGTCATGCAGGGGATATTGAAAATATTATCAAAAATGGGTATTTCCACTTTGCGCAGTTATCGCGGCGCTCAGATATTCGAAGCGTTGGGATTAGGGGAGGACCTGATAAAGAGATATTTTACATACACTGTATCACGTGTCGGAGGGGTAGAGCTCAAAGAGATAGCGGAGGATACTATAAACAGACATCGCGAAGCTTATCCGGACAACGAGCGGGCAGGGCCTTATGTCTTGCCTACGGGCGGGATCTATCAGTGGAAACGTGATGGTGAATTTCATGTGTGGAACCCCGAGAGTATCGCTGCTTTGCAGGATGCTGTTCGGAAAAATGATTACGCGAAATATAAAGAGTTTGCTTCTTTAATAAACGACCGCATGACAGATCCGGCGACACTTAGAGATTTATTAAAGTTCAAAGAAGCAAAACCTATACCGATAGAAGAAGTGGAACCAGTTTCTGAAATAGTTAAAAGGTTCGCGACAGGCGCTATGAGTTTTGGATCGATAAGCGGCTCCGCGCATGAAGCGATCGCGATTGCCATGAACAGGCTCGGAGCTAAATCCAATACAGGCGAAGGGGGAGAAGATCCCGCGAGGTTTAGGTCTCTTCCGAACGGTGCTTCCACGCGAAGCGCTGTTAAACAAGTAGCTTCGGGCAGGTTTGGTGTAACTACGAATTATCTTATTAATTCCGAAGAGATACAGATAAAAATAGCGCAGGGCGCGAAACCCGGCGAAGGCGGACAACTTCCCGGATATAAGGTGAGCGCGGCTATCGCGCGCATCAGATATACTACGCCCGGAGTAACCTTGATATCGCCGCCGCCGCATCATGATATTTATTCTATTGAAGATCTGGCACAGCTTATTTTTGATCTAAAGAATGTTAATCCAAAAGCGCGGATAAGCGTCAAACTTGTATCGGAAGTCGGTGTTGGTACCATCGCCGCGGGTGTAGCGAAAGCCCATGCTGACATGATACTTATATCCGGCGGTGACGGTGGTACGGGAGCTTCTCCCAGAAGTTCTATCAGATATGCCGGTGCTCCGTGGGAACTGGGTCTGGCGGAGACGCATCAAACGCTTATGTTAAACGGTTTACGAGGAAGGGTCCGCCTGCAGGCTGATGGGCAGATGCGCACCGGTAAGGATGTTGTGATAGCCGCTCTTTTAGGCGCCGAAGAATTCGGTTTTTGCACCGCTGTTTTAATAACTTTGGGTTGCGTTATGCTGAGGCATTGTAACTTAAATAATTGTTCGGTAGGCGTGGCTACGCAGGATGAACTTCTGCAGAAACGTTTCAGCGGAAGGCCGGAATACGTAGTTAACTACATGAAATTCATTGCTGAAGACTTAAGAGAACAGATGAGCCTGTTGGGAATGAGAACTATAGACGAAATGGTCGGTAGAACAGATTTCCTGGAAATGGATAATGAAAAGATCCCTGAAAAAGCTAAAGGAACGGATTATTCCGGTATCTTGTATAGACCGGAACTTCCAGGCAATCCTCCTGCGCATTGTGTTATGACTCAGGACCATTGTATTGACGAAGTTCTCGACAGAAAACTTATACGCATGACGGAAGAAGCTGTTCGTAACAATAAAAAAATAGAACTCGAACTTGATATAAAAAATTACAACAGGTCAACCGGTGCTATGTTAAGCGGTGAAGTCTGTAAAACTCTCGGAGAGAATGGTTTGTCCGAAGAAACAATAAAGTGCAGATTCAATGGCACTGCCGGTCAGAGTTTCGGTGCGTTTCTTGTCGGAGGGATAACCTTTGAGCTTTCCGGGATGGCGAACGATTATGTAGGAAAAGGGATGAGCGGCGGGAAGCTGATTATCTATCCCGGAAAACATACTGATTATGAAGCGGAAAAAAATGTTATCGCGGGCAACACTTGTTTTTACGGGGCAACTTCAGGAGAAGCCTATATTAGAGGAATAGCGGGTGAGAGGTTTTGCGTTCGGAATTCGGGTGTTTATGTTGTTGTTGAAGGTGTGGGTGACCACGGGTGTGAATATATGACTGGAGGAAGAGTAGTTGTTCTCGGTAAGACGGGTGATAATTTCGCGGCAGGAATGTCGGGAGGCATTGCCTATGTCTATGACGAAGACGGAAAATTCTCTGACAGATGTAATATGAGTATGGTTGAAATTGAAGATCCGGACAAAGAGGACGAAGAAATGATCCGGTCCCTTATTCATAATCACCATGTTAATACGGACAGTCGTAAAGCCGGAAAAATACTCAAAAATTTCAGCCAGGAAATAAAAAAATTCAAAAAAATAATGCCGATGGAATATAAAAACGTTCTTGCGGCCAAAAAGAGGGTAGGAGACGCATATCCTATGGAGGTCCTTGATGGGTGATGTAAGGGGTTTTCTTGAAGTTGAGCGCAAAACGTCTGGATACCGCCCGGTATCTGAAAGGGTAAAAGACCACAAAGATGTTACTGTTCCGTTGAGCGATGAGGATTCTCGGAAACAGGCATCGCGGTGCATGGATTGTGGTACGCCCTTTTGCCATTGGGGGTGTCCTGTCGGTAATTATATACCTGAGTGGAACGACCTCATGTGGCGAGGACAATGGGGGAAAGCCTTTCAGCTGCTTTCCGCGGCGAACAATTTCCCGGAGATAACCGGTAGAGTATGCCCGGCTATCTGTGAATATGCCTGCGTACTGGGAATAAACGATGACCCTGTAACAGTAAAAGAAAATGAGCTGGCTCTGGTAGAATACGCGTTTTCTAATGGGCTTATTAAACCCTGCCCGCCGGAAGCGCGCACTGGAAAAACTGTTGCCGTTATCGGATCAGGTCCGGCGGGCCTTGCCTGTGCCGACGAACTTAATAAAGCCGGGCATCAAGTCACCGTGTTTGAAAAAGACGATAAACCGGGAGGGATCCTGCGTTATGGGATACCTGATTTTAAACTGGAAAAATGGGTTATAGACAGACGTGTTGAGATTATGAAAGAAGAAGGGATCAAGTTTATTACTTTGGTTGAAGTTGGCAAGGACTATGAAACGAAAAAACTTATAGAACAATATGATTCAATATGCTTAACCGGAGGATCCAGGGTGCCGCGTGACATTAAAATAGAGGGCCGGGATCTCCGCGGTATACACTTTGCTATGGATTACCTCACGCAGGAAAACCGGCGAGTATCGGGCGAAACAATGGAAAAGGGTAAAATTATAACAGCATCCGGTAAAAAAGTAGTTGTGATCGGCGGGGGGGATACCGGGTCAGATTGTGTCGGCATGGCTAACCGCCAGAGGGCGCATCGAATAGTGCAGATAGAAGTTTTGCCTAAACCCGCGGAGGAACGGACGGAACAGTGTCCATGGCCGGCGTATCCCCATATTTTTAAAACCACTTCCAGCCACGAAGAAGGATGCGAAAGAAAATGGTCGGTTCTCACAAAAAAATTTATTGGCGAAAATGGCAAGATAAAAAAACTATCATGTGTTAAAATAGAATTTGAAAATGTTCCCGGGAACAAACGTCCGGTGATGAAAGAGATATCCGGTAGTACCTTTGAGATCGAAGCTGATCTCATACTTTTTGCTGTGGGATTCGTTCATCCACAGCATCAAGGCCTCCTCAAAGACGCAGGAGTCGCGTTAGATGATCAAGGTAATGTTGAAGTCGATGCGGACTTCATGACCTCAGTGGATAAGGTTTTTTCCGCGGGAGATATGCGGAACGGCCAATCGTTAGTAGTGAGGGCCATCGCC
>Ga0180007_10006704_pt1 | contig 11175 bp, 11 predicted proteins | sample MM_PC_MetaG_FD_121122 | JGI IMG/M metagenome (GOLD analysis project Ga0180007, IMG submission 121122) | Groundwater microbial communities from the Aspo Hard Rock Laboratory (HRL) deep subsurface site, Sweden - MM_PC_MetaG | ecosystem: Environmental > Aquatic > Deep subsurface > Groundwater...
TATAAGATTGCGAGGATATCTATTGATTTCATTGGCTTCTTTCAAATATTCAGTATAATGGTATATGGAAGAACCTAAACAAGAAAAATTTGGTATTAAACACCTCTTAATGCTATTAGCCTCAATAGCTATATCAGTATTAATAATTGTATTTAATAAACAACTCCGTGAATTAGAACAATTTGGATATATAGGTATATTCCTTCTAATGTTCCTTGGAAATGCTACAGTCTTAGTACCTGTCCCTATCCTTGCTCCATTGAATATTCTCTTAGGTGGTATATTTTCTAGTCCATTGTTACTTGGCCTTACTGTTGGAGTTGCATCCTCTCTTGGAGAATTAGTTGGATATCTTGCAGGATATAGCGGAAGTGGGATTGTTAAATCTAGTAAGGTATACAAAAAGATTGAATTACAGGTAGAGAAATATGGTCTTTGGGCTATATTCTTCTTAGCCTTAATTCCTAATCCATTGTTTGATGTTGCAGGCTTAGCAGCAGGGGCTTTGGGTATTAAATGGTGGAAGTTTTTAATAGCGGTAACCGCTGGGAAAACAATCAGAGCTATTGTATTTGCATATATTGGATATACAGGGGGATTATTGTTTTCAAAAGGCTAACCAATTCCAACGAGTTTCTTACTTAATGGAGCGAGAGACGGGGTTCGAACCCGCGACCTACACATTGGCAATGTGTCGTTCTAGCCAACTGAACTACTCTCGCGTAATGGTGCCGAGACCCAGGTTCGAACTGGGGACCCTTTGTTCTTCAGACAAATGCTCTACCAGCTGAGCTATCTCGGCAATACATTAAGAACAGTAAGATAATATCAAAAACCAGTACCACATTCAACTAAAACTCTTTAAACTTCCTTTGGAACATCTCTTCTGTATTGTTATTCTTTTTAACTGATTCAGATATTTTCTTGTAACTCCATTTTTCATCTAGAACTTTCTTCAATCCAATATTGAAATTCTCTTGCTTCCATTCTGTAAAGAAATATCCATTAACACCCTCAACTAGGTTCTCCAATATCCCACCGGCCTTGTAAGCCAACACGGGTGTACCTGCGGACACAGCCTCTACGGGAAAGATACCATAGTCCTCAATTCCAGGCATAACGAAGGCTGAGGCTTTAGAAAGTATTTCCCATTTTTCATCATCAGATATCTTTCCTAAAAATTGTATATTTTTGTATTTAGAATATTTTCTTCTAAGTCTTGGTTCTTTAGATCCACTTCCAATCAACTTTAGAACAATATTGGAATCTCTCAAACATTCTAAAAGGAATTCACCTTTTTTATTAAATTCAAATGGAGCTCCAGCTACAATATATTTATCGCCATTTTCTCCCTTCCTTTCATCCTCCCCCTTTATTACATCCTCAAAGAAATGAATTGGAGGAGTAAGAATCCCATCGGGTTTTCTTCCCCAGTATTTCTGGAGTCGTTTGCCAACAAACTTGGAGTTAGCGATTAAAACATCGGGTTTGGAGGAGGAAGATACTTCCCATAGTCTTATGAAAACAAGGAGAAAATCCCGTATAGTGCCCTTTATACCGCCAAAACTCTCACAGCCAAGCTTCTTTAGATCCCAAAGATATCTCATTGGGGAATGAATATAGGCAATATGTTTACATGTCATCGGGGTTATAACTCCAAAAGCTACACTTGCACTCGAGGAGATTACAAGATCATATTGGCTAAGATCAAATTTCTCAATATGTAATGGCCAAAGGTAGTAGGTATATCTGTACAATTCTTTTATGAAGAGTCTCCTATTCAAACTAGAAAAAGATATCTTATGCTTTTGAAGTTCAGGAGAAAGAGATTTGGGATCACCAAATAGTGCATAAATATCTGCCTTTGGATACATCTTGGCAAAAGTTTCTAACACTCTATTCGCTCCACCCATACTCCAGAGAGATTCTGTTACTAACGCAACCCTAAGATTCTTGTTGTAGGAATTTTGTAGATTAGTCTTCTTCATATATGACTACAGTACCTCTTTTAGCAAATCTTTTTGTGGGGTCAGAAAACATCATCAAACCTCCAAAAAGTATTAGTACAAATCCGCCTATGAGTACATACCTATTCCATGCAATTGCAGTATTTACAATCTCTTTTTCAATTGTAAACGTAGCCGAAGATGGTCTAGTGCTCAGTACATTCTGCGGAGGACTTCCGTCTACGAGCATCACAGATTTGAAACTATCATCACTACCCGAATATTCCCAATTCAAAGTAGTATCTCCTAACTTAACAACTTCAAACGAAAGTCGTGCCATTACATCAGGCTCATCCGCAGTAGTATAGAGGGTATCTGTTCCAGATTGAGAGAATCCAGTAAGCATCACTACTCCATTTTCATTATCTATACTTGTCTCATCCTCTGGCCATTGAGCAAAGAGTGCGTTATTTCTTTCCGCTTTCTTAAGTTGGACATATTCTGGATCATAGGTAATTACAAATCTAGCAGATACTAATTCTTCTCCTGCAGAATCTATCATTACATCCACAGTAAAACCATTATTCTTGTTTGTAACAACCCCACCATCTGGATACAAAGAGAACATCGGTTCTGCAGCTTTGCATGGAGATACAAAAAGAAATCCTACAAGGATGAACGTTAGTAAAATAGTTTTTATATATTTTTTGACTATCACGGTATTAAATATTAACATAATATATCTTATTTCAGAATATCAGATTAATGGAAAGTATAAAACTATTGGCATTAGCAATTACACAAGGGCTTTCCGAACTTCTTCCCGTCTCTAGTAGTGCGCATTTAATAATTCTTGGGAAAATGATTAATATCCCTACCTCAATCTTACTTCTTACCTCATTACAGATAGGGACTACCGTTGCTATTATCGCATTTTTCTGGGAAAAATTGGTTCGCAATTTATTTACAAAAGCAAAACTACTCTTCTATTTCAAGATTCTTGTTTCCGTTGTACCCTCTGCAATATTAGGGATACTTTTTGAAAAGAAGATAGAAAGCGTATTAAGGGCTGAATGGATTATTGCCGCATCATTAATATTTTGGGGAATTATTATGATTATCGCCCAAAGGAAAGTAGACACAAGTGATGCTGTTGATGATATTGAAAATATTACATGGCAACAATCATTACTGATGGGGTTTGCCCAATCTATTGCTCTTATTCCTGGTACCTCAAGGTCTGGAATTACTACCTTAGCTGGAGTTGGTGTTGGTTTAAACAAATATACTGCCTTTGAATACAGCTTAGTTTTGGGGCTACCGGTACTTGTTGGATCCTCTCTGTGGACTATATATGAGGATTTAGCAGTAAATGGTCTCCCTGTATTATCAGGGCTAGACTTCTTTACCTACCTAAATACAGGAATCATTCTTTTAATCCCATTTTTAGTTGGATGTCTTTCTTTGCTAATCTTAAAAAAGATTAAAAGAGACAGGTGGTTGTCAGTGTTTGGTTTCTACAGAATAGGGTTGGGAGCTTTAATCCTAATATTCACCTATTTGCTATAGCATATTGCGCAGGTCAACTCCGGTCATATTTGCAGGAAGATCACATCCCAATATCCCTAAACAGGTGGGGGCAAGATCTGCCAACAATCCAGTTACTTTTGCATTATGTCCTGTGCCAATCTTTAGAATTGGAACACCCACTCTTGGTTGTATCTCGAGAATACTAGAAAGTATAATCAGAGGAACTGGATTGTTTGTATGTGCAATATCTACCTCCCCAGTCACCCTATTTATCATAGTCTCACAATTACCATGATCTGCGGTGATAATTACTGACCCTCCAACACCTAAAGTTTCTATTGTTATATCTTCAACACACTTATCAATTACCTCATTGGCCATAACCGTGGCCTTGTAATCTCCTGTATGTCCAACCATATCTGGATTAGCAAAATTGATAAGGATAAAATCATAATGCACTTTGTTAAAATCTTTAAGTTTACTGACGACTTCATCTCGAATAATCTCTGCACTCATAGCAGGTACTTTTGAATAATCTTCAACCTTGGGAGACGGAATTATAAAGAATTCTTCCCCCTTATGTGGAGATTCCACACCACCATTGAAGAAATAGGTCACATGCATCTGTTTTTCCGTCTCCGCAATATGCAATTGAGTTTTACCGCAATTTGCCAATGTTCCCGCAAAAGATTGTCTAACCGGTTGAGGTGGGAATATCACATGCGCAGGCAAATTTTCTTCATAACCTGTCATAGTTGCGAAATACACATCCTTAGGATAGTTTCTTCTGTTAAAATGTGGAAACTCCTTCATTACAAATGCCTTAGTTATCTGCCTAGCCCTATCCTCTCTGAAATTCCAAAAAAGTATTGCATCGCCATCTTTGACAGCTCCAATTGGTAAACCATCTTTTATAAACATTCTAGGCTTGAAAAACTGATCGTCTTCTCCACCCATGTACCCTTTTTGAATAGCCTCACTTGGATCCTCGAACGTATCCTCTGCCAAGCCAACCATTGCATCGTACGCAGCTTTAGTTCGCTCCCATCGATTATCCCTGTCCATACCATAGAATCTCCCCTGAATGGATGCAATATGTCCAATTCCTAGCTGTTTCATCTTCTGTTTTAATTTATCCATATACAAATATCCATCATGTGGAGGAGCATCTCTTCCATCTAACATAATGTGCAGCATTGGATCAATACCATTGGCTTTACAGATTTCAAGTATAGAAAAGAGGTGTTTAATATGCCCATGCACACCAGCCGCACTTAATACACCCATTAGATGCACCGTAGTTTTCTTTGTCTTCACAGTCTCTATCATCTCTTGTATCACCCCATTCTTGTCCAAGTCATGAGCCTCAATAGCATCATTTATTCTTGGTAACGTTTGGTATACCACCTGCCCTGCCCCAATATTCAAATGGCCCACCTCACTATTCCCTGCCTCTTCAGCAGGCAACCCTACATGGGAACCAGAAGCATGTATCAAAGTAGATTTCCCATATGTCCAAGCCATATCAAGAAATGGAGTCTTTGCCCCCAACACAGCATTACCCACTGGATCAGGATGTACACCAAAACCATCTAAAATGATTAATGTTACAAGATTCTTTTTAGGCGAAATATTCTCCTCTGGTATGGAGTTTGGTTGTCTTGCTTTAAATAATTCAAACATAGGTCTGGCAGTTAATTGATTACTCTCATATAATATACACTATGGTTGATTTACGCAAAAAGGATATACAAGATTTACAGAAGGATATCTCTGATACTTTACTTAGTCTTGATTTAGATTCAAAAAAATCAAAGTTAAAAGTGCTAGAGGAGGAAACCATCCAAGAAGATTTCTGGAAGGATACTGAAACTGCTAAGAAAATAATGGAAGAAGCTGGGCAACTTAGAGAAGAGATAGAGACAGCAGAGAAACTACACCAAGATGTTAATTCCTTGGTTGAGCTTTTTAATTCCATTGAGCGAGAGACTGATCAGAATCAATTAATAGAAGAATATGAGAGCCTAAGACAAAGGTATGACAAATTTTCCATAAGGAAATTCCTCTCAAGCAAATACGATAAAGCCAACGCCATACTTACCATACATGCTGGGCAAGGTGGAACTGAATCAAATGATTGGGCAAGCATGCTAATGCGAATGTACACAATGTATTTTGACAAAATGGGTTGGAAATACAATATAACAGAGATATTAAATGGTACTGAAACTGGTATTGTAACTGTAACTATGGATATAATTGGCACCTATGCCTTTGGATATCTAAAAAGAGAGCACGGTACACACAGACTAGTAAGAATCTCTCCCTTCAATGCACAAGGCCTAAGACAAACTACATTTGCAGGAGTTGAAGTATTGCCAATAATGGAAGATGTAGATCTAGACATTCAAATCCCAGATACTGATTTAGAATTCAAAGCTGTCAGAGCTGGTGGACCTGGAGGACAAAACGTAAACAAGACCTCTTCTGCAGTACAAATAACACACATACCTACAGGCATTACAGTTCAATCTTCAGAGCAAAGAAGCCAACTTCAAAACAGAGAAACAGCTATGAAGGTATTGAAAGCTAAGCTTTTGAGAATTAAAATGGATGAAAGATTAGAGGAAATTTCTCAAATAAAGGGGAATTACAAAATCGCAGGATGGGGAAATCAGATTAGAAATTATGTACTACATCCATACAAATTAGTTAAGGATTTAAGGACAGGTATAGAAACACAGAATCCTGAGTCCGTGTTGGATGGTAATTTAGAAGAATTTGTTGAAGCCGAGATAAGATTACAGTAATATATACACAAGTACTTAAACTGTCTACAACTGCCATGTTACTTTTTGACAAAGTAAGTAAGAAATATGATGGAGATATAATTGCATTAGAAGATGTTGGTTTCAAGGTAGATCAAGGAGAGTTCTTTTTCTTGGTTGGTCCTTCCGGAGCCGGGAAAACAACTTTAATGAGATTATTAATTAGAGAAGAAATCCCTACATCAGGGAGTATTTTCTTTAAGGAAATAGATGTCCCTAATATCCCAAACAATCTATTACCTACTTACAGACAAAGGTTAGGCATCGTGTTCCAGGATATAAAACTTCTTAGTACTAAAACATTGGAAGAGAATATTAACTTTGCATTGGAAATATTAGGCAAGGAAGATAAGGAAATAAAAGACACTACAGACTATTTGCTTGAAACTGTTTGCCTTCAGGATAGGAAGAATCTTTTCCCACACCAACTCTCTGGAGGAGAACAACAACGAGGAGCTATAGCCAGAGCTTTAGCCAACAACCCAGAGTTATTTATTGCAGATGAGCCTACTGGAAATTTAGATCCTGATAATGCTATGCAGGTTTTGGAGATACTAAAGAAAATCAATAAAGGCGGAACTACAGTCATGATTATCAGCCATGATAGAGGTATCGTTAACGAAATGAAAACAAGAGTCGTACGAATGGATCAAGGGAAAGTAATCTCAGACAACAAAGGGGACTATGATACTGTAAAGACGCCAAAGAAAACATCTGCAGAAGAAACAAAAGACAAAGAAAGCAAGAAAGAAGAAGAGAATGTAAAATTCAAAGGATTAGACAAAGGAATTAATGATATCTTTGACAAGGCTAAGATATCTGATATGGATATGATTTTAAATCTTACCAACTCAGATCTTAATAATCTGAAACTCAATAAATCTCAACAAGACGAATTAGAAAAGTATGTAGCAAATTATTTAAGCAAAGAAAAACATGAATAAGACATCAAAAGTATTTGATACAACCAAAAAGAATGTTCGAAGAAATAGATGGCTTTCGTTTGCTACGATCTTTGTTAGCACAATAGTACTTTCCATAACTTCTTTTTTTATTAGTGCCGCTATACTCAGTAGAGTTGCGGTTAAATATTACGAGCAACGTTCGCAAGTAATCATCTTCTTCCAAAAAGATACTCCTGAGTCTGAGATCCTGACACTTAGAGATAAAATATATGATCCTACATTAATTGCAGATATTAAATATGTATCCCAAGAAGATGCGCTTTCAATATATAGAGAAGATTTTGCGGACAATCCTGACTTGATTTCAACAGTTACAGCTGATTCACTTCCCCCTAGCCTTGAGATTAGAGCCTATGATATTGATGGGCTACTTCAAGTAATTACTAATGTGAACCAAGAAAAGGATGTAAATCCCAGTATTGATGAGATTATGTACTTTAAAGATGTAGTTGATAATCTTAAATCGCTTTCAAGAATAATCAATGTCGGAGCTATTGTCTTGATATCTGGCCTCTTGGTTATATCCTTCTTCTTAATTAGAATCACAATTGGTTTTAACATCAATGCACATAAGGATGAGATTCAGATTATGAATCTTGTTGGGTCTACTAACTCCTTCATAAAAACACCATTCATATTAGAAGGGGCATTCTACGGTTTAGTCGGTGGTTTTTTGGCAGCTACATTAATAATAATTCCTTGGTATATTGTAGTTGCATATACACAAGGTACTGACTTTGCTAGTTGGTTAAATCAAATGCTTTCTGATTTTAATTTGAACTTCTTAAGAACTCCAAATATTGCCTTTATCCCTATTTACTACATCATTCACCTTGTCTTTGGATCACTTCTTGGTGTAGTTAGTAGCTTTAGTGCAGTAAAAAGGTATTTGAAATAGATATGAATATTAAAAGACTGGTTCCTACAACTTTAGTTACGATATTGTTAACTACCTTTTTCATTGGTTTGATGGGATACAAGGATAAGCCTGTATCAGCTTCTACTACATGCCCTGGATATATGTCAGAAGTTGAATGCTACAACTACCTTCTCGAGCAATTCACCAAGCTCCAAAAAGAGCAAGGGACACTTCAAAGTCAACTCAATGAAGAGCAATACAAACAACTAAGTCTCGAAGAAAAAATTACATATATATCCAATCAAGTAACCCAAACCCAGAAACTAATTAAATCTTTAGAAATCGAGATAGCTGCTCATGATATTGAAATCAAGCTCCTAGAGCAGGACATACAAGATAAAGAGGACTCTGTCTCACTAATGAAACAAGAGATCTCTGTCCTAGAGGGTACTGTTAATCAACGAATTTCAGAGTCATACAAATATTCATTCCTAAGTCCTTTTGATCTTTTCCTTGATTCTAAAAGTTTTTCAAATATATTAAGAAAAACTAAATATCTAATAGTTACTCGTGCACAGGACATTGCTTCTCTAGAAGATTACTCTCAGAAAGCAGTTGCTCTAAAAAGAGAAGAAGAAGATCTCTCTGGTCAAAAAACAAAACTATTAACAAAGCAGGATGCGATTCTTTCTGAAAGATCTGATTTGGCATCTAAAAATGAAAGTTTGAAAACACAAATAACTGAGAAGAATAGTCTTCTGGCTCAATCACAGGCGAAATCTGCTGAATTACTTTCAGCTTTAAGACAAAACAAAACATTACAATCACAATTAGATGCAGCAATCATTACTTGGATCAATGCACATATGGGCGAAATAGTGAACAGTGGCCCTGTTGCCAGAGGATCAATCATTGGATATGTATATCCTGGGACATCAGCTTGTTCTACAGGGGCACATTTGCATTTTGGTATAGATACAAGAACATCTGGGACTTTTTCGGCTAGTGTAGATCCATTTGCTGGATACCTTGTATGGGGTGAAGGTTCTGGAATAATTAATGCATATGATGGTTGGAACTATCCATATGTACGCTCAAACAAATACCAGGTCCCTATCGCAGGTACTGTAATCATGACCCAAGACTACCATAACGGAAGAGCTATAGATCTTTCCCGCCCTACGGGCGCTGCTAACGCACCGGTGCTTTCTGCATACGGCGGAACTTTGTACAGAGGTGTTGATAGTTGTCATCAAAACTATGCCATAGTTGTACAAAGTGATGGGAAAAGATCTATCTATGTTCACCTAAAATAGCTATCCCCCTTTCCACTTACAGGATATTCTGCTAAACTAGATATTAATAAATTCATAGATATGTCCATCAATGTCTAAAGATAAGAAAAAGAGCCCTACTAAAAAGTCCCAAACAAAAGCCCCAGTAACACCTACAAAGGTTAAGTTTGTAGTTAAGAAACCAAATCTTAAGATTAAGGTTAAAATGCCTGATTTCAAAAAGATGTTCTCTGAAATGAAAACATCAAAGACTTCAAAGACTGTTTTGAAGGTTGTTGGCCTAGTATTAATCATAGTTGGATCTTTTGCACTCATAGATCTTGGTGTTCAATATCTAAACAATGACTACAGTGTAGCTATTGTTAATGGTACAAGAATATCCAAATCTGAATGGAATAAACTTCTACAGCAAGCATATGGACAAGCTGGAGCTACACAATTGATTGATAATGAGGTAATAGCACAAGAAGCAAAGAAAGCAGATCTAACAGCTTCTGATGAAGAGATTCAAACTCAGGTTGATCAAATCATAACAAGTCTAGGTGGACAAACAGAATATGAAGCTGCTTTGGAAGCAAACAATCTTACAGATACTGAGTTAAAGAAAGAAATCAAGTTAGATATTCTAACAACCAAACTCTTAACTCCAACCATTACATATACAGATGATGATCTCAAGAGCTTCTTTGACCAATATAGTGCACAGATGTTCCCAACTGAAACAGCTGCATTAGAGACTGGTGCAAAGTTAGACTTTGATACATACAAAGCACAGACTACAACTTATTATGTTCAACAGCAGGTTTCAAATACTAAATCTACATGGTTAGCAAGCAAACAAGCTGAATACAAGATTCAGAATAATGCTACAAGTAAACCAACCTATGGATTATTTGGAACCACCATTAATATATTTAAGAACTTAACAGCTAAGTAAATATATTGGATATGTAAAAGAAAAGGAGGCATTAAGCCTCCTTTTTTGTTAATACATATTAAACTAACTCATCAGGAGGTTCGACTAATCCATAGTCACCTTGTTTCCTTCTGTATATCATAGAGATTTTGTTTGTACTTTTATTCCTAAAAAGAAAATGATCATATCCCATTAGCTCCATCCTCTCTATAGCCTCACCCTCTTCTAATGGAGACATATCATCAGCTATCTTTCTCTTAGCTATCTTAGGTACATAGTCCGAATAGTCATCGAGAGGGATCTCTGGCCCATTTGAAATTGATTCATGTGCTGCCTCAGCTTCTAATACCTTCCATGACTCTTGTCCTTCCCAGTGTGCTTTCTGGTCATTGTATCGTTTTAATCTTCTAAATAGTACATCTGTTGCCTTATCTATATTTGCATACATCTCTGGCCCACTCTCTTCTACTCTGACCACTGCTTTAGACAAATCTACATTTATGTCTATTCTAAAATCATTCTGTATCCCTCGAGCATATGTTTGTTCTTTAAGGAATACCTCAACCTTTGTTGCTTCTTCTAACAAATTTTCCTTCTTAAGGATTTTTTCTAAAGTATATTTCTTTAACGCTTCTGTAGGTTCCATTCCTACGAATGTTACTTGTATGATCTTTTTGTCCATATTATTTACCCTTACAAGTTATATATATTTAATGATATATTGAATACAGAGAAGAGTAAAATATAATTTTAGGGTTATATATATTTATGAGTGAAATACAAGTAGATACATTTTCAAATGATTCTACAGATCAGGTTATTCAAATAGATATGGA
>Ga0180007_10006705_pt1 | contig 11175 bp, 11 predicted proteins | sample MM_PC_MetaG_FD_121122 | JGI IMG/M metagenome (GOLD analysis project Ga0180007, IMG submission 121122) | Groundwater microbial communities from the Aspo Hard Rock Laboratory (HRL) deep subsurface site, Sweden - MM_PC_MetaG | ecosystem: Environmental > Aquatic > Deep subsurface > Groundwater...
AATTAAGATTGAAGTTTATATATGAATATTGTTGCAGGCTTGGGTAATCCAGGAGAAGTTTTTAATAATACCAGGCATAACGCAGGGCTTGAGATTGTTCAAAGCCTGAGTGAAACCCTTGGTTGTCCAAAATTTTCTCTTAAAAAAAAGATGCAGTCGGAAGTTTGTAAACTTGATCAAAACGTGTTTGTTAAGCCTCAGACATTTATGAATGGATCCGGATTCTCGGTTAAGGCAGTTTTGGATTATTATCTTAAAAAATCTCAAACAAATTATGAAAATCTTTATATAATCCACGATGATCTAGACATAGCCTTGGGAGATTTTAAAATTAAATTTGCTAGTGGTCCAGTTGGACACAATGGTCTAATGTCTATCTATCAGCATTTAGGAACAAAGAATTTTTGGCATGTTAGGATTGGAATTGATACAAGAGAAGGAGATAGAACTATGTCTTCTCCTGTTTATGTTTTACAAAAATTTAATGTAAATGAAACTCAAAAATTTAATTCTGTAAAAATGAAAGTTATCAAAAGATTAATCAACCTAATCACATAAGGATAAATTATGCCTAAAACTCGATCTCATCATCTTCATTTACCTCATATTACTTATGATGATAGTAAAAATATGAAGTTGCTTTATGCAATTAGAGTCACCAGGGATTTAGTAAATAAGATGGCAATGTTTTTTTTGCCTATTTTTTTATTTCAAGTTGGTTCTAAAACAAACTTTTTATCATTTCTACCATTCTCAGATTTTCAAAGAGGAATGTTAACTATATCTCTTTATTATGTTACCTATGGAACAGTTGGTTTAGCGATTGGAATATATACTGGAAAAATGTTGGGAAAAATTGGTTATCAAAGAAGCTTTGTATTGTCATTAATGTTAAGAACATTAATGTTTGCAACATTGTATTTATCAAAAGCTAATCCAATGTATCTATTAGTATCAGCGATTATAGATGGAGTTAACTCGCAGTTTTTTTGGGCTGGTTATTATTCTCTTTTGAGTCAAACAGCTCGTAAAGGCAATATGGGCAAAGATCTTAGTCTGATACAATTTTTATTGCAGTTAGTTGCAGTAATTTCACCCGCCATTAGTGGTGTAATTGCATATCTAATTGGATTTGAGTACCTATTTTTAATTGGCATAGCAATAAATCTTTTATCAAGTGTTTTTGCCTTGATGATGGATGCTAAAGTTCATAAAAATAATGTCAGTTTTGCTAACTTTAGGATTTGGATAAAGGATAAAGAATTTCTGCAGTTGGGAATTGCCAATTCAGGAAGAAATATCAATGATTCTGTTATATATCTCTGGTCTTTATATATATTTTTCCTTTTAGGATCGGTAGATAGGGTTGGTTATTTATATACATTCTCATTATTTCTTGCGATGGTTTTTACATTTTTCATAGGAAAGTATATCGACCATCATAAAAACAAAAAACCATTTTATTTGTCTGGAGGATTTATTTCATTTTTATGGTTAGCAAGGACTCAAGTTTTTGATGTTTGGAGCATTGCTCTGGTTGATATATTTGATAGATTAGCAACAAATGTTTATTCACTATTTTTTGACTCAATGTTTATGAAGCGTGGAAAGGGACATTTATCTGACGAATACTTTGTTTATTTAGAAATGATTGCGAGCTTTAATAGAATCATTTTTTGGTCGCTATTTGGAGCATTCTTTCTTTTCTTTTCTTCTTGGAACTCAATTTTTGTGTTTGCTGGGGTTGCAGTATTAGTGGGACTACTAATTAGTGAAAAAAAACCAGATTATGTCTAAGCAAAAGAAAAAAGGTTTTAGTGGAATTGGTTCTCTACTAGAAGAATATAATTTAGAGGACAAAGGTGGATATATTACTAAAGAATTTCAAGACTATGGTTATAGGTTAGCGGTTTCTTTGAATGACATGAGTCACAAAAGCTTGTATATTAGAATGGCAAAAACTGTTGACAGGGGAATTTTGGAGAGGGCATTATCATTTGTTAAAGATGCAGATTTGGCAAAAAGCAAAGCAAGATTATTTATGTGGAAGGTTAAACAGCTTAAAGAAGAAAAGCTGAATAAAAAAGATGAAAACTAGACAACGTGTTTTTATCGGAATACTTTTTATTATTTTAATTCTAATTGGAATAAATTATTTTGCTCGACCTTTTGAAAAGTATTTTGATGTCAAAGAAATGACAGTTCAAAAAACAATTGAACCTATAGAACCGGTGGTTTTGTCAAGCTTTGATATTGTTCAGAAATTGTCATCTAAAGAAAAAATTGCTCAAATGATAGCTACTCCTTTAGTTATTGATGAGGAGATTACAAATGAGAGCAGTAAGTCGGCAACATTTTCGGCGGTTAATCTAGAAACAGGATTTTTCACTATTTTTGGGAATAATATTTCGTTTGATAGCGCAAAGCTGAAAATTACCGAAGTTGAAAGATTATATAAAGATAATCTATTGTCTCCAAAATTTGCAGTTGATCATGAGGGTGGGAAAGTTCAAAGATTAAATGGCGATGGATTTACTGTCATTCCTTCATGGAGAAAACTTTGTGTTAACGAAGATATCGAGGAATTCAAAAAAATCCTAAAAACATCTGCTCAAGAGCTTAGAGACGTAGGTATAGATATAGTCTTAGCTCCAGTTTTAGATGTGGGGAATAGTCAGGTATTAAAAGACAGAATTTGTTCTGATTCATACCCGGTGGTGGCAGAAAGAAGTCTTGAGTACATCATAGTATTTGACAGCTATGGTATTTTGCCGGTGATAAAGCATTTTCCCGGGCTAGGACAGGTAACCAAGGATTTGCACACCAATTTTGATTTTGTCAAAGTATTAGATAATGATGTTAAATTGTACACCTATATAATAGGTGAATCTCCTCATGTTGGAGTTATGATTTCTCACGCGGGAGTTCTTAATCAGAATCCTGAGATACCATGTTCACTAAGCACTGATTGTGTTGGTGAATTAAAAAATGCCTATCCAGAATTATTGATTTTTTCTGACGCTCTTGAAATGAAATCAGCAAGTTTTGACAAAGACAATTCTGATGAAGAGAAAGACTTGCTCAAGGTTTCAAGAGAGGCTGTAGTAGCTGGTAATGAAGTACTAATTTATGGTCCAACTGTGACAATGCAAGAGTTAGAAAATATTACTAATGATTTGAGCATTACCTATGATAATGACGTAGTATTTAAAAAGTTAGTTGACGAAGCAGTGTTAAAAATTGTAAACTATAAATATACAGGGAGTCGAATTTGAAAATTAAACCCCAGACAATACTAATTCCTATATTTTATTTAGGATTATTTTTTCTTTCAAATTTTTTAAAGGGTGATATCAATTATTATAATTTGATATTTTTTTCCGTGGGAACAGTTTTGGGAACAATTTTAATGGATTTAGATGAGTCACTTTTATATAAATATTATCTTGAACAGGGCGCAACTCAAATTAAATTAATTACGCGCTCAATCTTATTTATGTTCTCACTCATACCTCTAGGGATATTTATTGTAACTTCTACTGGAAGTGAGATAGGAATCGGTTTATTTTTAGGAATAATTACGACTTTATTAATAGAATTAATTATTTATCGAAATAGTACTGATCTTTTCCACTCAAGATTTTTATCGCAACTCAAAAGAAGATTAAGTGCTCAAGAAATAAAATATTTTGTAGCTAGTTTTAGCATATTAACACTAATTTTTGTTTTACTTAGCTTTTTTATTGGGAGATAAAAATACTATATGAATTCACCATTCCATTTGTATGGATTTATTGTTGGCATTGCCATAGTTACAGCAATTACTTTAATAGAAAAACAGTATAAAAAATTAGGATTTTCTGAGAATAATTTTTGGAAAATTATTATTTTTAGTTTGATATTTGGTGTGATCGGCGCTCGTTTATGGCATGTGGCAACAGATTTTTATTTATATGAAAATAATTTGCGTGAAGTTTTTTATATTTGGAATGGAGGCCTGAGTATTTTTGGAGGAATTTTAGGAGGCGTTGTTGGAGTTTACTTTTCACTCAAATTGTTTCAAAATTGCAGGTTATTAAAATCAAAAGGCACAAACAAGAAAATTCAATTTTTGGAGTTTTTGGATATCGCAATTTTTGGTTTACCAATTGGACAAGTAATTGGACGACTTGGAAATTATGTAAACCAGGAACTCTATGGAAAACCAGTTAGTGATTTCGGCAGTAACTCCATTTTTTCAATATTCAAAATTTTTATTTCTCCTGAAAATAGGTTGTTAGGATATGAAAATATAGAGTATTACCACCCAATATTTTTTTATGAGATGGTGGCAATGGTTTTTTTTGTTGGTGCAATTTATTACTTTAATTTGAAGAAAAAATTGCCCAAAATAGGAACTGGGAAACTATTTCTAATTTATGTTTTATACTATTCTATAGTTAGATTTTTGCTTGATTTTATTAGGTTGGATAAAACTATGATTGGTTGGTTGAATATTGGGGTTAATCAGGTGATATTATTAATTTTTGTTATGATTTCGGTTCATTTATTATTTAAAAAAAGAAAACTAGTATTAACTTCAATATATGTTTTTATCGCTACATTAATTTTAATTATGTTCAATTTTAATAAGACTGATAAGCAATCTCAAAAATTATTTAAGGATACTGTTGACAGAGAGCTTGTTTCTATTATGGTTGGAGATGAGACAAAACTTAAAGTTGAAATTGTTAATTCTGTGGAAAGTACTCAGCAAGGATTAAGCGGTCGAGATGAAATTGGTAACGACGGAATGCTTTTTATTTTCCCCGAAAGTTCTATGAGGACTTTTTGGATGTTTGATATGAAATTTGATTTAGATTTTGTTTGGATTAATGGTGATGAAGTTGTGGGCTTGTCAAAGAACATAAAAAAGCCGGCTCCAGGTACAATTAATAAAGATATTGAAAGAGTTTCAATTAAAAAAGATTCCAACAAGGTCTTGGAGCTTAATGCTGGCAATATCGACAAATATAATATAGAAGTAGGTGATGTGGTTATCCTCAAATAAATGATATTATTATGACTAAGATAATATGACAGATACTGCCCAAGCTCAACCAGTTTTGCAAGATTCAGCGGGAACTACACAAATAGCAAATGTTTCCGATGATCAAAACCAAGTTAAAGGTGATTTAAATTCATTTGGTGAAATTTTAGATGAAATGGGGGTAGTTGCTCCTCAGGCAGTTCCAATAGCAATTGAACAATCGACAGAAACTTTAAATCCAGTAAACCCAACAAGAATTGCTAAAGAGAAATTGATATCTTCAGCTACACTTGATTCTGCTCCAATTGACGACGGTGGTGGAGTGGCGCTGGTGGAACATGAGAAAATGCCTGAAATTCCTGTTGAAGTCGAAAGTTTTCTTCATAGAGTTGAAGATCATCAGGATCAAGCTCCTCGAGAGATTGTTGTTGCAGATGGTACTGTGGAAACATCAAAAGCTAATTATCCCTCAACTCCAGTAGTTGTCTTACCAATAACTCAAGAAGAAGAAAAACAAGGTCAAAAGAAAAGTTTCAAGTTCAGTTTCAGGTGGTTGATAGAGTGGAGTCATAAAGTTATTAAATTATTTGCTGGCAAAGCAATTTACAAGGAATAGACTAAATGTACGATGGTGATTTTGTAGCACAACTAGTTTCGATAATAATGACTATTATATTTTCTATTCTTTTTATAGCAATATTTGCTGTGTTTATTTATATGTTATTTCAGTGGTTTAAGCATCGAAACAGAGAGAAAATAGCTCTCGAATTTGTGACCTTGCTTGTAAGAGTGCCCAAAGATAATGAAACAAAAATTGATGCTGCTGAACAACTTTTTGCATCATTTTATACGCTTAAAAAAAATGGCTTTTTTTCTTGGGCAAAAGCTGAAGATTTATTCTCATTTGAACTAGTTGCTCTTCAAGAAGAAATATCTTTTTATATGAATTGCCCAAAAAGAATTCGAGACTTGGTAGAAAAGCAAATTCATGGGGCCTATCCTAATGCGGATATAAAAGAGACAGACGAAGTAAACATTTTTAACAAAAAAGGGAAAGTAGCATTTACATCTATTAAGCTTGATAAATCAACATTTTTGCCAATAAAAATGTATAAAGATTTGCCAACTGATGGTTTGTCTTTACTAACATCAGCTCTTTCAAAAATGGGCGCAGGAGAAGGTGCAATTATACAAATTCTTCTTCAGCCAGAATCAAAGAATTGGCAAAAAAAAGGCAGATCTTATATTTCAGCCCAAAAAAAAAGAGAGGCAGATCCAAAAAATGCCACATATAGCAATGATCCAAAAGAGATGGAGATGATTTCTCAAAAAATTGAAAAACCTGGTTTCAAGGTTTCAGTTAGAATTGTTGTCTCTGCTCAAAATGAATACACGGCAGATTCTCATCTTAATAATATTGTTGGGGCATTTGCTCAGTATTCCTCTGCTTACAACTCATTTAAAAAACCTAGAATTATTTTGCTTAAGCAACTTTTTATGATTGATTTTATTTATCGATATATGCCTATTCTGAGATATGGCACTTTTATTTTAAATTCCGAAGAACTTGCAACAATTTTTCATTTACCAAATAAAACTGTAGAGACTCATCATATTAGATATCTGAATGCAAAAAATGCTCCAGCTCCGCACAATATTCCCAAGACTGGTTTGTATTTGGGCAAATCTAACTATAGAGGCGAATCGAGAGAAGTTTTCATTGGTGACGATGATAGAAGAAGACATATGTACATCATTGGAAAAACTGGTACAGGTAAATCTGAATTTTTAAAAGAAATGATTTTGCAAGATATTGAAAGTGGCAAAGGTGTTTGTGCGATTGATCCGCATGGAGAATTTATTGAAGATATTTTAGAGTTGATGCCTCCAGAAAGAGCTGACGACGTTATTTATTTTAATCCTTCTGATTTGAGTAGACCTATGGGTTTGAATATGATGGAAGCTGACAGTGAAGAACAGAGGCATTTTGTTGTTGGTTCAATCATTGGATTAATGTACAAACTTTATGATCCTCATAGAACTGGAATTATTGGGCCAAGATTTGAGCATGCTATTAGAAATGCCATGCTTACTATTATGTATAAAAAAGGCAGTACTTTTATAGAGTTGGTGCGTATTTTGACGGACGTTAAATATGTTGACGAGATGCTACCTTTGGTTCAAGACCCGGTGGTGAAACGTTACTGGACTGATCAGATTGCCCAAACTTCCGACTTTCATAAATCTGAGGTTTTGGATTATATTGTTTCTAAATTTGGTCGTTTTGTGACAAACAAAACCATGAGAAATATTATTGGTCAGCCAGAAAGTTCGTTTAATGTTAGACAAGCAATGGATGAGCAAAAAATTATTTTGTGCAACCTTTCAAAAGGTGTTTTAGGTGAGGAAGATGCAAAATTTTTAGGCTTGATTCTTGTGCCAAAAGTTTTAACTGCAGCTATGAGTCGTCAAGATATACCTATGGATCAAAGAAAAGATTTTTTCTTGTATGTCGATGAGTTTCAAAATTATGCGACAGAAGATTTTGCGGTTATTTTGTCTGAGGCTCGTAAGTATCGACTGAATTTAATTGTTGCTAATCAGTTTGTCAGTCAGATTGACGAAGAAGTTAAGAATGCTGTTTTTGGTAACGTTGGTACAATGGTTTCTTTTCGAGTTGGTGTGCCTGATGCAAACTTTTTACAACATGAGTATGCACCTGTTTTTAATGAGGTAGACCTAATAAATATTGAAAAATATCACGTTTATGTCAAAACTATTGTTCAAAATGAGCCAGTACCTCCATTCAGTATGTCATTAGCCAAAGATATGGATGATATTAAGGCTAGAATGAATCCAAAACAGGCAGAAATGATCAAGGAGCTTTCGAGATTGAAGTACGGGAAAGATGTCCATGTAGTTGAGGCAGAAATTCAGAGTAGAAGTAATTTATAAAATATTGAATCTCTCATAATCTTCTACAACCGATTTGCAGTATATATACTGTCCGTATTCTAAGGCTTTTTCGTGAATAGGAGTTGAGTCTTGTGTTGCTTCAATAGGTGACTCAAGAATTTTTGAGGTTCCTAGTATATTGCTAGCATGTTCTTTTATCTCTTGAGTTCTAGTAGATAATTGTGACATTTCTTCTTCAGCATTTTGAATTGCACTATCCAGATTTACATTAATTTTTTCTTTATTAATGTTTTGAGCTTGTTGAGCAATATTTTTTAAAGGAGTTTTGTCTAAAATTTGTAGTGATGAATTAAACAGTTTTTGAGTATCTCCAAAATAGTAGAATGTTGTGCCGGCAACAATAATCATAAATAAAATGAAGAGTTTAGTTCTAAAGAAGTTCATAAAAATAGTATACAGTTTTTTACTCTTTAATATTTATATAAAATACTCTCGTCGAAACAAGTTCGAAATGTTCGTATTCCATATAAATATTAAAGAATCAAACTGACCAGTCTTACTCATACCTAAGTGCTTCAATTGGAGAGAGCTTAGACGCTCTTCTAGCTGGCGCAGCGCCAAAGACCAAGCCAACCACGGTAGAAACGCCAAAGGCTAAAATGACTGCCTGAAGTGTTATTTTCGCTGGGAAATAGATCTGAATAGCCAGTGTTCCGAGGTAAGCTATTAGTAAACCAATTAATCCGCCTAAGACTGAAAGTACTGCGGCCTCGATTAAGAACTGCATTAAAATTATATTTGGAGTGGCTCCTAAAGCTTTTCTAAGACCAATTTCTCTAGTCCTTTCACTAACGGAGACTAGCATAATGTTCATGATTCCAATTCCGCCGACAAGTAAAGAAATACTTGAAATTCCTCCAAGCGCAATTGTTAGAACTCCAAGAATACTATTAATAGTGTCCAGAATTTCGGATTGATCAAAAACGGAGTATTCGTCTTCATCATATTTTTTTGCCATTTGTTTCTCGATTGCAGAAATGCTTTCTGGAATATTATCAGCACTTTTGGTTTTAACAACTATTTCAACAATTTTCTTAGAATCATATTGCTTAAACATGGTTTCTAGAGGAATAAAGATGTATGTATCTAAGCTTGGACCTCCAAATGAACCACCGGCTTCTTCTTGGACGCCAATCACAGTATAAGTTTGATTGCCAATTTTTACTTTTTTACCAATCGGATCAATGCTTCCGAATAATTCTTCTGCAACTTTAAAACCTATGCTTACCACTTTCTTTTTAGAATCATTTTCATTTTTATTAAAAAATCTTCCTTTTGCAATTTTTGTACTTGGCTGAGCAATAGGGTATTCATGAGTTGAGCCAATCACTGTGACTGATTTATCATTGTTTCTGTAAGAAATATTATCTGTTTGGGTTGTAAATGGAACAACAATATCAACAAATTCTCTGATTTTTTGAATTTCTTTTACATCACTCATATCGAGCTTACTATTAGCGAGTGCATTTAATTGGTTCTCTCTGCTAAAGCCCCCACCTTCTCCAAAAGGATCACCAGGAAACACTAGAACGGTATTTGCCCCAAGCTCATCAAATTGGTCGGAAATGTAAGCCTGAAGGCCTGTCCCGATTGCTGTTAGCATTACTACTGAGCCCACTCCAATAATTACACCAAGCATAGTTAAAAATGACCTATATTTGTTGACTAGTATTGCTTTTAGCGCAATTTTGAACGTATTTAGCATTATTTATTCTTTGTTACGGTACGAACTTTTTTAGTTTTAAAATCTTTGATGATTTCACCATCTTTAAAAACAATCTGTCTTTTGGCAAACTGGGCAATTTCTTCTTCATGTGTAACCATAACAATAGTTTTACCTTCTTTATGAAGTTTTAATAAGATATCCATAATTTCATCACCAGATTTTGAATCTAGGTTTCCTGTTGGTTCATCGGCAAAAATTATAGATGGATTGTTGACTAAAGCTCTAGCAATCGCAACTCTTTGCTGTTGTCCACCAGAAAGTTGGGCTGGAGTGTTGTGTAATCTGTCTCCTAGTCCAACTTTTTCTAAGATTTCTTTAGCTCTTTTCATTTGTTCAGAATGTTTCACTCCAGTATAAACTAGAGGGAGGGCAACATTCTCGATAGAAGATGTTCTGGCCAACAGATTAAATTGTTGGAAAATAAAACCAATTTCTATGTTTCGGAGTTTTGCTCTTTCAATTTCATTATATAAACTTACCTCTTTATCCTTGAGAAAAATTTGGCCACTTGTTGGTTCGGCCAAGATACTTGCGACTTGTAAAAAAGTTGATTTTCCAGATCCTGACGGACCCATTATTGACACAAATTCACCATTTTTAACCTCTATAGATATATTATTTAGAGCTTTAATAAGGTTGTTACCTAGTTGATAATGTTTGGAAACATTTTTTAGTTTTAGCATTTTTTGTAAATTCTCGTGAGTTTTATTGTTCTGGAACTACAATTTCATCAGATTCAGTTAGTCCTTCAAGAATTTCTATGATGTCATCTGTTTCCAAACCAATTTTTATTTCTCTTTCTTCTGCCTGATTCTCTCCAGTTTTGACATTTACATATGTTTTATCGTTTCTTTGAGTTATTGAAATTGTTGGAATGGTAAGTACATCATCTTTGGTTTCGAGGACAATATGAATATCACCATTCATACCAATTCTCAGTAAATTGCCATCAGTTGCCTTATTTAAAGGAAATTCAATAACAAAAGCAGTGCCACTACTTGTCTCAGTACTTACAAAGGAAACATAACTTACAGTTGTTATGATTGTTTCGTTGGGATATGAATCTAAAACTAGATTAGCAGTTTGACCCTCAGAAATAAAAGAGATATCAGATTCATCAACTGCGGCTCTAAATATTAGTGATTCTGGGTTGACGATTTCGAAGTAATCACTAGCTAAGAGCTGTACTCCAGTAACTGCAGTTGGCGAGCTGGTTAAAATGCCTTCAAATGGGGCGTAAATAGCGGTATTTTTTATTGCAATATCTTGAATTTCAACATCAATGACGGTGTTATTCAAATCCCATTGTTCTTTATCTACCGTTCTTTGTTCTGTAGTTTCAAGTGGTCGGTCTTTAATGTCATCAACTGTTGTTTCCCAATCCCATCGCTCTTTCATGTAGAGATTTAAGTCTTTTTGAAGGGTTTTGGCTAATGAGGCTCCA
>Ga0180007_10006706_pt1 | contig 11174 bp, 7 predicted proteins | sample MM_PC_MetaG_FD_121122 | JGI IMG/M metagenome (GOLD analysis project Ga0180007, IMG submission 121122) | Groundwater microbial communities from the Aspo Hard Rock Laboratory (HRL) deep subsurface site, Sweden - MM_PC_MetaG | ecosystem: Environmental > Aquatic > Deep subsurface > Groundwater...
AGCTAAAAGATGAAGAAGTAAAGCATAACTCGCAATATTAAATGGAAGTCCCAGCATTGTATCCACTGATCGCTGGTTCCAAAGAAGGTTTAGCTTTCCTTCAATTACAGTTACTTGGAATACATAGTGGCAGGGGGGTAGGGCCATTTCGCCAAATTGCTCTGGATTCCATGCGCTGACGATCATCCTTCTGTCCCGTGGATTTGTTTTTAGCATATCCACTATTTTTTTTAACTGATCAATTCCTTTTCCTGAATAATCTGTATCGAATTTCTCATAAGGTGCATTAAAGTGGCGCCATTGAAATCCGTAAATCGGACCAAGATCTCTTTCTTCCACCATTTTCTTTTTTAATTCTTCATCATGACCGTAGGGTGCGAGCTGGGGTTTAGCCCATTCATCCCAAATGTGATTATTTCTTTCCTGTAACCAAGATTTATCTGTTATTCCATTTATGAAAAATTCTAACTCGCTAGAAACTAGACGAAGAGGAACTTTCTTTGTTGTAAGTAGCGGGAAGCCTTTCGACATGTCATGTTCAAAAATCGCTCCGGCAATAGTATAAGCTTTGATGCCTGTTCTGGTTTCAACATTTTTTCCTTCATTTAGAATTTTTTTAACTATATCTAAATATGCTCTCATGTAGTTTATTATATCCTTTAGTAAAGTTTTTTCAAAACTTATTACAAGATTAAACTTTTTCTCATTTTTTGATAAACATGCTAAAATTGGATTATTAGAAATCTAATTTTATTATTAATACTATGAAAGATAAACAAGTAGAAAAGCTAATAAAAGCTGAAGATAAAAGACAGAAGAGTGTTATTAATTTAATTGCCTCTGAGAATTATGTGTCTGATGATATTCTTGAAGCCTTGGGGAGTAAACTGACAAATAAATACGCAGAAGGGTACCCCGGTAAAAGATATTATGGTGGTAATACTATTATTGATAAAGTTGAGAATTTAGCAATTGCTCGAGCTTTGAAGCTTTTTGATTTGAGTGAAAAAAAGTGGCATGTGAATGTTCAACCTCTTTCAGGTAGTCCTGCAAACTTTGCTTTATATACTGCATTAGTTCCAATTGGGAGCCTGCCTGCCGGTAGGCAGGGAAAAATTATGGGAATGAAATTATCTTCCGGTGGACATTTAACTCATGGGCACCCTGTTTCTATGACAGGGAAACTTTGGAAGCCAATTCAATTTGAAGTTGATCCAAAGACTGAAATCATTAATTATAAAGATTTAGAAAAATTAGCCATTAAAGAAAAACCAGATATTATTGTTTGTGGTTTTACTGCCTATCCTCGTATTGTTGATTTTAAAAAGTTCCGACAGATTGCAAATAAATGTGGAGCATTACTCCATGCAGACATCTCTCACTTTGCTGGGCTTATCGCTGGTGGGGAGTATCCATCACCATTCCCTTATGCTGACTCCGTGATGACAACAACTCACAAATCACTCCGTGGTCCAAGACACGCTATTCTTTTTGTTAAAAAAGATAAAAGAGAGTTTGATAAGAAATTAGACAAAACTATTATTCCTGGATTATTTGGTGGTCCACATGAGAATAATATCGCCGCCGCTGCTATTGCTTTCAAGGAAGCGAAAACACCTGCATTTAAAAAATACACAAAGCAAGTAATTAAAAATGCGAAGGCACTGGCTGAAGAATTGCAGGAGCTTGGCTGGCACATTATCTCGGGTGGAACAGATTCACACCTTATCCTTATGGATACATGGATGGATGGAAAGGGAATCTCAGGTAAAGAAGCAAGTGACAAGCTAGAGAAGGCAGGTATTATAGTGAATATGAATGCTATACCAGGAGATAAAAGAAAAGTATTTGATCCATCAGGAATCCGTCTTGGAACCTGTGCGGAAACAACTCGTGGAAAAAAAGAAAAAGATATGATTAACATTGCTCGCAAGATGGATAAAATTTTAAGGAAATAAAATGTCAAAAACTAAAAGTAAAAAATATAAAGGGAAACTTATAGTTATAGATGGGACAGATGGAAGTGGGAAAGCGACACAGGTTGCTTCTTTAACTAAGCACCTTAGAAAAGATGGACATAAAGTAAAAGTAATAGACTATCCAGAATATTATAAAAACTTTTTTGGTAAATTTGTTGGGCATTGTCTTTCTGAGCAATATTATAATTGGATAAATATTCACCCCAAGATTGCTTCAGTTGTTTATGCTGCCGATCGATGGGAATCAAAAGAAGAAACAGAGAAATGGCTTAAAAAAGGTTATGTTGTTTTGGCTAATCGTTATGTTTCATCAAATCAAATCCATCAAGGAGGGAAAATACCAAACACAAGAAAGAGAAATGATTTTATTAAATGGTTAGATGAAATGGAATATGATACTTTCGGGATTCCAAGACCAGACATTACTTTTTATTTAAGTTTACCAATGAATATTATTTTGGAACTTTTAGAAAAAAGAGGTGGAGGAAAAATGAAGAGAGAGTATTTAAAGAGAGCTAAAGATGTACATGAAGAAGATGTTGATTTCCTTTCCAACTCACGTAAGAGTGCTCTTTGGCTCACGAGGAATCAAAAAAATTGGGTTAAAATTGATTGTGCTGTGAAAGGAGAAATTTTACCGATTGAAGAGATTCATGAAATGATTTATAAAGAGGTCAAAAAAGTTCTAAAGAAATAAAATGAAAATAAAAGTTAAAAAACTAAAAGAAAATACTAAATTACCAAACTATGCTCATCCAGGAGATGTTGGTATGGATTTATATGCCATGGAAAATGTAACTATTCCACCAATGGGGTACTATCGTTTTTGGCATGGTTTTGCTTTAGAGTTTCCTGAAGGATATGGTGGTATAATTATGGATAAGGGTAGTATTTCAAAAGCAGGACTTCATCATATGGGCGGAGTTTTTGATGCTGGATATCGTGGTGAATATAATACTCTTTTAGTGAATCTTTCTGATAAATCCTACACATTTGAAGAAGGAGATAAAGTTAGTCAGCTTGTAATATCTCCAGTTTTAATTGCAGAATTAGAAGAAGTAGATGTGTTAAGTGATTCTGCTAGAGGAGAGGGAATGTTTGGATCAACTGGAAAAAAATAGAATGAAAGAAAAAATAGAAAATTTAATAAAGGAAGTATTGAAAAATCTTAATATAGAAGATTCTAATTTTTCTGTTGAGCATCCAGCAGATTTAAAAATGGGGGACTATTCAACTAATGTGGCGATGGTTTTTGCTAAAAAATTAGAAATGAATCCAAAAGAATTAGCTGAGAAAATTATTTCTGCAATAAGGTCGGAACTTAAGAATTTAAAAAGGTCTGACCTTGAAGAAGTCATTGCAGAAATTCAAATAGCTGGGCCTGGTTTTATTAACTTCTATTTATCAAAAGAATTTTTTGCTGGTGAAGTTAAAAATATTTTAAAACAAAAAGAAAAATGGGGGAGTAATGAGATATTAAAAAGCAAAAAGGTGATGGTTGAATATACAGACCCGAATCCTTTTAAGCCATTTCATGTCGGACATCTTATGACAAATGCTATCGGTGAATCTATTTCTCGAATTGTAGAATTTTCTGGCGCAGAAACTATAAGAGCTAACTATCAAGGTGATGTTGGTTTACATATTGCAAAAGCTATATATGTATTAATTAAATCTGGGATGCCAGATAAAAATTTATCTGTTTCAGAGAAAGCTCAATATATTGGTAAATGTTATTCAGAGGGAAGTAATTTATATGATACAGATGAAAAAATAAAAAAAGAAATAGATGAAATAAATAAAATAATTTATAAAAAAAGTAATAGTAACGAAAATCAAAATATTTATGATATATATGTAGAAGGAATGAAGATAACGATGGAAGCCTTTGAGGAAATTTATAAACTTCTAGGTACAGAATTTAATGAAGATTGTTATTTCTTAGAGAGTACAATGATGCATATAGGGGAACAAATTGTTCAAGAAAATTTAGGTAAAATTTTTAGTGAGAGTAATGGAGCTATTGTTTTTAATGCAAAAGAATATGATGAAAAACTACACACAAGAGTTTTTATAACTTCACAAGGATTGCCTACTTATGAAACAAAAGAAATTGGTCTAACAATAACAAAATTTAAAAATAAAAATCCTGATATTTCTATTGTTATTACAGCTACAGAACAAGCAGAGTATATGAAAGTTGTTCAAAAAGCTATATCTTTAATACATCCAGATTTAGAAAAAAGAATGAAGCATATAACTCACGGTATGATGAAATTTGCTGATGGTAAGATGTCTTCGAGGAAAGGGAATGTGGTTACTGGGGAATCTTTACTTAAGGATTCAATGGATATGATTCATAAGAAAGTTGAAGATAGGGAATTTAAAGAAGAAGAGAAAAATATAATAGCCAGACAAGTCGGAGTTTCTGCTTTAAAGTATTCTATACTGAGGTCTTCACTCGGAAGTGACATAGTTTATGATTTTGAAAAATCAATTTCTTTCGAGGGGGATTCTGGTCCATATTTACAATACACTGCAGTACGAGCGAATTCTATTTTAGAAAAAGCAAAAAGTTTTAAGATTCCTTTCCAGGACGGTCCTGGTGAGACTAGTGAGAGAAGTAAGGCGGGGGATGAGGTTTCTAATCTTGAAAAATTAATTTATCAATTCCCTGAAGTTGTTGAACGTTCCTATTTTTTACTTGAACCACATCATATAACTACCTATCTGACAGAGCTTGCGAGCGCATTTAATAGTTTTTATGCAAATACTCAAATATTAAGCGAAGAAAATAAAAATACTTCTTACCACCTTGACCTTGTTAAATCATTTTATCAGACTATGAAAAATGGTCTTTGGTTATTGGGAATCGAAACTCCAGAGAAGATGTAAATATATTAAAAATCCCCGTAACAGAACGTTACGGGGAGAATTGCTTTCTTATAAAATGTTAAGAAACTAAATAGGGAAACAATTCAATTACATTTTATCATTTTTCCTTTCAAAATAGAACATTTTCTGGTAAAATTTCTTTTATATGAACGAAAATAATAAAAAGAGTCAATCTGCGCTAAGGGAAGAGAAAGTCTTAAAATTTTGGAAAGAAAATAGAATTTTTGAAAAAAGCTTAGAAAAAGAAGCTCCTAAGGGGAAGTATATCTTTTATGATGGACCAGTTACAGCAAATTCTAAGCCAGTTTTACATACAATGGAACCTTTTTCTTTTAAAGATGTTATCCCACGTTATAAGACAATGCAAGGTTATTATGTTCGTCGAAAAGGTGGTTGGGATACTCATGGTTTACCTGTTGAATTACAGATAGAAAAAAAGCTTGGATTTAAATCAAAAAATGAGATTGAAAAATATGGTATTACAGCTTTCAATAAATTATGTAAAGAGAGTGTCTGGGAATATATTGAACTATGGAAAAGTTTTACAAATCGAATAGGTTATTGGGCTGATCAGGATAATTCTTATGTTACTTATTCCAATAATTTTATTGAATCAGTTTGGAATGTAATTAAAGAAGTAGAGAAGCAAGATTTACTTTATAAAGATTATAAAGTTGTACCTTGGTGTCCACGTTGTGGAACAGGGCTTTCTTCTCATGAGCTTGCTCAGGGTTATGAAGATATAAAGGATTTGTCTGTAACTGCGAAGTTTCCCGTCCGAGACGGGTCCGCCTTGGGCGGAAAAGTTTCCATTGAACCCAATACTTTTATACTTGCTTGGACAACTACTCCTTGGACTCTTCCTGGGAACGTAGCTTTGGCCGTGGGGGAGAAGATTGATTATGCTAAATTAAAAGTTAATAATGAATTTTTAATTCTAGCAAAAACTCGTCTTTCTATTATTGAAGGTGAGTATGAAATAGTAGAAGAATTAAAAGGTAAAGATTTAGTAGGTTTAGAATATGAGCCACTTTATCCATATTTAAAAGATCAACTTATAGAGAAGGGTGAAGACACAGAGAAAGCCTTCAAAGTTTACCCTGCAGACTTTGTGACAACAGAAGATGGTACAGGTGTCGTACATACAGCTGTGATGTATGGTATAGATGATTTTACTCTTGGGACAGATATAGGTCTACCCAAGCATCACATGGTTGGACTAGATGGCAAATTCTTAGAAGGGACAGATTTCTTAGAAGGGAGGTTTGTTCGCGATGAAGAAGTGGCAGTAGATATAATTAAAGACTTGGCCCACAGAGGGTTACTCTTTAAGAAAGAGAAATACGAGCACTCATACCCACATTGTTGGCGTTGTCATACAGCCCTCATATATTATGCTCGGGATTCTTGGTATATAAGAATGTCTTCACTTCGTGATAAATTAATTGATGAGAATAAAGATATAAATTGGGAACCAGCCCACATCAAAGAAGGACGTTTTGGAGAATGGCTTCGTGAAGTAAAAGACTGGGCTATATCTCGCGAGCGTTACTGGGGGACACCACTACCAGTTTGGGAATGTAATAAATGTGAAAAGAAAGAAGTTATAGGAAGTATAGAAGATTTAAAATCAAAAACAAAAAAGTCTAGGAATAAGTATTTTATAATGCGTCACGGGGAAGCAGATCATAATATAAAGAATGTTTTTAATTGTGAATCAAAATTTATTTCTCATTTGACAGAAAAAGGTAAAGATCAAGTTAAAGAAACAGCTTTATTATTGAAAGATAAAAAAATTGATATTATTTTCTCTTCACCTTTTACACGTACAATTGAGACAGTAAATATAATTAAAGATGGAATAGGGTTTAATGGAGAAATAATTTTTGATGAAAGATTGAAAGAAATAAATTCAGGTGATTATGAAGGAAAGACAATAGAGGAGTGCACTGATAGACTAGAGGTTATTGGTGAAGATAAGTTTTATTTAAAATTTCCAAATGGAGAAAATCATAATGATGTCAGAAAAAGAGTTGGTAATTTTTTGTATGAAATTGAATCAAATTTTAAAAATAAAAATATTTTAATTGTTACCCATGGGGACCCTGTTTGGTTAATACAAAGTATCATTAATGGATTAGATGCTCAAGAGACATTTGAATTAGAAGAAAAGTTTCCTGAACCAGCTAAAGTTCAAGATTTTGATTTTATTCCACTTCCTCATAATGAAAACTACGAACTCGATTTACATCGACCATATATTGATGAAGTAGATCTTGTTTGTGATTGTGGAGGAAAATTTGAGAGAACAAAGGAAGTTATGGATGTGTGGCTCGACTCAGGTACTATGCCATTCTCACAAGACCATTATCCATTTGAAAATAAAGAATTTATAGATGGTCCTGGTTATCCTGCTGACTTTATAAGTGAAGCTATAGATCAAACTCGTGGATGGTTCTATACACTACACGCCATAGGAGTCCTAATGGGTAAAGGAAAGGCTTATAAGAATGTTATTTGTCTTGGACATTTACTTGATGCTAATGGTAAAAAGATGAGTAAGTCTGTTGGCAATGTAGTAGACCCATGGGTTATGATTGATAAATATGGAGCAGACACTCTTCGTCTTTGGATGTATGCAGTGAATCAGCCAGGAGAGTCGAAGAACTTCGACGAGAAGACTGTTGCAGAAATTCATAATAAAGTTTTCAATCTACTTTATAATGTTCTTGCTTTCTATGAATTATATCGAGATAAAGATTTAGAGAGTCCCAGAAAGGCCTTGCCTTTAGAGAACCCAAGGAAAGGCCTTAAAGAGGCAAATATTCTTGATTTGTGGATTTTAACTCGCTTAGATCAATTAACTGAAGAAGCAACAACTAATTTAGATAATTATAAACTTTTAGAACCAGTACGAGCGATACGTGAATTTATTGATGAACTTTCAACATGGTATGTTCGTCGCTCCCGTGAAAGGTTGAAAGATGGTAATAAAGATGCGAAACGAACTTTATATTATGTTTTGAAAACTTTAATTAAATTAATGGCTCCATTTACTCCTTTTGCTTCAGAAGATATTTGGCAGAAATTAAAAACAGATAACAATGAAGAAAGTATTCATCTTACTAAATGGGTAGAATCTAAGAAAAAATCTTTACCTGAGAAACTTGAATTGAAAAAGAAAAAAGTTTCGAGCCTGGTTATAGATGAAATGAAAAAAACTAGAGAAGTTGTTACTCTTGGATTACAAGCTCGACAAAAAGCTAGTTTACCTGTTAGACAACCACTTCAAGAATTACAAATTACAAATTACAAATTAGGAGATGATTATCTTGAAATAATAAAAGACGAAGTAAACATAAAAAATATTGTTTTTGTTGATGGAAAGGAGCTAAAAGTTGAAATTGATACTAATATTACTCCAGAACTTAAATTAGAGGGTCAGTCTAGAGAGCTTGTTCGAGCTATTCAAGATTTGAGGAAGAAGGAAGGATTAAATCCTAGTGATATTATTACTTTGAAAGTTCAAACAAATGTAGAAGGTCAGGAACTATTGAATAAATTTGAAAAAGAACTTCTGAAATCTGTAAATGCTAAAGAAATAAAAATTACTGAAACAAGTGGAATTGAAATAAAAATTAATAAATTAGATTTTATAATTAATATTTCTTAGTATGATCGAAGAAAAATCAGCAGGAATAATTTTGGTCTTAAAAGGTGAAGAAGATCGGTTTTTATTAATAAAGCACAATGAGGGACATTGGGGTTTTCCAAAGGGGCACATAGAAAAGAGTGAAAAATCAAAAGAGTCTGCTGTTCGTGAGTTAAAAGAAGAAACAGGTATAACTGAAATAGAGTTTGCTCAACTACCATCAATTTTTGAAGAATATGATTTTAATAAAGATAGTAAAGAAATTCATAAAAGAAATCAGTATTTTATTGCTTTTACTAAGCAGGAAAAAGTTGTAATTCAACCAGAAGAAATAAAGAGTTATAAATGGTCTACTTTTGATGAAGCAATAAATACTTTCGAATACAAAGAACCTAAAGAGGTTTTAAAAGAAGCCCAAAAATATATAAAATAAAACTATTAATTTAAATTTATTTGGTTTATTAATATGGTAAAATAAGAATAATGTATCATATTCATCATACTAACGGTTTTATCTTAAGTTCGCGGAATACTGGTGAAGCGAATAAGGTTTTGTCTATTTATACAAAAGAAATGGGGCTAGTGAGAGCCACAGTACAAGGAATAAGACTTCATAAATCTAAACTCCGATTTGCTTTACAGGATCTTTCTTATTCAAAGATTGATCTTGTTCGAGGAAGAGATATTTGGCGAGTTACTTCAGCCATAAATCTAAATTCTTTTCCTCTGGCTAGAGCTGAAAGAGAATCTCTTCTTCTCATTACACGAGTTAGTAAGTTAATAGAAAGACTTTGTGGGGGAGAGGAATCAAATGAAAAAATTTTTAATGATCTAATTCAATCTTTTTATTTATTAGATAATGACGATCTTTCAAAAAAATCACGAGAAGCTCTTGAACTTCATTTAGTTTTACGTATTATGAATACTTTAGGATATATTGGTGAATCATCAATGTTAGCTGACTATCTTCAATCGGATTTTAGTAATGACAAAACCGAAGGATTACTTCGTCAACGTCAATCTATAATTGCCCACATTAATAAGGCTTTAAATGAAAGTCAATTATAATTTTTTGTGTTATAATAACGAAAGTATGATAGAAAAAAATGAAAGTAAAATTGAAGAAATGAAAGGTCGTTTATACAATCGGAATGATTCTAATTCTGGTCATCATCAGGAAGGGATACTACATAAAGTAAAATATAAAGTTGATAAAGAATGGAAAAAAGAAGAGGTTCCTGAAATTAATGAACAAGAAAATCAAATGAAAAAACCAAATATTTCAATATTTAAAAAATTTTTTATAGCAGCAATTGTTTTTTTTATCGTAGCAATAGGTTTTGCTTTTTATAATTTTTTTACAGGAGGAGTTTCTGTTTCAAATAATAATATTGATATTATTGTTTTGGGAAATGCATTTACTAAGGGAGGAGAAGAACTTTCATTACAGATTGAAATTGTTAATAGCAATAATGCTAGTCTTGAATTAGCTAATTTAATTATTTCTTATCCAAGTGGAGCAGGTGATAGTATCACTGATGTTGTTCGCTTGCCTCGTGATCAAATTGGAACAATTAAAGCAGGGGAAAGTCTTGTACGTAATGTAAAAGTTAAATTATTTGGTGAAGAGAAGTCGATTAGGAATGTTAATATTAGTTTAGAATATCATCCTGAAGGATCAAATGCCATTTTTACTAAAGAAGAAATATATCCAGTAACAATAAGTTCTTCCCCTTTGTCTTTAATTATTAATGCACAAGAAACAGCAACGAGTGAACAATTATATTCATTTGAAGTTAAAGCTTCTTTAAATACTTCTTTACCAGAAGGGCCAACAGCATTAGAAGTATCTTATCCAGATAATTTTGTTTTTGATAGTGCTGTACCAGAACCAGATTTTGGTAATTATATTTGGAGCCTTGCTTCTTTGTCTGTTTCAAATCCAGTATCTATAACAATTAATGGTCGTTTTCTTGGTCAAGATGGAGATGAGCAAGTATTTCATGCCTATGCTGGAGCGATAAGTCAACAAAATCAATCAAATGTTGATATTGTTTATAACTCACTTTTACATTCAGTTTTACTTGAGAAGCCTTTCCTTGAAGCAAAAATTTTAGTTAATGGTCAAGACTTACCAACCCCATATACTTCTTCTGGAGAATCAATTTCAACACAAATATCTTGGGTTAATAATTTATCAACACGAATTACTGATGCAAAAATTATAGTTGCTCTTTCAGGAAATGCTTTAGATAGAGGAAGTATTGATTCAGGTGATGGATTCTATGATTCAGCTAATAACCAAATTGTTTGGGATAAAAATATGATTTCCGAATTAGATTCTGTTGAACCTGGAGAAAAAGGATTATTAAATTTTAAATTTAAATCTACCTCATTTATTGGTTTAGGTAATTTTATGAAAAGTCCAGAAATTATTTTAAATGTTAGTATCCGTGGAATGAAACCTAATTTTGGTTCTACTTTTAGTGATGTTAATAATTTTTCTAAAAAAGTTATAAAAGTTTTATCAGATTTTCAAATTGCTTCATCGGCAGGTTATTCTTCTGGGTTTTTACCACCAAAAGCAGAGAATGAAACTAAATATGTTGTAGTTTGGACTCTTTCAAATACTTCAAACGCAGTAAATG
>Ga0180007_10006707_pt1 | contig 11173 bp, 8 predicted proteins | sample MM_PC_MetaG_FD_121122 | JGI IMG/M metagenome (GOLD analysis project Ga0180007, IMG submission 121122) | Groundwater microbial communities from the Aspo Hard Rock Laboratory (HRL) deep subsurface site, Sweden - MM_PC_MetaG | ecosystem: Environmental > Aquatic > Deep subsurface > Groundwater...
AGTCATCTCTTGACATCATCAAATTTAATATCTTGTTTGAAGATTTAATCCATGGGTATGGTTTTGAAGATGTCTTATCAGCTGTAGATTATGTGGTTAAGTATTCTAAAAACCCTAATCCACAAATTGAGGATAAGTTCGCTTTCATGAGGGAATCGGTTCAAACAAATTTAAAGCAATTTGAACATAGGAGGAAAACAGCCAATGAGTCATTCGAATCGTGGATTAAACGAACCCTTTTACAAGTGGATTGATGATGTTAGAAGAGCAATGAGAAAGGAAAAAGAACTCCAGGATAAACTAGAGTTCTACAATATGAAGCTTATTGGGTACAAAGGCGTATCGTATGATCGCATTGGATCATCTGGTTCACGTTCATCTGGTGATAGTGAGTTGTTGTACTGGTTAGATAAGATAGAACTTGTTGAAAAACAGATTGAAAGATATTCAAATATTATCTTAAAATACAACGATTTTAAGAAGAGTGTTGGTATAAAAGAGGCTTCAATACTTGATGAATGGATTTCTGGTGTTGTACATAACAAGTCTAATAGAATTGATGTTAATAAAATAGTGAGATCGTGGTATAAAACTTTGGGATAGAATCTTGTTGTTCATGTTATAATAGGTTTATATTTACTGCAGTAGAAATTGAGAGGGTTTACCATGCTAATAACAATAGAGGATTTTCAAATTATAATCGATAGATTTAGTGAAAATATTGAATACTATAAAAATCCATTAAATGCTTTTAATGAAACTTCCTGCAGACTTGAGTATATTGACAAGTTACTTTTGTTTTTAGGTTGGGATGTTTATAACAGTATTGGTAATAAACCACAGTATAAAGAGGTTGTTGTTGAAAAATATGAAGAGAACATGTCTAGACCTGATTATACTTTGACATTAAGAGGTATAAGTAAACTATTCGTTGAGGCAAAGAAACCCTCGGTGGATATATTACACTCCGATAATTCAGCATTGCAAACAAGAAAGTACGGATGGAACGCCAATCATAAAATTGCAATATTGACGAATTTTGAATATTTGGTAATTTACGATACAAAACAACCCCCGTTAAACACTGATTCTGTAAGCAAATCAAGATACAAGATATTCCATTACTCCGAGTATATAACAAGATACGATGAGATTAAAGGCATTATATCAAAGGATATCGTCTATAGTGGTGAATTTGATAGTATTCTTGAAGGTTCTTTTGAACTATCAAGAACGATACTCCCAATAGATAAGTACTTTTTAAGCCAAATGAATAATTGGCGTGTTTCACTTGCAAAAGACCTAGTCAACACAAATTATGCTATGTATTCAAACCTTGATTATCTTGATGATGAAATTCAAAGGTTTATTAATAAGCTCATTTTTTTGCGTATATGTGAGGATCGAAACATATCTACATACCATCAACTTAAAAGCAGTTTTGATGATATTGATCTAGGTCTTAATAAACTAAATGAGCTTTTTAAAGATGCTGATGCTCGATTCAATTCAGGCATCTTTAGCGGCCAAGGAATAATGTTTGATTTGAATAATTTGGTAATTTATAACATTATTAAGGAACTATATTATCCAGAGAGCCCATATCTTTTTAATATAATTGAACCAAGCATATTGGGCAAAATATACGAATTATTCATTACTGAAAAAATATCCATCATTGCTGATGAAATTGTTTTATTGAAGAAAAAAGACTATGTTGATAAATCTATAATATCAACTCCTATTGAAATAGTACGAACTATTGTGAAAAACGTACTAGATAGAAAGGTGAATGGATTAACACCATCAGATATTGTCAAACTTCGCTTCGCTGATATAAGCTGCGGCTCAGGAGTCTTTTTAGTCGAGATGTTTTCTCAATTACAAGAATACTGTGTTGAATGGTATGAAGAAAATGAACCGACTTCAATTGAGTTCTCTGAATCTGGTTTTCCTAAATTAACATTCGCTGACAAAAGAAAAATATTGATTAACTGTATGTATGGTGTAGATATAGACCTTCAAGCAGTTGAAGTATCGAAATTCTCACTGTTAATTAAGCTGCTTGAAGGTGAAACATCTGCGACACTTGATAAATCAACATCACTATTACCAAAGCTTGATAATAATATTTTATTTGGGAACTCACTGGTTAATACTAATGTGTTCGATAATGATTCTATTACATCACAAGATGAATTCTCAATTGTTCCGTTTAGTTGGACCAAGTTTAATGATTTTACTAGATTCGATGTAATAGTTGGAAACCCACCCTATGTCAATACAGAGGGAATGTATAAACTATTAAGTCCAATAGAAATTGAGTACTACAAAGAAAATTATCAGGCGGCATACAAGCAGTTTGACAAATACTTTTTGTTTGTTGAAAGATCAATTCATTTGCTGAGAGACAATGGTGTCTTGGGTTTCATAATTCCAAACAAATTTATGAAAATTAACTCGGGTATTATGTTAAGAGAAATACTTGTATCTGAGTTATCAAGCATCGAAGTGTTTGATTTTGGTGATACACAGCTTTTTGAGGACAAGACAACATATACATCGCTACTCTTTGCCTCAAAAATGAAAGTTGATAGTTCAACACTTAAATATAACAAAGTTAGCAATCTTGATGATTTACTACTTAGTAAAGTGCTTCTATCTGGTGAAATCAGTGTGGAAAACATTGCTAATGATTCATGGAGCTTACACTCTGTAGCATTTAAAGAAGCTTATAATCATTGTATGAAGAGCATCATAAATTATGTTGATATTTTTAACGGAATTCAAACATCAGCGGAAAGGCCGACACCTATATATTGGTTCTCTCTATCTGAAATATGTGATCAGAATGACAGCTTTATATCAGTGGTCAGAAATAAGAAAACATATCATATCGAAAAATCGATCCTTAGACCTTATTTTAAACCTACGTTGCGTAATCAAAAAGGCTTTACAACATATGATAAATTGTCTACTGACAAATTTATTATTTTTCCATATGATCTAAGTGGTAATTTAATCGAAAAGAGCGTAATGATTGAAATGTATCCAAAAACATGGGAATACTTGATGGATTGTTATAGTTTATTAGTTCCAAAACAAGTAGATCCTACTGTTGGAACTAGAGATGTTCCAAATAGTACTCACGATACTTGGTACCAATATGGACGTACTCAAGCATTGACTTCTTTCAATAGTCGTACAAAGATAATTGTACGAATTTTGAGTGACACTCCAATGTATAGTATTGATGAAGATAATATGCTCATAGCTTCTGGTGGAACAGCAGGTTATTGTGCTATAGCTGTAAAAGATTGTAGTCCATACAGTTTGGAGTATATTCAAGCATGGTTAAATTCTGAAATAATAGAAGAATTAGTAAGAGATTTAGGCAGTCCTTTTGAAAATGGGTTCTATTCTAGAGGAACATCAATTCTGAATCAAATATTGATATATCCGCTTGATTTAAGTAATAAATATGAGGAAGAAATTCATAGAAATATAACAGAATCAGCTCAACATATTAGACAGATTAATACTAACTTAGCAAATGAAAAGGTACGTAAAAGAGCGATGATACTTGAAAGTAAAAAGCAAGCATTGATAGAAAATATAAATGATCAAATAAGAATGATATTCAAACTTATTGAGGGGAACAAATGAAGCTAAAGAGTAATACAGAAGAGATCAAACTAAGAGGAGCGTATTATACACCGTATGATTTAGCTACTTCTATAGTTAACAAATTCATACGTCTATCCGACTATAAAAACGTACTTGAACCGAGTTGCGGTGACGGTGTTTTTATAGACGCAATAATTGAGTCAGGATTAAGAAAAAGTACAAAGATTACAGCAGTTGAAATTAACGAAGAAGAGACCACAAAGCTTTCTGTAAAATATGGGAATAAATCTAATATAAAAATAGTCCATGAAGATTTTTTTAAGTTTTATTTAGATAATATAAATAATTCATTTGATTTAATCATAGGGAATCCACCATATATCAGATATCAATATTTAACAGAATTACAGAGAAATGAAATGTCAGAAATGCTAATTCATGAAGGATTAGTCCCTAATAAACTAATAAATTCATGGGTTGCATTTGTAGTGGCATCAACAACCCTTTTGAGCAATAATGGTACTATGGTTTTTGTCTTACCAGCAGAGTTGCTACAAGTTGTATACGCTAGACAATTGCGTGATCTGTTAATCTCTAAATACAGTGAGATTACTTTGCTCACATTTACAGAGTTAATATTTTCGGACATTGAGCAAGAGGTTGTAGTTCTCATTGCAAAAAAAGGATTAAAACATAAAGGAATCCGAGTTATACAAATGACAAATGTTTCTGATATTGATAACCTAGATATTGACACTATACCTTTTATAAAAACAAATAATACTTCAGAAAAATGGACAAAATACTTTGTGGATAGCAGTGAAATTTCGGCTATATCTTCCATAAAGAAAGATGCTCGTTTTAAGAAATTTTCTGATTTTGCGATAATCAATGTAGGTGTCACAACTGGAAACAACTCATATTTTTCAGTTACTGATGAAACTAAAATTAATTACGATCTAAGTGAAGTTTGTATACCGTTAATAGGTAAAAGTTCACATGTCCATGGTATTTTCTATACAAAAAGTGATGCAGAATTTAATGTCAAAAAAGGTAGAAGATCATATTTAGTTCATTTTCCCGAAAATGATAGTCTTTTGAAAGATGGGTACAAAAAGTACATCGAATATGGCGTAAATAACGAAGCAAATACAGGTTATAAATGTAGAATACGTGATAAATGGTACGTTGTACCTTCAATTTGGATTCCTGACGCTTTTTTCTTAAGAAGAAACAATCTATATCCTAAATTTGTCATCAATAAGATCAATGCGATATCGACTGATACTATGCACAGAATAAAATTTCGTGAAGGAGTGAATCCAAACATAGTTTTGTTGTCGTATTATAATAGCATATCTATGACATTCACTGAAATTAATGGTCGTAGTTATGGTGGTGGAGTACTTGAAATTTTGCCGAGTGAAGTAGGAGATATTTATTTGCCTATTATCGACAATATTGATAATGCTTTATTGCTAGAGACACTCAAAAAAGTAGACGATTTAATTCGCAAAGGAAGTGCTATTGAAGTTGTGATGGACCTTATCGATAGCGTCATTTTGATTGATATTTTGGGAATTAGTGATAAAACATGTAAGGAATTTCGTAATATTTGGAAGAAATTGCAGACTAGACGATTATCAAGAACACATTAATACAAATGACATAAGAATATTTTGATCATCTGGCAAAATCACAAAATTTGTATTTGATTACTTCAAAAAAACGAATATTGAGATGTGTTGGATATAAATAAATTTTGTATTTTTTATGTATTAGCTCTATAATAATCTTATAGAGTTTTTTTATATAATTAAGACGAGTCAAGGAGGGGATAATATAATGAACAAATCGAAATGGCTTAAGTATGATTTACATATGCATTCATTTGCTTCAAAACACAAGGATAATGGTAGAGTCAAAGAAATGGATGCACAATCTTTTGCAGACATATTGATCAATGCTGGTGTTGAAGTTTTTAGTGTGACTGATCATAATGTTTTCGATAGTGATTTTTATTCGAAACTGAAAGATTATATAAAAGATAAAAGAATTAGACTGATTTATGGGATTGAGCTTGATGTTTATGTAGACAGTATAAACTTTTTTCAAATGGGAGCATATTTTTCTCCAAATGTCGATATGACAAAAATAAGTCCTATTATTGTTGAACTATATAAAGACGGGAAAAAACCATTGTTAAGTGAGATAATTGCTAAATTATTCCATTTAAAAACTAAGTTTATACTTATACCCGAAGGTAATAAAGCAAAAGGGATTGTTGATGTTTTAAAACATCTCGACGATATTTCTAAAGATGATATATATAAATTTGCGATGTATAAAATTTTTAGCGCATATGATGTTAGACCGAGTTTTAATGAAATAAGCCAAAATGAATGGGCAGCAAACTTTTATACACATTCAGTAAGAGCTGATGAGATACTTAGAGATAAGATAGGGCAAGATAGAAAAACATTACTCGATAATATCAGAAAAAGAATCCATGATGAAAACTACATCCTTGAAAATGACGAGAAGGCATTGTATGAGTATATTGTTAACTATGGTTCATATTTTTCATATTTTACTTTTAGTGATTGGCACAACTCCGAACCTTACTCACCAGTTTTGAATAACTTCATTTTCGGATCTTACGATACATATTTTGATTCGTTTGAAATGGCTGTTCTTGATCCTAAGTCAAGAATCATAAGAACTACTGATAACGAAGTAGTTATTCCGGGTAATATACTTGGGTCCGTACAGTTTAGCATGAAAGGCGTTCAACATCCCATCCAATTTTCACCTGGTTTGAATGTTATAGTTGGGAAACGCGGTAGCGGTAAATCGCTTTTACTATCTGTTATTGAAAGATTAAGTAATCGTGAGAGTTTGGATATTAAAGAATATAAAGCATTTGATATTAAAAACATTTCAGGTAATTACTATGATGGAATCCCACTGTCAGAAGGACAGCTATCATCAATAGCTATAATAAAGCAGGATAAAATTAAAGAGGTTTACGAGAACCCAGATAAAGCATTACAAACAATTTCTAGTAAGTTTCCGATACTTGCACCATATGACAAATCTAAGTTGGAACTAGTACTATCTATCGCACTAGGGGTTAAACCATACGATAAAAACTACAAGAGCATAACTTCAATAGTTAAGCAAATCAGGAGACTGGATTTCTTCACTTTTACTATTCACAATAAACTCAACTTCACCACAATTGATGGATATTTCACTAATGCAGAAACGATGTTGAATAAAATAAAGACTGATATTTCTTCAACGGGAATAAACAGTGAACGTATAAGTGTTCAGCTCTCAGTCTTGAAAAATAATCACGCATATTTCAAGAAATTATATGATCTTTATAATTCCATTTTTGATAAACATAACACAAGAATTGGTGTCGTAAATAAGGGGAAAACGGAACTTCAGAGAGTTATGACAGATCTAAGACGTGAGATTAATCAAATATTGACCAGTCTAAAAAATAACTTTTCAATTTTGCTTGAGTTTAATAAATTGAAACATTTGCTGAATAATTTCGCTTTAGATGCTCCACAAATAGGTAAAGCCATTGTTAATAAATATATGTTTGTTACTACATATAAAATTCCAGATAACATTACTGATCTGCTTGTTGAAGAATTAACAAACTCAATATCAAAGCTAAAGAACGATACGAATTCTATGACATTACTCGAAAAATATGTTAATGGTGAAAAAAATCTAAAATCTACAGTGTCGAATATGACTGATGGTTTGAAAAAGTTCATAAATAGTGATATATTTTTACCTAAGAAAGAATTCTATCAAATGAACAGCAAGTCTGTTCCAAATTTAGAGATTAATAATTACAATGATATTTTGAAACTATTAGATGAGGGGTCAATCACTAACTTATCTAACGCATCCTTAGGCATGCAAAGCGTTGCCTATCTTGATTTAATTTTTGATCTTTCTGAAAGCATTCTTATGTTTGATCAACCAGAAGATAATATTGATAATGATTATATAAGTAATTACCTCGTTCCATTAATTAAGTCAAAAAAACGAGATAAACAGCTGATTTTTGTTACACATAACCCATCGGTAGCAGTTTATGGTGATGCATTTAATTATATTTATGCTGAAAATGATGGCAATATCACATACACTAATTATTTTATTGAAAATATTGATGATAAACTTAATATCATGAAGATATTAGATGGTGGTAAACCATCATTTTCGAACAGAAACAAAAAATATGGAAATATCTTAGGAGAAGAAGAATATGGAAATAACAATATCTAGAGTAACTGAAGGAATTGCAATTATGAATCAAGAAATAATTGAAGTATACAAAATGGATGAATCTATAACATTTTCTAAATTCATTGAACTTTTACTAAGCAAGAATCTAGAAGAAGAGATAACATTAAAAAACACAATTAATGATCCATCCGAGGCTGAGAATGAATTGGTTAATCTAGTAACTGCTCTAGTCGCAGATTACAACCTTAAGGTAATCGAGTTGGCTGGTTTTATTAAAACTCAAAACGTTCAAAGTAAGTAATCGACAATTAAAATGTAAAAATCATTTTTGCTACCGATAATACTTGTGAACAGTAATGTCAATTATAAGGCAAGATATAAACAAGTGTTGTTCAAGTGGTTCTCAACTATGTTTCAAATGCTATGGGATTAAACAATAATAAATTGATCAAGTTTGGTGCTATAATGTAAATAATATAGCACTTTTCTTTTTGGAGGGGATTTCATGGAGTTTGAAACATTTAAAGTAATAACGACCATTTTAGGAGTTAGTGAGTTTGAATTCGAATACAACAATAAAGAATACTCCATTGGACACTTTGAGAAGAACGGTTATTTTATTGCTGATAAAGACAATATATTAGCAAAAATGGATTCTGTGATTGAAGTGTTTGATTCCAAAGCATTCGACGGTAAAACATTAGAAGAAATATGGTATTCAATAATTACTGTATATTGGGATGGCTTAGGTGATGCGGATAACTGGTTTAATCAACTAATAGGTGATGATCTTTTTGAACTGATTAATATGGTATATGACTCAAGATATAATAAAGAGAAGTTCGACTACTGGGGAACACTTCATAAACTATTCAAAATGGAAAATGAGGGAAAAATCGTCTTGTATGCAGGAACATATTCTTTAGCAAATGCAATTGAAAAAGTTGATACTGAAGAAGCAAGTTTTTACATTTATGAGAAGAATCACAGAATTGGATTTAGTTTATACATTAATCGTATGGGATCTAGCTTTGTTCTTGATAAAAATATTTTTAAGAACAACCACAAGAGATTATACAAAAGAATCCAACTTAGTAATATATTATTTGGAGAACCAGATCAGAGAAAGGGAGAGTTTTTCAATATGAAAAAATCTTATAAATTACTAGCGTTTTTGAAAAGGTTGATAAAAAGATGAAGTACATATACAACGGCTCAATTGAAGAGTTGAAAAGTGTGCTTAATGACTCCGTACAGCGTTTTAATATCGACAATCCCGAGAAATATACACAAATGCAGGTATATATAAAGAATGACAAACTTGAAGTTGGGCTTGAACGATCGGGTCACGATAATGGTTATTGGTTCAATGCAATCATGCTAGAGATGAACAACCAAATAGTAATTGAAGGTTCAATAATAGAAGAGAAACCCACGAAATGGTACGAATGGACAGTCGTTATTGTTTTATGGATAATATTTTTACCTATTGCATTATTGATACGATTAATTTTCAATGATTGGCCGAAAAACAGAGTTAAGAAACTAGATCGATTTATGGTTGAATATCTTAAATGCAGTAAGCAATAAAAAAGTTTTCTAAAAGGATGTGATCTCATGGTCATTAGTATTTTCTATTCATGGCAATCCGATCTTGAATTGACAAGTCATAGATATTTCATTGAAAAAATATTGAACAATGCTATAGCAAATCTATCAACAGAATCGTCGATAGTCGCAGTTGTTGATAGAGATACTAAAGGAAATACTGGGAGTCCTGACATTTTTGATACCATCATAAAGAAAATCGATAAATCTAGAATTTTCGTTTGTGACTTATCCATTGTTTCATCTCCTGACAAGCCCAACCCGAATGTATTGATTGAATTAGGATATGCCATTAAAACACTTGGATGGGATAGAATCATTTGCCTATTCGATAAAGATAGCGGTAATATTGAAGACCTTCCATTTAATATCAATCATAATAGAATAACGCCATATAAATATGACAAAAGTGGTAAGGATGTAACAAGAATTAGTAAAATAATAAGTGATACGGTAACTCAATTACACTGTAATGGAGCGCTATTCGATACTGTTGAGGATTATGTCAAAGGGAAAATAGATTATGTTTTGTTGGAAATACTAAAAAATATTGATACAGTATATTTCTCATCAACGCTTAAAAAAGGTGAACTTCACAAAATTACTGATGTCCTAGATTTTAGTAAAGACGACTTGAAGGTGAAACTTACTGGTAACTCTTTTTTAGGATTTTACTTTGTGCAATCATATGAAAACCACATTGAGGCACTTGAGAGTTTACTTGATCGTCTATTTCTCACCAATTCTTTTGATGACAAGGCTAAAGCTATTATTGTTAAGTTGATTAGGTGGATAGAATTTTGGGATGATTTAGTGTCTCAAAGATTTCATAAGAACCTTTTTATCAAGCAAAAGGACTCAGATTATAAAGTTGTTGATATGCATAAAGAAAATAGTGCTAATCCAAGTGATTCATGTATTCTAGTTAAACCACTAGATAAAACTTCACATCAAGTCATTCGAGGAGGAGTAATAAAGAAATATAACTATCAGATTGCTACATCGTATTTATCCATTAACGAAAAACATGTAGATAGCGTATCACGAATAATACATCAATTTATTGAAATCGTTGATGAGTGGATGGATATTTCAGGCAATGAGTTTATTTTGGATCCAAAATATTATAAGTTGTAGTAGTTCTACCGATAATCCTTGTGAACAGTAATGCCAACTATAAGGCAAGATACAAACAAGTGTTGTTCAAGTAGTTGTCAACTATGCTTCAAGTGATATGGCGAAAAACGTTAAAAGGCATGACTTTGCTTAGATTATTGTGCCACTGGCATGTAGACAAAAATTGACATATTTCATATACTACAAATAGCGTGGAATACTGGCTTTAGATGAAGCCTAGAAGATAGAAACTCTCAAATACGGGAGTTTCTTTTCTTTTGCAGAGAAATATGTAGTATTCAACCCTTGGATAACTTCAGTTTTTGATAAATTTACTGAACCCTGAAAGGTTGGAATAGATGTGCCAAAGGTACTGGATACATATCAGCAATGGGAGGCTGATGGAGTACTTGATGAACGAATAAAAAGTATTCAAGACATGGTAGCAAGGCGGATTATCCAAAAGGATATCGCCAAAGCCATGAACCTAAGTGAGAACACACTCATTAAATTAAAACGATCTCATCCCAGATTAAATCAAGCA
>Ga0180007_10006708_pt1 | contig 11173 bp, 29 predicted proteins | sample MM_PC_MetaG_FD_121122 | JGI IMG/M metagenome (GOLD analysis project Ga0180007, IMG submission 121122) | Groundwater microbial communities from the Aspo Hard Rock Laboratory (HRL) deep subsurface site, Sweden - MM_PC_MetaG | ecosystem: Environmental > Aquatic > Deep subsurface > Groundwater...
ACAGGCGTAGTCAGATCATTGCCTGCCACAATCACTCCCGAGGGGGAGCCTCCCAAGGAATTGGAGATTGAGTTCGATATGTCTGATTGTACCATTGAGGATGTCATTGAGTTGGCATTGAGACCACGAAGAATCACCTTCCAGAATGCCTATCGGTACAATGACAAACTACAGGAACTCGGCTCTACAGTACGAATCACTATAAAGCCCATCGGCATAAGGGAAACGAAGGAAGTCAGTGTCGATGCTATCATGAAGAAAGCGTCGAAGATGTCGCCTGAAAAGAAAAGGGAATTGGCGAAAAAACTGGCCCTTTTGATGGAAGAATAACACAATGCACAATAGGTGTCTATTTCACAAGAATGATATTCAATAATATATAGATGTTGTATACATTTATCGTTATATACATGTATACAACCCCCCCGATTTCCATATCGTGTGAGCATAGGGCGGGGATATGTCTTCTTTGAAAAAAAAAATAAAAAAAACAAACTAATAACACACTGCATATCCTACGTGAGTTACCTATGCTCACGGGTTCGGGGAATACATGGGGGGAGATACAACGATACAACGATACGTGTATACAGCAACTAAATGAATGAAGGGAGGTGAATGAGCTATGAATCGGCAACTAACACAGTTGGTCTATCATAATACAAAGATTGACCTAGCACAGATGATTATCAATAGTGCTCCAATGGGAATGAAAGGATGGAGGATAGGTAAGCGATTATCATCTAGTGCAGTAATCATCAACTATGATACAGGTTATGGGATAGCGGGATTTAGGAGCCTGAATAAATTGAATCAACTACTTGACAACTACGGCCAATCTGTGTTATAATGGGGTATAAAATAAAAAAGGGAGGTAAAATAAATGATAAAGCAGTGGCTAGGAAAGAAAAAGTGTGATCTGTGTGGAACTACAGAATCTAAGTATTTTGTAGATGGCAAAACAAACTCAGGACCTTGGGCTTTCCAGTGTGCTACTTGCTGGCAAATAAGGGGAGTTCTTAAGTTAGGAGCTGGCTTTGGGCAGAAGTATAATGGAACTACATTTGTAAAAATAGAAGGGTAAAAGAGGTGAGATGTATGAAAAGGATTGATGCTATTAGGACATTCTTCGGGAGTATCAAGCCAGTGCCACTCGGAGAACTCAAAGACCTCACAAGAGATGAGCGGGACTGGTTCGCAGAGGAATCTGCTAAAGCACTGGGAGTGGTATTAGATGCACCTGCCGTCGCCAAGTAGTATAACAATATGAACTAGAGCATTAGAAATGAAGCACACACGCAACATACTATCAGCGTGATTGGCTCTCACCCTATGCTCCAGTTCACTATGTTCAAAATTTTGAACAAAGGGAGATAATATGCCAAGCATCGGTCAAGTAGGAGGACGCTGGAGCTCGCTCAGGTTTCATTATCCTGGGAAGGTGAGTGTGCCTGATAAAGGTGCAGACAAAAAGAAGAAAAGGCGTATATTCACTAGACTGTGGAACTTGAGCCTAAAAACTGGAAAGACAATGGCTGAACTTACAAGAGGAGTATAACAATGAAAGATGTAGACCGCTGTTATGGTGTACCTGGAAGACAGAAAGTAGTCAAGTGGGTACACTGCCCAAACTGCTTAAGGACATGGGGACTAACAACTAGGAAGAAGTGTGTGAATTGTGATACTCCACTGAAAGATGGTGAAGCACCAAAGCCTAAATTTGATATAACGACTATCATTAAAGAAATGGGAGGGAGGTTCTAATGGTTAGCAACTGCAAATATATCATGCTTAGGGGAGTCGAACCTGTTCTATTCCCACTTACTTTAACACACGCCACCATAGCAAATGTACTCAATAGAGGCGAAGTAACATCAGCAGGATTTGTTACAGTACTGGGCATAGGAATACAGGGCAATTCAGACATTATGGTAAGGGTGTTTGGGGAGTCTGTTTCGTTAAAACTTAAACCAGCTGAAGACGATTCCTACTGGATCAAAAAGATGTTGTCATATTAACTATGCTCAAAATTATGAACATAGTAAATCCATAACACTTATTGACAACTTCGAATATATCTGTTACAATGACTCATAAAATAAATGAGGGAGGTTACTATGGATTTAAAAGTTGGCGACAAAGTACGACTGGTAGATCACTCCTATCATGTTGATTTATTAAAGGATGGGAGCCTCGGGCACTGTTGTGCTCCAGGTGGATTTCATAAAGATGACGAACTGCTTGTAGCTGCAGTGGACTGCAAGTTTCCTATTATGTATAGTGCAAGCGAAGGAGCCTATACTAATAAAGGCGAACTACATCCAGTCACTGTATATGATGAGCATAACAACACTTTAGTTTACAACAAAACTAAAGGGATGTACTTCTTCACTATGAATCGCCTCTTATGTAAGACTGCAGGTCGATGTCCTCTATGTAATAAGGAGCTTGACAAATGATAAAGCATCCATACTCGACAACCCACTGGTATTGTGGCTGTCATCTTGTAGAGGATGTACTAGGAAGGTTAGATTATGAAGTATCACACTTCTGTGCGCACTTGTACTCGCATCGTGTAGATAAATGCCAGTACAGAGCAATATCATACAAGCATCTAAAAGAATGGCGCAAGAAGGGAGGATTAAATGCCTTACAAAATTGTTAGTTCTAAGCAAATACCTGATGAGTATCAATCTCTGGCAGAGAACAGCGAGGCAACTGTCATTTATGCTATAGGTATAAAGACGAAGCCTAATCCTAAATGCGGGCCTCTCACAGCCTTTCAAACAATGAAGGATGTTTATAACTTTGCACAATGTAATGGATGGTATGACTATCCCATCTTTAAAGTCAGGATAATAAAGTACAAAGGGAAAAGGAAGGCTCTATGGAGTTTGACTGATAGAGAACTTGGAATCTGCCACCTTCCGCCTGGAACTGTACTATGCAGCTCAATAACCTTAATAAAAAGGGTCTACTCATGAAAACACTAATTAAAGGTTGGCTCTTTGGAATAGGATTCACAATAGCCATAGTTTCAGTTATCCTATGGTTATACTGGTTTCTATCAATGATGTCAGAATCTGAAACTATAACACTAAGGGGGGTTCCGCTATGAATTACAGAGGAATACTGACAGAAGAAGCAGTAAAAGGGTTTAGAGAGGAGGGCCTTAGTACAGCTATACTTCTCCTTTGCAATAATGATAGAGTTGGAGCACTGAGAAGTATAGAACTTGACCTCACTGACCCAGACGACAAAAAAGTATTTTCTATATCTGGGAAGACTACTGCAGGACAGGCTGCGATGGGGAAAACCTTTTGTGGTTCCATAGTAAATGATAAGAAGTGGTATCCTTTCAACTCACTATTTCAGCTTTCCAAAGATGCTGAGAAGGTCATAAGAGAAGCAGCTTTTGCTGCAAACTGTGAGCCTCAGGATTTAGAGTGGGCATTGATTGAATATGTACATTGACATCTAAAGCAAATTATGTTATTATATCCGCGTGGCTGAGGAGTAAAGGGACATAAAATCATGCTAAAACCAGATCAAGGAACAAAGAGAGCTGCTTACCGACAGTATCGAAGAAGTGCATAAATACTCTTTTAGTGAAAAGGATAAGCCTTGAAGAAATTTCATTTACAGTGTAGAACATCTTTACTAAAGCTTGCAACAGTTGCTCGTGGGATGCACAAAGCAGGTCTATATATAAATAGACCCTCTGATATACTTGATGCTTCTCTTGATGCAGCTCAAAAGCTTTTTAACGCAGAGTCTTTCTGTACAGAGGAAGAGGCTGAAGAGTACCTTCATACGACAGGCTTTAGTTCTCCTTCTGGAAGCGAAAGAAGAGATATACTACTTAAGCTTTTAGGAAAGAAGCAAAACGTGCGTGATGAACTTGAGGACCTTATCAAAAATATGAAGAGAGGCCCAAGTACACCTGAGGAAATTAAAGAGATGTTAAAACAGCCTGTGAAAGGAGTTGAGAAATGATCTTCAAAATTCATATCAAGCATGTAAGAGAAGTTAAGGAAATCGGTAGCTGGGTAAGGTTAACACTGAAGAATGGTTTAATCATTATCGATAGAGTGTACAACTGGACATTTAGTGAACCTTGGATAACTCACGAATAGGAGGTAAAAATGCCAAGAGAGTATACAGAAGAAAATGCTATAAGGGAAGTAGACAGCTGGGGGTTCGGGGTTGAGTTTAATAAAGTCACGAAGATTGTAACAATCCCTAAGAACGCCTTGGTAGGCCTAAGACGTCTGGGAGCACTTGACTTTCTAAACAGCAAGTGTGACTGGATGATAATTAGGAGGAAAAGCTGATGCGCTTCGCAAGACTGAATTGGATTACCAAAGCTATTGAATATCCTCTACTTTCTAAGAAGGAGTCAACCTTCTTATTCACTACCGTAGAGGAGTATTCAACAGGAAAGCTCATGACAAAGACCACTGAGGAAACATTAGAGAATTTATTTGCCGAAGTTCAGTGGAGAGAGGATAAGGATACCGCTGTATGCGTCCCATAGGCAGCTCAGTATCGGGTTAGACAGACTGAGTACAGTGGTAGTTCCAAATAGGCGTGTACACGCTAACAATCATAATAGGAGGTAGGATAGTATGGAGATCACAGCAACAATCCCTAAGTTGGACGATTTGGAAGTAACAGCAGAAGTCAATTTAGGCGCAAATCTCGAGGAAGCCAAAGCGCTCTTTGGAGAAGACGCAGTTTATAGTGTCTATTTGGCAAATGCTGTTATCAAAGCCCAGGCTGCCATGCGAGGGTACGCAGTTAAGGAAAAGACCCTTGAGGAAATTAAGGAAGCTATGGCTACCTGGAAACTAGGCCAGGCCCGTATCACAGGTGAAGCAGGCCTCAGCAGTCTGTTGAAGAAGTTTGAGAAGATGCCCGCTGACAAGCAGAAAGAGCTGATCGCTAAACTGCTTGCATCCTCAGGTGAAGAGGTAACTGAATAACCTAACCTATTGTATGACTCTCTAGCTTAGCAGGCAAGCGTCGGGTGGACTTCTAGATCAGGGGAGTCCACCCTTTGTTCATAATTTTGAACATAGTTAAATAAAGGAATATTATGATACCTCAAATAGTTGTAGCAATGGCAGTCAGTCTACTCATGCCTACTTATGTTAGCGTATCTGACCACTCTGTAGCGGCAGGTTGGATCATGCGCCATTCAAGTCAGATTAGTAGATCGACTGCTAATAAGATTGTGAAGGAGGCCTTCAAAGTACCAAATCCTATCCTAATGATCTCACTCATGGGAGTTGAATCATCTTTTAATCCTACTGCAGTTTCGAAAGTTGGCGCTGTAGGACTTGGACAGGTTAGGTATGAAATGCACTACAAGACACTGCTTGAGATAGGTATAACTGATAGAAGAGACTTGTTTGATATAACCTTAAACATAAAAGCATCATCTTTTATACTACAAAATATGATAAGGAGAAGTAAGGGTAATCTAACCAAAGCCCTCTACTTATATTTAGGTGGAAGAGATAGTAGATATGTAGCAAAGATATTTAAAAACTATGTAGAGCTATCTCTAGAGATTGAAAATGCTAAGACTAAAGGGGAAGGAAGATGAAGTGTCCAAAATGTGACGGCTATATGTGGACTGAGCAGGAAAGAGCTGGAGACTATGAAGAGTGCTTAAGACAGTATGGTGTTGATGTAGTCTGTATAGCTGGCCACAGAACTAAGCTAACCCTAGATGACTATAAAAAATATAAGGAGGCTAAAAATGCTACAAGAAAGATTAGATGCAATTAGAAAAGAACTAAGTGAAGTAGAGAAGTTGGTAAAGGAAGTGACTCAAGGAACTCTATCTAGAAATGGGCAGCCTTGGAGTAGTTGGGAAAAAGATTTTGTCACTACAAGATTTTATGAGTTCATCGATGATTCAGCTATGAAACCAGGGAGGACAAAATTAAGTATCGCCATGTTTATCTCGAGACATATTTCTAACACTTTTCGATAAAGGCTGTGAAAGGATAAATATGGACATTGGAACTATTCATATGTCAAAAGAGAATATCTATGTTGACATTAAGAGCTTCTTTGGCGAAGCTCATATAGCTAGGTTAAATTGGCTCAAGATGTTTAATGCAGCTAACAGCCTCTATATAGGTGCATACACTTTCGTTGATAAGTACCCATATGATGAAGGCTGTGGAATTCATATGTTTAAGATAGATACTAAAACTGGAAGATTTACTCAGCTCATAAACCTTCTGGAAGAACATGAGATATTTAGTGAGGAAGGAGAATAAGGATGCCTAATGTATATATAGTAAACAATGGAGGCCACGACTACTCAGATAGTTCAAGATTTGGTCATATCATATTCTTGAGTGCAGGACCTGTGTCTAAATTTGCGATTAGCAAGATGTATAGAGAGTTCGCTATGAAGCTGAGAGAGAGCACCGACGCTGACTATATTCTATTGACAGGTCTAACAACGATGGCCTGTGTAGCTTGTAGTTGCTTTGCTTTCCTTCACGGTAGAATCAATCTACTCATTTTCAAAAATGGGAAGTACGTTGAGCGAAAGTTAGTACTCAGTGAACTTCTGAAAGTGACAGGGCCAGAGGTGTAAAGATGGAAGAAAATGCAAGAGCAGCTTATATAATAAGTCAGTCAGCTATTGCTATAATAAGAGCACTAGGCATGCAAGCAGAAAATAAACAGTGCGAACACTTAGGAAAGTCTATGGCCTATCAAGAAGATGCTTTTCTAAAGATAATAAATGAAGGGGGAATTGGAGCAAATTCCTCCCTCTTCTTTTTAAGAGGTTACTGGCCATGAAGTGCCGACACTGCCAAAGCGAAAGAATCATATATATAGGCTTAAGGATAAAGTGTAAAGACTGCGGCAGAACCTCATCTAGAATAGTAAGGTCTAATACTCCACTACCTGAGGAGAGGCCAATCTGCCCAGAATGCGGAAGTCCTAAGCCATTTTCAAGAGGCTCAGTAGAGGGTGTCAGATACTGGACTTGTAAAACCTGCGGAAGATCATATAAGGACAGAAGTCAAGAAGTTAAAGCTGAAATACCTGTGTTGGAGGTTCAAATCGAATGAAACGAGTTATTGCTGCACTGTCAGACCTACACATCTTCTCACGCTATGCACTAATGCCGCCTGAGTTTACAACTATTCAGGGGTCAAAGATGATAGCATCACCTGGGCAGATGGAAATCTGGGAGCACTATTTAGGATATGCAAAAGCCTGTGATAGAGATCAGGTGGATACGGTTCTAGTTGTTGGAGACACTATCCACGGGCAGAACTTTATTGAGCGTGGCACAATGCTAATGTCTGCTGAGTTAGATGAACAGGTAGATGTAGGCTGTCAAGTTCTTGATCTGCTAGTAAATCCAGGTGGAGGTCTTCCAAAGAGAAAGTTGATTATGTTTGGTGGTTCTGGATACCACAAGAGTACAAAGGGCCACAATCCTGAGAAGGATATTTGTGATCGTCTTGGGGGAGTCTGGAAGGGTATGGTTGCTAATCTCCAGTTCGCACCATGTAAAAAGGTCTTCAACATTTTACACGGAGAAAGTGCTTCATATATCTATAGAGAAATGGTGATAGGCCGTGAGTTAATGTTCATAAAGTTTGCTGAGGCTACAGGCAAAATTCCTAGAATAGATGTAATGGTAAGAGGGCACTGGCATAACTTTATCTATCTACATGAGAAAGATTTACACGCAATCCAGTTACCATGCTGGATGGGCTTTGAACCTAACAAAATCTATCTAAAGAGTTATGGAAAGATGCAGCCTGATATCGGAGGTTGTATTTTCTATTTAGATGATCTTGATAGGCTGAGAGTATGGCATTTCACTATGAATCAAATTCCACACTTTCATGATGCAGTTGAGGAGGTTTAAAATGATTAAAAAGACAAAAGTGTTGCACTATGATAGTTTAAGCGAACTGCAGTATAATGTTCTACCTGAAGTACCAGGAAACACTCCACTCACAGTCGTTATCGAGTGGGAAGTTGTACCTCAAAAAAAGACTATGATAGTAACAAACGCTAAATTTATAGGAAAAGATATTGGGGGCTGCTCACAGGAGTGGAAACTAGTGCCAGGTTTCTTTAATGGACGCACCTTCACAAAGATAACCTTCGAATGGGAGGAATAGTATGAAGCTGATATACGTAGGCTCCCCACTAACACCCACAGGAAGTGATAATCACGCAATAGAGTATCTTGGTAATGTTAGGAAGTCTGTGTTGGCTGCTAAAAAACTACTTTTAAAGGGACATGCAGTTTACTGCCCAGCACTAGACTTTCAATACTTTCTACAGTTGAAAGACGGGGAGGAGATGACTTCTGAGATAATTAAGAAAATGAATCTTGAGATACTTAAAAGATGTGATGCTCTGTTTTTAGTTGGAGATTGGTTTAGTTCAGTAGGCTGTATGATTGAGTACCGTTTAGCAATTAAACTAAATATATCAGTCTTCGAATCTGAAGAAAGGTTAGAGAGGTGGTTAAGCTATGTTCCCTAGTAGACTCTATAAGTTTTCTACCGAAGATATAAAAAAGATTCTAGATTTACGTAAAAAAGAGCATTTAGGTCTGTCTATTATTGCTGAAAGATATTCCTGCTCAGCTCAAAGAATAGCAAAAGTTCTTCATGATAATGGTATGCCTATAGAAAAAGTAGGGAAAAAGGAGAGTGTGTGGTGAAAAAGCATCCAACCTGGAAAACCTATGACTCTAGTAAGATAGTTGCCTATCTATCTTGCCCAAGGATATATTTCTATCAGTATATTCTTGGGTGGAGATTAGATGTTGCAAATGTCCATCTTCACTTTGGGAAGTGCTGGCATCTTGCTATGGAGCATCTATTACTTCATGGACTAGGTGATGTATCACGTGAGGAAGCGGTGGAAATCCTCACTGCCAAATACAGAGAGGAGTTCCCAGAAGTAACAGATATGGAACGGTCTCCAAAGACTCCAGGCCATGCACAGTTAGCGTTAGCAATGTACTGTAAAGAGTACAGAAATAAAGATCACTTCAAAGTTCTCTACACTGAGATTGCAGGGACTGTTCCTGTTGGAGTGAATAGAGTAGTTCATTTTAAGATGGACAGTATCCTTCAAGACCTAGACAACAATAATCTGATCAAGTCGTTGGAGCATAAGACTGGAAGCCAGAACAGTCAGCAGTGGAGAGATAGCTGGAAGTTGTCTATCCAAGCTGGAACATATAGTCATGTTCTATTCTGTGCCTATCCAGAGAATGAGGTCTGGGGAGTGGAGATAAATGGTGCAATCTTCACAAAAAGTAAGATAGCTGAATTCCCAAGGATTCCCGCTAGAAGGACTCCAAAGATGATGGATGTATGGCTAGTTAGTATTAATAAAGCTATCGATAGAATTGAGGAGGATATATGTAAACTTGATACATGCTCTGATGAAGATGCAGTTATGGAGACCTTCATTCCTACGTACTACGCCTGTTCATCGTACAAAGGTTGCCCATACTTCAATTTCTGCTTAGCGTGGCCAAATCCACTTCAACATGTTGATGAAGTTCCAGAGAAGTTTAAAGTAGAATATTGGAATCCCTCAACTAGAGAAAATACTAAGAAGATATCTATAGAAGAAATAGGAGTAGGAAAATGAGCTTAGATATTATTGCAGAGGTTGCTAAAATAAACGCTTATTATAAAGAAAAGCGTGGAGCTGAGCGCTACCAAGCATTAGTATATGGAGAAAAGGGAACTGGTAAAACTACACTATTTTCGACTGCTAGGTTTCCAGTTCATTTAGATTGTTTTGACCCAGGTGGGTCATTAGTAATAGCTGATGAAATAGAAAAGGGACTGGTAGTAGCAGACACAAGATGGGAGACTGACGACCCTTCTAATCCACGTGTCTTTGCAGAATGGGATAGAGAATTTCATAGACGAAAGAAGGAAGGATACTTTGCTCAGTTTGCTACATATGGTCTCGACTCTATCACTACATTTTCTCAGATAATCATGAACTATGTTCTCAAAAAGCAGGGACACACAGGAGGAATTCCTCAAACTGGAGCTGGTGCTGAGAATGACTATGTTCATCAGATGCTTCATTTAGAAAATTCAATAGTCGGAATATTCAGTCTGCCTTGTGATATTATCATGACTGCTCATCCTGAAGCAGACAAGGATGAAGCAAGCGGAAGTATGTTTGTTGGCCCTATGATAACTGGTAAAGCTGCAATAAGAATTCCGCTTGCATTTAGTGAAATGTATTATCTGAGAGTAGAAGACACGAAAGAAGGTGGAACAAGGTGGTTACTGCAGACAAAGCCATCTAAGATTTTTAAAGCCAGCAGTCGGTTGGCACGAAGAGGGAAGTTTGATAAGTTTGAAGAGCCTGATATTAAGGCGCTTCTTAAGAAGGCAGGTATGCAGTATAATGATCTGCCTATTCCGTGGCTGAAGTGAGGTATAATATGATAGCAAAATGGTGGAAGAGGATTCTACTAAAGTTCTTCAAGTCATCTACTGGACTAACAGAAGCAGAGCTTCTCAGAGTCTTTTCATTTTACTTCTTCCAAACTAGAAGTAAGTGGAAATCTTACTGGCTAACTTATACAGAAGGGAGGAAATAATGGCAAGGTCAATGACTATAACTCCAGTTCTTAATGGATTTATAGTGGAAGTTGGATGTCAGAAGGTGGTGATTGGGAGTATACCTATTTTGATGCATGAGATTGGACGTTACTATACAAACCCAGACATAGTGGAAGAAGATTATATGAAGAACGTCGTGAATAGACCTTGCAAACTGGAGTTCAATCCGCCACCAGGTAAGGCAGTGCTAGTGTCTTCTGAGGATAGAAAGGATCCTCTAAAACAAAAGCCTGATGTTGGGGGCTATACAAGAGCCGGAAGAGAATATTAAACCTACTAAATCAAAGGAGATTAAAATGGTTACAGAAGATATCAAAGACTTAGGCTCAGAAGAAGAATTGAGTTCGTTTCTAGATCTTGGCGAAGATCTAAACGATATCCCAGATCTCACAACGGTGCCTGATGAAGACTATGAACTTCGCATGGTCACTCTCGAAAGAAGGCCTGCTAAGAAGAAAGGCCCGTTTCTCTTCACGGAGTTTGAGATTTTAGGACAGCCTGAT
>Ga0180007_10006709_pt1 | contig 11172 bp, 6 predicted proteins | sample MM_PC_MetaG_FD_121122 | JGI IMG/M metagenome (GOLD analysis project Ga0180007, IMG submission 121122) | Groundwater microbial communities from the Aspo Hard Rock Laboratory (HRL) deep subsurface site, Sweden - MM_PC_MetaG | ecosystem: Environmental > Aquatic > Deep subsurface > Groundwater...
CGCTGGCCCCCGAGTCGGGCACCGAGAGCCAGTGGTGGCCCATCGCGAGGAAGATCGCCGATGACCTGATCCTCCGCAAGGACTGGGACCAGTTGGGCGGCTTCCTGCCTGTGCTCGCCCGCGCTTCGAAGTCGGGAAAGTACCTGGAATACGCGCTGGATCATGCCCATCCTTCGGTTGTGCTTGGCGCGACGCTGGCGCTGGGACTGAACCCCCGCAAGGAGTTCACCCCGAGACTTATGCGGCTGGCCCGCTACTCCCGCAAGGCCGTGGCAGTGAACGCCGCGTTTGCTCTGGCCAGGACACCGGATACGCTGCGGGAGAACCTGGAATTGGTCAACCATCCGCAGCCAGAGGTGGCCGCCCACGCCGTGCTGGGCCTGCGCTCGATGGGTTCCAACCCGATGGCGTGTGCCGCGCTGCTCGATCAGATGCGATCAGCCCGGCACACTGTGTCCTCGATGCAGAACATCGCCTCGGGCGTGCTCGGGTCCTGCGGTCCCGCGATTCGCGCCCGTGGACTGCGTCTGCTGGCCGTGCTTCCGCCGACCTTGGCCGAACTGCTGCTCAAGACGGTCTGGGTCCGCCGGGATCGAGGTCATGACCTGGCGCCGTTCTTCATGCGGCTGATCAACCTGCAGCATCTCGGTGTCGTGGGCAAGAAATTCCAGTTCACGCTGCCCGGACAGGTGACGGTCCAGGGATTCTCCACCTTCGGAGGTATCGTGTTCATTCCAGGGCTCACACGGGAAACCGTTAAACTGGAATGGATCCAATAGCCCGGGAGCACCTCGAAAAACAGTGTTCGCGCAATCGGAGGTCTCATTTGCGGCGCCCTTTGGGGCAGGCCCGGGTACTTTCGCCAGGAAAAACAACAAAAACCTCCGGACTTGAAAAAAGGTCTTGTTTATATGGAAAAATTTTCCTATATAGATTGCGTGGCATTTCTTCGGTTCGGAGCGGCTTGTTCTCGGGACCTCGGCTTCACCCTTGACAGTTTGAGTTGATTTCATGAAATAAAACTCCGTTGAATACGGGGAGAAGAATAAGAACGCAAAAAAACCATCCAGTCCCGATTTCGGGGGGCTGTTCTTCCTGCTCCAAAAGGAGGCTGTTTCCGTGCGCTTGATTGAATTTCTCGAAAAGACGAACTCGGTGGACAAGAAGTACCTCGCCGGCGAGAGCGCCTTGAAGTTGCTGAATTTCATGGAGGCCGGAATCACCATGTCGGATCTGGTGCAGCAGCACCGTGATCTGTTGACCGCGATGGCAGGTCCCCAGCTTCGGAGGTTGTCCGAGGCCCGCCGTCTCTGGCAGGAACTGGAGAACCTGCGCGAGTCCATCATGGCCACCAATGCGGGCGTTCCAGAAGAAGTGTTCGCGCTGGCCCTGTCGGCCCGTCGCATGGAGGCGTTGCGCCACATCCTGCCGCATTTCCCAATGGCCGATTTCGAGTCCACCGCCATTTGGCTCGAGGCCGTGCGCGCTGCGCTGGAGGTCTGGACGGGCGCTTTGAACCTGAGCACCAAGAAGGGGACCCTCAAGGCCGCGCTGCTTGGGCGCAACCTGCCTGAATACCTCGAATCCGTGGTTGAGAAGGCCCTCGACATCTTCAGCATCACCCGTGATGTATGGTACGCACTGAAGAGGGGTGAGGCCGGTGGCCTGATCCGTCTGGAGTTCGAATACCCCATCTCCTCGATCGCCACGCACCTGGACGCGGTCAAGGGCCGCATGGGCGCTCCAGGCACCCGCATGTCCACCCAGGAGCTGCAGCGGATTCTCGTTTCCGAGGCACTGCCCGGCGCCCTGCGCACGTTTCTGGACAACCGGATGCGCGAGGAGACCTACAAGGAGGTCTCCGTCTCCTATCTCGAGGTGCTCAAGGTGCCGCCCGTCAAGGCGCAGCGTCTGGGAGCCTTCAATCCGGACAGCGTCGCGGGCACCTGCGGGCTGGTCGTGCTCAACGAAAAGGGAAAGTCCCTCGCCCACGCTGTGCTTCCGCTCACCGGCGACTGGTGTGAGCGGGCCCGTGTGTTCTTTGTGGAACAGAAGACAGCCTACGTGGTGATTCCCTCGTTCATGATGGAGTACAACGCCATCCTGGACGAGTTCCGCGAGAAGGAAGGCGGTTTCCTGGTGTTCATGCCGGTTCGTTCCGATGGTATCTCCGAGGCCGTGGAACTGCTTGAGAAGTCCGGCGAGGCCACCCCCGGCCCCTCGGCCGGCGCAATCGTCCTGGGCCGCCGCTTCATGTTCCCATCCCGCGAGTGGTCGCTGATCGATCCCATCGCCGCGCTGGGCAACGAAGTGCCCGACGATGTGTCCGAGGACGAGCTGCGCGTGTACCTCCTCGAGCAGAGAGGTCTGATCCAGATGGACGCCGGCCTGGATCGCATTCCGCCGAGGGTGCTCCCGGTGGCGCACTCTGGCGGGCTGCTGGCCGCTGGCAAGCTCAACCCCCAGATCACCCACTTTGAGGACGTGAAGATGGGCATGGTGCTCACGGGCATCATCATCAACATCACGAAGTTCGGTGCGTTCATCAACATCGGGCTGTCCCAGGAGGCCCTGGTGCACGTGAGCGAGTTGTCCGACGACTTTGTGTCCGATCCCTTTGAGGTGGTGTCGCTTGGCCAGCAGGTCAAGGCCACCGTCGTGGCCATCGACACCGACAAGAACCGCATCTCACTGTCCCTGCGCACCAATCCCAAGCCCATCGAGCCACGCAAGCCCCGGCTCGACGATCGTCGCAAACCGATGCGCGATGACCGCTATCAGTCCACAGCCTCCCGCTCCCAGGCGCTCAAGGATCTGGAAAACCTGTTCAAGAAATGAGGAGGTCCCGGCGTGAAAATCCTGTTGGGAATTTCCGGCGGCATCGCAGCCTACAAGACACCTGAGCTGGTCCGTCTGCTGAAGAAGGCCGGCCACCAGGTGCGTGTAGCCTGCACGCGCAACGCCCTGGAGCTGGTCTCGCGCATCGCCCTCGAGACGGTCAGCGGGGAGCCCGTGTTGTTTGAGACCTTCACCCCCCGGACGCATCCGGGCGTGGAGCATATCGATCTGGCCGGCTGGCCCGACGCCGTCGTGATCGCGCCGGCCACGGCCAATGTGATCGCAAAGCTCGCCTGCGGTCTGGCCGATGACTTCCTCACCACGGTGCTGCTGGCCACCCCGGCGCCTGTCTGGATCGCGCCGGGCATGAACACCCGCATGTGGGAACACCCGGCCACGCTTGAGAACGTGCAGCGTCTGATCGGCCGGGGTGTGGGGGTGATCGGTCCCGACAGCGGCGAGCTTGCGTGCGGCACCTCCGGTCCCGGGCGAATGAGCGAGCCCTCCGTGATCGTGGGTATCCTCGAGGAGCATTTCGCGCGTCCACGGCCTTTGGCAGGCCGCAGGGTGCTGATCACGGCCGGAGCCACACGGGAGCACCTCGACCCGGTCCGGTTCATCAGCAATCCATCCACGGGACGCATGGGCGTGGCGCTTGCGCGGGCGGCCAGGGAGCTGGGCGCGGAGGTGACCCTGGTGCACGGGCATCTGGAGGTTCCGGTGCCCGATGGCGTGGTCGCCGTGCCGGCCGGCTCGGCCATCGAGCTTCACCGAGCGGTGTTCGAGTGGAAGGACCGCGCGGACCTGCTGATCATGACCGCCGCCGTAGGCGATTACATGTCCGCTTCACCGGCCGCGGAGAAGATGAAGAAGGAGGCGCTCGGCGCCACACTGACGCTTCAACTGGTCCGCACGCCGGACATCCTGGCGGAGCTGGCCCAGTCGGGGAATGACCCGTCCGGTGCGGGGACCGCCCCGCGTGCGCCGCGACCGAAGTTGGTCGGGTTCGCCGCCGAGACCGCCGGTGGGGATGAATCACGCCTGCTCGAACTGGCGCGACAGAAACTGTCACGCAAAGGCTGCGATGCGTTGTTCGCCAACGACGTGAGCATTGCCGGTGCGGGTTTTGCCGCCGAGACCAACCAGGGAGTTCTGCTGTTTGCAGACGGTCATGTTGTTTGGGTCCCTCAGGGCACCAAGGATCAGGTGGCCGCGTCGCTGCTCGAGTCGGTCGTCGCTTCGCTTCTGCTGTAGCGCCACAACAGGAAGAGCCCCGCCGAAAACATGGCCAGGGAACCGTACTGTGCCGGTGTCAGGTACAGGTAGCGACGGTCCACGGCCCGCAGGAAATCCATGTAAAAACGCACCGGGGCGTAACTGACGAACACGATCGCCGTGGTGAAGCCGGGCTTCCAGTTCCACCGGCGGTGGGTGAAGTAAAGGATGCCCAGCATGATGAAGGTGTAGAGGAACTCAAACAGCCCCAGGTCAAAACGCCCCGCGAGACCGTGCACGTTCAGCGCCTGATCGGGGTGGTTGATCGGCCAGCGCACGGAGAACCAGGAGTCCGTGAAGAGGCCGGGATGATCGTGGGCCACCGCGCAACCCAGCCGGCCGAAGATCCAGGCGTGCACGCCTCCCCACAACAGCACGTCGGTGGAGGTCAGAAAGGACAGTTTCCCGCGCACGGAGAAATAGACCGCCGTGGCCAGCAGCCCCAGCAGCCCGCCGAAGCTCGCGATGCCGTCCCAGACGCGCAGCAGCACCCAGGGATCCTCACGGATGCGTTCGGGCTGGTAGGCCAGGATCTCGAACAGGTGGGAGCCGACGAAGATCATGATCACGGTCACGGTCGCCAATTCGGACACCGTGAGCGGATTGAGCCCGAGCCGCTCCCCGCGTTGCTGTACAAAGTACATTGCCGTAAAGATCGCCGCGGCGACCAGGATGCCGAAGGGGTGGATGGTGAACCCTCCCCATTGGAGGGGACCAATATTAATGTATGGAAAAATGGGGGCGAGCGCAGGGATGGGGAGAAACATGATTGAGAACTCGGAGGTCGGACAGGTCAGACAAGTCGGACAGGTCGGACAGTGGTCAGACAGATAATGGGTAGACTCATTCGACTAGTCGGGCGGGGCGACGGAGGTGACCCAGCGTGCGTACGAAATGATGACTTCGTAGGGCGGGTAATCCATCGGTTGGCCAAGCAGGACGATGCGGTTGGAGGAAGCCTTGTAATTGAATCCGGCCGTCTTGGAGCGCGGGATCGCCTCGTAGTCGGTGAGATCCGGATTGGCAGCGTTCTTGCGCTCGATGGCGACGGCCAGGGACACGGGAATCGGGGTGTGCGTGAGCACGATCGGTGAGGCGGCGCCGGCCATGTCCTCGATCATGAGCTCCATGGTCGTGGTCAGATCGGTCTGGCACAGGGAACCCATGAGGCCGCCAGTGCGGTTGATGACCTCCTGGTAGCCGTGCGGGGAGGTCGCGTTGCCGTTGTCGCCTTCCTGGCACTCCTGGGGATCGGAGGCCAGGATGTGCAGGCCGTACGCGGTGACTTCGTTGTATTCAGCCCATTCCACCCAGGTCTGCACGACCGGGTCGCACAGCATGGGATCCCAGGCCTCGTCGCTCATGTCGCCCATGCAGCGGTAGACCTCGTCGCAATCGCTGTGGTTCCACATGCCGTCGGAGTAGCCCTCGCAGGTGAGCATCTGTGCGGTGTTCATCATGACGGAGGTGCAGCCACCCATATCCGACGCCATGCAGCCGCCGAAGAAGTGGCATTCGTTGGCATCGTACGGGGCGTCGGCGTTGCAGTAGTCAGCGCTCTGGTCGACCTCGTTGGCCACCTCATCGGACATGAAGAACACGATGCGGGCTGCATCCGGGCGATATTTCACGGTGGAGTCCTGCGTGGGCGGCATGTGCCGATCCACGGCCGCCTGCATCTGCGTCAGCCCGAACTCATAGCCTCCGTCGGCGGTCTGGGCTCCGGCCGGATCGCCGATGCATTCACGGAACTTGGTGTCATCGCCGGGGACTCCGGAGGACAGCCAGATGTCGCCCGACTGGTTGTTGCCGGTGCAGCAGGAGCCGTCGTTGTCCTCGGTCATGTCCACCACGCACATACGCCAGGCCAGTCCCAGGGTAGAGGCAATCTGTAAAAATGTGTTGGATGCATTGGACAGGCGGTCCTGGTCGTCGGACATGGAGCCGGAGTCATCCACGACCCAGACGATGTCGGCAACCGGTGCGCGGTACAGGTAGCTTTCGCATTCGTTCTCGGTGGTGTCGCTCACCGCCGCGATGCAGGCGCCCGAGCCGGCGTCGGCCACGTGGAAACTGACCTGCTCGCGGGCGTCCCAGTCGCTGTAGGTGGCCACCGCGCCCATGACGAGGGACTTGTCGGTGGCGTCGCGCTGCACCATGAGGTTCACCAGGAAATCATTGGAGGAGTTGGTGAAAGGGGAGTTGATCGGAGACGGGAAATCCGCCAGGTTTCGGTTCAGCAGCAGCGCGATGATGCGGTTGCGGATCACGCCGGGGTTGGTGGCGGCCGACACGCGCATTGACAGGGTCACATTGACGATCTGCTCCTTGAGTGCATGGCTCTGCATGAACGAGCCGCCCGACAGCGTGACGACCTCGCCGATGGTGCGCAGGCCCGTGATGATGTCCGAGGCCTCGCGGGAGAGCAGCGCGTCGGACGGGCCGCGGGACACCACGAAGCCCGAGCTGGCGTGATCGACGTCGGTCATGTCGAAGCCGGAGGCGCCCTCCACGGGCGTCGGATTGGGGGGATCCATATGGGAGAAAACGGCCTCCTGCTCGATGGCGATGTGGAAGAGGTTGTTCTGGTGTCGCTGATACTGAACGGGCCGCCGGCCCTGTCCCTGCTCGGTGCTCGCGTTGCAGATGAAGGTGCCTTCTTCGCCGTCGAGGATGCCGTCACCGTCGGTGTCGGCGGTCTTGGGATCGGTCTCGCCCTTGAGACACTCGGCGTTGACGCAGATCGAGAGCCTGGGATGGCAGTAGCTCTCCGGATCCACGCAGGAGCCCTGGCAGACCAGGGGGTTCTCCTCGCAGTTGCCCAACTTTCCGTCGCCGTTGCGGTCCTCGTCGCCGTCGAACACGCCGTCGTTGTCGGAGTCGGTGTCGATGTAGTCGGGCTGTCCGTCACCGTTGGTGTCCACGGGGGGCGTGTTGATGTCGGGCGTGCCCTTCTCCACGGCGTCGGGGATGCCGTCATTGTCTGAGTCCATGTCTAAATAATTAGGCATACCGTCGAGGTCCGAATCCAGGCGGCACTCGCAGCCCTCATGGCCGTTGGAGATGCCGTCGTTGTCGTCGTCGGCAAGCGTGTTGCACTCGAAAGTCTTGGTGGTGCAAAGATCGGTGGTGTGGTTATTGGTGGCGTTGTTGGTGTTGGAACTGTTGAAGCCGGTCTTCTTGCCGCCGTCGTCGCAGGCGGCCAACAAGAAGACAGCACTCAACAAAACCAGGGCAATTCGGGAGTTCAGGGTGATCATGAGCATGCCTCCGGAAACGAGTGGACACGAACAGGTGACTCACTATACCGAAAAATGGGAAATGTGCACCCCGAAATAACAATTGTGATTGACAGCGAAAAAAAGCGGAGCGGGGAGACTGCGGGTGACTATTCCTCTTCGAACTGCGCGTCGACGACCTGGTCGCCGCCGGGAGCTCCACCTGCAGGGGCTTCGTCGCCGGGCTGGGGCTGGGCGCCGGCCGCACCTGCCTGCTCGTACATGGCCTTGGACATGTCCTGGGCGGCCTTGTTTAATTTTTCATAGGCTGCCTTGAGGGTCTCGGTGTCCTGCGAATCCAGGGTGGTCTTCGCCTCGGCCAGCTCGCTCTCCACAACAGATTTCTTGTCGCCCGGAATCTTGTCACCGTTCTCTGAGATCAGTTTTTCGAGATTGAAGATCAGGCTGTCGAGCTTGTTCTTGGCTTCAATCTGCTCCCGATGCTTCTTGTCCTCGGCCTCGTGTGCCTCGGCGTCCTTCACCATCTTCTCGATGTCGTTGTCGGACAGGCCCGAAGAGGCGGTGATGGTGATGTGCTGCTTGCGGCTCGTGGCCTTATCGATGGCCGACACATTGAGGATGCCGTTGGCGTCGAGATCGAACGTGACCTCGATCTGCGGCACGCCGCGAGGTGCCGGCGGGATGCCGTCAAGGTTGAACTTGCCAAGCGTGCGGTTGTCCCTGGCCATCGGACGTTCGCCCTGCAGCACATGGACCTCCACGGAGGGCTGGCTGTCCGAGGCGGTGGAGAAAAGCTCGCTCTTGCGCGTCGGGATCGTGGTGTTGCGCGGGATCAGCACGGTGAGCACGCCGCCGAGGGTCTCGATGCCCAGGCTCAGCGGGGTGACATCGAGCAGCAGGATGTCCTTGACCTCGCCGGAGAGCACGCCGGCCTGCACGGCCGCGCCCAGGGCCACGACCTCGTCGGGGTTCACGCCGCGGTGGGGCTCGCGTTCGAAGAACTCCTTGACCTTCTGCTGCACCAGCGGGATGCGCGTGGAGCCGCCGACCAGGATGACCTCCTGGATTTCGCGGACGTTGCGCTTGGCGTCGGCCAGGGCTTTGCGGCACGGCTCGATGGTGCGCTCCACGATCGGCGTGATCAACTGCTCCAGCTGGCTGCGGCGCATCTTCAACTGCAGGTGCCGCGGCCCGGAGGCGTCCATGGTGAGGAAGGGCAGGTGGACCTCGGTCTCCTGCACGTTGGAGAGGTCGATCTTGGCCTTCTCGGCAGCGTCCTTGAGGCGCTGGATGACCATCTTGTCCTTGCTCAGGTCGATGCCGGTGTCCTTCTTGAACTCGCTGATGAGCCAGTCGATGATGATGCGGTCGATGTCGTCGCCGCCGAGGTGGGTGTCACCGTTGGTGGAGATGACCTCGACGACGTTCTCGCCGATCTCGAGGATGGACACGTCGAAGGTGCCGCCGCCGAAGTCGAACACGGCGACGATCTGCTCCTTGCCCTTGTCGAGACCGTAGGCCAGGGCCGCCGCTGTGGGCTCGTTGACGATGCGCTTGACCTCGAGGCCGGCGATGCGGCCCGCGTCCTTGGTGGCCTGGCGCTGGGAGTCGTTGAAGTACGCCGGCACGGTGATGACGGCTTCGGTGACCGGCTCGCCCAGGTAATCCTCGGCGGCCTTCTTCAGTTTCTGCAGGATCCGCGCGCTGATCTCGGCCGGCGCGAATTCCTTGTCATGCAGGGAGATGCGCACGTCGCCGTTGGAGGAGCGGTTCACCTTGTAGGGGACCTTCTCGATCTCGCGGCCCGCCTCGGAGTGGCGCAATCCCATGAAACGTTTGATTGAATAAACAGTGTTCTCGGGATTGGTGATGGCCTGCCGCTTGGCGATCTGGCCCACGAGGATCTCTCCCTTTTCGTCCATCGCGACGACCGACGGCGTGGTGCGGCCGCCTTCCTCGTTGGCGATGATTTTTGGTTCCTTGCCATCCATGATGGCCACGCAGGAGTTCGTGGTTCCCAGATCGATTCCGATGATTTTTCCCATAGTACTGCCTCCGGCTGAAAATCATTTGCCGGTGCGGGCCTTTTCGGCTCCCGAATCACTCGGCTGGCGCGGAAAATAAGCATGGCAGATGGGATGTCAATCGTATGGGAGAAAAAAACTTGCCGGGCTGGAATGAAATTCAGGGCCGATCCGGCCATTCGGTCAGGGCCGATCCGGCGGGACGGGCGTTGGCCTGGTCGAGATACATGCCGCAGTTGGAGCCCACGCGGTTCTCGGCGAGCTCGCCGATGCTCAGGATGTGGGCGTAGCCGGCGTCCCTGCATCGTTCAATAATCCATTGATTGTTTTCCGGGTTGGCTGCATCGACGGCGCCCTCGATTCCGTTCTCGACGCTGCTGCGCGTCGGATTCACAGGCGTGATCTTCAGCAGGAAGCGCTCGGGCGGGAAGACGCCGACCAGCCTGGCGGGCTCGAAGGGGACACCGAGCTGGAGGGCGAAGTTGAGTGTGATCCGGCGGTCGCCGGGCTCGAACCAGCGCTCCCCGTACGCAGCGATCTGCTCGAAGGACCACAACTTCACCGGGATCAACGTGCGCCGGGTGTCTTCGCATGTGGTGTGAAGGCTGAACTGCAACTGGAAGCGGGCGCCGAACGCGAGCCGGCGCTTGACCGCGATCAGTTCCTCGAAGAAGCGATCGCAGGACGCCGGGGCGATCGTCGAGATCGAGGGGTGGAAGCCGGGGGCCCTGTATCGTTCTCCCACCCGTTCGATGACGCGGACGACCTCCCGGTTGAAGGCGGGATCACCCATGCGGGCGAACTGGATTTTCCATTTGGGAATCGGCACGATCCCGTCAGGGAAGCGGCGCGCCACCAGATGATCGATCTGGGCGAGCATCTCCTCGGCGGACACGGTGCCTGCAAACGAGCCGCCTGCGTCGCAGAACGCGCAGCCGACCGGACATCCGCGCAGCACCGAAACAATGTTGACCCACTTCAGGTCCGCGGGCACCGGGGGCTGCACGGACTCCACGAACTCGATGCAGGCGCCGTCGGCAAGGCGGGCCACGAACACCGAGGCCAGATCCGGCTCGGATTGCTCATGGATGACCTGCAGGACGTCGGCGGGCATGGTGGAGATCAACGGGAACACCTCAGTTTCGTGCGCGCCAAAATACTGCGCACCCGCATCCTTTATCAAGGAGATTTTTTACGGGTTGGCATTTCCCGCTTTTTCAACTATATACAGCGTTTGAAACGATTCCGACCTGGAGAAATAGGCATGTGTAAAAATCTCATCGCGCTGGGTATTCTGCTGGCTCTGCTGGGTGCGTGCTCCTTTGATTCATCCGGACTGAAAAAGCCCGCCGGTCCCGCCTGCGGCAACGGGGAGTTGGATGAGGGTGAGACCTGCGACGACTCCGGGGTGGAGCCAGGGGATGGCTGCAGCGCGGTCTGCACGGTGGAGCCGGGCTGGATCTGTGACGAACTGACGCTGCTGTGCCAGCCGGTGTGCGGCGATGGCATGGTCGTCGGCACCGAGACCTGTGACGACTCCGGGGTGGAACCCGGGGACGGCTGCGACCAGGACTGCAGCGTTGAAAACGGCTGGTACTGCGAGGACGAGCCATCAAGTTGCTGGACCATCTGCGGCGACGGCATCCGGGCCGAGGATGAGCTCTGCGACGACGGCAACCTGACCCCCGCCGACGGCTGCGACATCGACTGCACCGTCGAGGAGGGCTTCAGTTGCCAGGGCAACGAGCCGAGCCTATGCACGGCCGAGTGCGGCGACAACCTCGTCGTCGGGGACG
>Ga0180007_10006712_pt1 | contig 11168 bp, 7 predicted proteins | sample MM_PC_MetaG_FD_121122 | JGI IMG/M metagenome (GOLD analysis project Ga0180007, IMG submission 121122) | Groundwater microbial communities from the Aspo Hard Rock Laboratory (HRL) deep subsurface site, Sweden - MM_PC_MetaG | ecosystem: Environmental > Aquatic > Deep subsurface > Groundwater...
AAACCATCCTTTTCAATTGTGATACCACCACCCAATGTTACGGGCGTTTTGCACATGGGGCATGCCCTGAACAATGTGATCCAGGATATCATGTGCCGCTATCGGCGGCTTTTAGGGTATAATGTCCTTTGGATGCCGGGAACCGATCATGCCGGTATTGCCACCCAGAACGTGGTTGAAAGAGATCTGGCAGCCCGGGGCAAAACCCGGGATCAGCTGGGCCGGGAAGAATTCATAAAAGAGGTCTGGCGCTGGCGTGAGAAATCAGGCGGTGCCATTATCAACCAGCTCAAACGCCTGGGGGCTTCCTGTGACTGGGACCGGGAACGGTTTACCATGGATGAAGGTCTTTCCGATGCCGTCCGCAAGGTGTTTGTCAGGCTTTACAAGGAAGGGTTGATTTATGAAGGCCAGTATATCATCAATTGGTGCCCCCGGTGCCGCACCGCCCTTGCTGATCTTGAAGTGGAATACGAGGACAAGGATTCGTATATGTATTATATCCGCTATCCCTTCAAGGATCAGAAAAAAGGGCTGACGGTTGCCACCACCCGGCCTGAAACCATGTTCGGCGATACGGCTGTTGCTGTAAACCCAGAAGACCCTAGGTTTGCCAATCTCACAGAAACCCATGTGATGCTGCCCCTGACCGATCGGATGATTCCCATTATCCGGGATGATTATGTGGATATAAAGGTGGGTACCGGTGCCCTGAAGGTCACACCGGCCCATGACCCCAATGACTTTAACCTGGGGGAAAAACACGGGCTTGAAAAGCTCAAGGTGATTGATGATGGTGGCTGCATGATGGCCCCTGCCGGTAAATTTGAAGGCCTCGACAGAGGTGAATGCCGGAAACAGGCGGTTGAAGCGCTGGTTGAATTGGGACTGCTGGAGAAAAAAGAACCCATAAAACACAGTGTGGGAAATTGCTATCGGTGCCACACCGATGTAGAACCTTCCATTTCCAAACAATGGTTTGTAAAGGTGGCTCCTTTGGCTGCAAAAGCCTCCCAAGCGGTTCGCAGCGGCCGGACCAGGATTATTCCTGACATGTGGACCAAAACTTATTTTGACTGGATGGACAATATCCGGGACTGGTGTATTTCCCGTCAGATCTGGTGGGGGCATCGACTTCCGGTGTGGAAGTGTCCGGACTGTATGGCGGTTATTGTGGAAGAAACCGACCCAAGCGCTTGTCCCACCTGCGGTTCAACTCATATTGTCCAGGAAACCGATGTGTTGGATACCTGGTTTTCCAGCGCCCTCTGGCCTTTTTCCACCATGGGATGGCCTGAAAAAACAGACCTTTTAAAAACATTTTATCCCACCAATGTGTTGGTAACCGGGTTTGATATCCTTTTTTTCTGGGTGGCCCGGATGATGATGATGGGCATTCATTTCATGGACGACGAGATTCCTTTTGAGGATGTGTATATCCATGCCCTGGTCCGGGATGAGCACGGAAAGAAAATGAGCAAGTCCAAGGGCAATGTGATTGATCCCTTAAAAGTGATTGATGAATACGGGGCCGATGCCTTTAGATTCACCCTGGCCGCTTTTGCCGCCCAGGGGCGGGATGTGAAAATGTCCGAAGACAGGGTGGAAGGCTACCGCAACTTTGTGAACAAACTTTGGAACGCATCAAGGTTTGCCCTGATGCACATTACCCAAAAAGATACCACGATTGATTCTGAAAAACTTTCCCTGCCGGAACGCTGGATACTTTCCCGGTCGGCTGCAACCGCTCTTGCCGTAAAACAGGGAATTGAAACCTATAAATTCAATGAAGCCGCTTCTGCTGTCTACCAGTTTGTTTGGCATGAATTTTGTGATAGGTTTATCGAAACGGCCAAGCCGGCTCTTTATGAAAAAGAGGGAGCTCAACGTCGGGATACGGTCAGAGCGGTTTTGGCAAAGGTATTGGAAGATATCCTGGTGATGTTGCATCCTTTCATGCCCTTTGTGACCGAAGAAATATACAATATTCTGCCAGCCACAAAGGGGTCTATCATGAAAGCTTCATTTCCCTATGATGAAGCTGTTTATGGAAAAATTCGCAATGAGACCATTGAACAGCAGATGGGCTTTGTATTCGGGCTTATTTCCGATGTCCGAAATATTCGGAGTGAAATGAATATCCAGCCCTCCATGAAAATTAAGGTTCTGGCCAATACCGAAGATGAACAGGAAAAGATTATCATTGCGGAAAATAAGTCGGTGATTGTCAACCTGGGCACCCTGGAAAGCTTCTATTTTAGCGATGCGGGCAGTATCCCCTCTTCCTGTGCCACTTGCGTGACCGGCAATACCACCTGTTTTGTTTCCCTGGAAGGGGTGATTGATTTTGAAAAGGAAATCAATCGGTTGGAAAAAGAACTGGAAAAAAATACCAAGGAATTGCTGGGGGTCCAGAAACGTCTGCACAATGAGAGCTTTCTTGATAAGGCGCCGGACGATGTCATTGACAAGGTAAAGATCCAGCATGCTGCCCTTGAAGAAAAAAATGAAAAGCTTGTGGCCAACCTGGAACGAATTAAAAAGATGAAGTGATACACCATGGACATGACCGAACAGATTATCCAGTTGGCCCTGTTTGAAGATTCAGGGCTTGGGGATATTACCACCGAGAGTATTTTACCCGCTCCCCGCAAGGGCAAAGGGGTGATCATTGCCAAAGAACCCCTGGTTGTTGCGGGGATTGATGTGGCCAAGAAGGTTTTCCATTTGCTGGACCCTGCCATTGTCTGTACCTCTGTATTCAAGGACGGGGATGTCGTACAGAAAGGGGAAATTATTTTTGAGGCAGACGGGGATCTTTTGTGTCTGCTCAAGGGTGAACGGGTGGCGTTGAATTTTTTGCAGCGGCTTTCCGGCATTGCCACCCTGACCCGAACCTTTGTTGAAACCCTTGACAATCCAAGGGTCAGGCTCACGGACACCCGAAAAACCACCCCGGGGTTCAGGTGCCTTGAAAAGAATGCGGTGAGGGCAGGGGGGGGATACAACCACCGCTTTTCCCTTTATGACGGTATTTTAATCAAGGACAATCATATTGCCGTTGCCGGTGGGATTGAGCAAGCCGTCCAGGCGGTGCGTGCCCGAACCTCCCATTTGATGAAAATTGAGGTGGAGGTATCCAACATGGATGAGGTCAAACAAGCCCTTGCAGCCAAGGCAGAGGTGATCATGCTGGACAATATGGGCATTAAGGCAATGACAGAGGCGGTAGGTTTTATAGGGGGCAGGGCCATTGTGGAAGCATCGGGCAATGTATCTCTTTCCACCTTAAATCCCATTGCCGCCACAGGGGTGGACGTCATTTCCTGTGGTGCCTTAACCCACCAGGCCCGGTCCGTTGATCTGAGTATGCGGATTAATCCGGAATAGATCCTAGGAAAACATCAAGGTTTAGGAAGCGGTCAGGCGATTTCGACCCGTTTGCTTGGATGTGTACATGGCCTTGTCCGTGCGTTTGATAAAGGCTCTGAAGTCCTCCTCTTCCAACAGTTCACAGGCCCCGATGCTCACCGTAACCGTTTGGGTTTTGCCCGGTTCCGGCCTGAAAATTTCAGCGGCAATGCTGTCTTTTATCCTATTCCCGACCACGCAGGCCATTTTAAGATCTGTTTCCGGCAGGAGGACGGCAAACTCCTCTCCGCCATAGCGATAGGCCGTATCCATGGAACGCATACAGGCGCTGATAATTCGTCCGATATGCATTAATACCTTGTCTCCTTCCAGGTGCCCCCAGGTATCATTGTATTGTTTGAAAAAATCAATGTCCAGAATCATCAGGGAGAGAGCTCTGGAATACCGGTCATAGCGTTTTATTTCCTGTTTGATCTGGTGGAAAAAATGTCGGGAATTATAGAGTCCTGTCAGGGCATCGGTGATGGCAAGTTCTTCCATCTCCTTGAGCATGCGGGTACGTTCTTTTTTTAATTCAGACTCCCGCAGCACCCGTTTGATTCGAAGATCCAGTTCCTCAAACCGAAAGGGTTTGAAAATAAAATCACTGGCCCCTGCTTTGACGGCTTCTTCATAGGAATAATCGGCACTGTAGCCGGTCATCACCATGACATCAATATCAAATTTTGCTTTGATTCGTTTGGTCAGCTCAAGCCCGTCCATGCCCTGCATCATGATGTCGGTGAGTACCATATCCGCATCAAAGCTTTCCAGGAGGGTCAATGCTTCCCAGGCATTGAGTGCACTTTTAACATTATAGGAGAGTATTTTAAGATACTCTTCCACCGATTCTTTGATGGCAATATCATCGTCCACAATTAGAATGGAGTAAGTCATAGTGTTTTCTCCTGGAAATCATTCCATGGAAGCGAGCTTATCTTGACAGTTTTGGCCTCACTTGATAAAAGTATAGAAATAAAAAATAGCTAGATAGATGAAATTTGTCAACTCTTAAGTGCGGAGCCCAATTGAAGTTAGATCAAAAAAATATTAGAAATTTTAGTATTATTGCCCACATCGACCATGGCAAGTCCACCCTGTCCGACCGGATGATCCAATTGTCCGGAATTATATCGGACAGGGACATGAAAGAGCAGATTTTAGACTCCATGGATATTGAGCGGGAGAGGGGGATTACCATCAAGTCCCAGACCGTCTCCCTTCCATATACCTCCCCCGACGGGACCCAGTATTTGTTAAATCTCATTGATACCCCGGGCCATGTGGATTTTTCCTATGAGGTTTCCCGTGCCCTTGCTGCCTGCGAAGGGGCATTGATTATTGTGGATGCCACCCAGGGAGTCGAGGCCCAGACGCTTGCTAATTTATACCTTGCCATGGAGCATGACCTAAAGATTATTCCCATTATCAATAAGATTGATCTGCCCTCGGCTGAGATCGAGTGGGCCAGGGACCAGATAGAAGAAGACCTGGGACTGGACCCGGATGATGCCCTGCCGGTATCGGCCAAGAGTGGTATCGGGGTGGACAAGATTTTCCAGGCTGTTGTGGAGGGAATTCCCGCACCTGTTTCAGAAGGTACCGGCAATTTTAAAGCCCTGATCTTTGATTCCCATTACGATGCCTTCAGGGGAACCATTGTCCATTTCCGGATTTTTGACGGCACCATCAAAAAGGGCGATAAAATCCGGTTCATGTCCAACAACTCCCAGTACAAGGTGGAAGAGGTGGGGCTGTTTCAGATATTAAGAGTTCCCCAGGATCAACTCATAGCAGGCCAGGTGGGATATTTTATTGCGGGTATTAAAAATATCAGCGATGTCAAGACCGGTGACACCGTGACCATGCCTGACAAGCCCTGTGATCGAGCCAAGAGCGGTTTCAGGGAACCCACTCCCGTGGTATTTTCCTCCATGTACCCGGTGTCAGCAGACGATTATGGAGAACTCACCGAAGCCCTGGAAAAACTCAAACTCAATGATGCCTCGCTGATTTATGAAAAAGACAGTTCGGCAGCCCTGGGTTTGGCTACCGCTGCGGTTTTTTGGGACTGCTGCATTTGGAAGTGGTTCAGGAACGGCTGGAACGCGAATATGACGTTTCTCTGATTTTAACATCTCCTTCGGTTCAGTATGAGATCACCTACACCACAGGAGAGGTCAAAATAATTGATAACCCCACAGCCTATCCGGATCCGGCAGAGATCGCCCGGGTTCGGGAACCCTTTATCAATGCCTCCATCATTGTTCCGGATAAATATATGGGCAATGTCATGCAGGTGTGCCATGAGTTTCGGGGGGTCAGCAAGAATTATCAATACCTGACATCCAACCGCCTGGAGATGAAATTTGAACTCCCCCTGGCCGAAGTGGTGTATGAATTTTATGATCGCCTCAAGAGTGTCACCCAGGGGTATGGCTCCTTTGACTATGTGATTGCCGGGTACCAGGAAACCAATCTGGCCAAGCTTGATTTTCTTATCAACGGAGAACGGGTGGACGCCCTGTCCCAGTTGATTCACAAGGACAAGGCAGAGGCCCGGGGCAGGACCGCCTGTAAAAAATTGCGGGAAGAGATCCCGAGGCAGCAGTTTAAAATTCCCATTCAAGCGGCCATTGGCGGTAAAATTATTGCCAGGGAAACCATTTCCGCCTTTAGAAAGGATGTAACTGCCAAGTGCTATGGCGGGGATATTTCCAGAAAACGAAAACTTTTGGAGAAACAGAAAAAAGGAAAGAAACGAATGAAAATGGTGGGAAATGTTGAGATTCCCCAGTCGGCCTTTTTGTCTGTTTTAAAAAGCGATTAGTTAGCGGAACAAAAAGCCTCTATTTAAATATTTAAATAGAGGCAAGTATGTTGGCAAAAAGAAGGGTTCTTTCATAGAGACTTTTCTTTTCGATGTACTCATCTTCACTGTGGTCCTTGGCGCCAATGGGTCCTAAACCATCGATCACGGGGATTTTGCTTAAGGCAATGATGTTGGCATCGGAAACCCCCTGTCTTAACTCAGGTTTCACCGGTATTCCAAGCGTGTCGGCAATGACTTTTATTTTGTCGAAAAGAGCCTTATTGGCGTCGGTCTGGGGCATGGCTGGCCGGCTGTTGTTAATGGTCATCCAGGAGCGGGTTCCCGGGACGGTCTGACTTTTCACAATTTTTTCAATTTTTGTTTTGAGAATTTCATCTTGTCCGGTTGTCAAAAATCTGAAATCAATGGCGGCTTTTGCATGTTGGGCAATGGTATTGGGACCCAGGCCCCCCTGGATGGTGCCCACATTGGCCGAGATCCCGTTTTCAGGGTCATTGAGTTGTTCAAAGGCAATGGTTTTATGGGCCAGCTCCAGAATGGCACTGGCTTTGTTTCTTCCTGCAAAAGCGGCATGGCCAGCCTCTCCTTGTACCCCAAGGCGGATGGACATATTTCCCTTGCGGCCGGTCACGATTTCTCCTGCGAGGCCGCCAGCTTCCAGTACGTAGGCCAGACGGCTTTTCTGGGCTTCTTCCTGGATTAACGCTCGGGAAGAGGGAGAGCCAATCTCCTCATCGGAATTAAACATAAAGGTGACGGGAATATTTTGTATCAGATCTGCATGGATCAAGGCTTTTAAGGCAAATATTCCCACCACAAGACCGCCTTTCATATCTGCCACACCTGGCCCAAAACAGCGGGTTTCATCTTCTTTATAAAAATTAAAGGCAGTATCGCTGGGAAATACCGTATCCATGTGTCCTATGATCAGGATCTGCTTTTTGCCCCCGAGTGTTTCTTCTGCGTGGTTAGGGCTTCTGGCAATCAGATGGTTGCCATATTTTGTTTCTTTGGAAAAATCACAGGAAAACCCCATGGCTTCCATCTCCAAAGCGATTCGTCGTCCAACCCGGTCGATACCTTCCTTGTTTGTGGACCCGCTCTGGAGAAGGACCAGTTCTTCCAATAACCCATACATTGCAGGAAGGATATCGTTCAGATAAGAATAGATGATGGGGTTCATGAAATTTCCTGTTCTTTTTTTTAAAATATCATATTGTCACCCTAAGGTTTTTGAGCAAATAAGCCAATTGGGCCATTATGTCAAGCAGAAACAACTGAAAATTCCCATAAAAAAACTTATTCGGTTTTCTGGGGAAACCAGATAAAAACAATCCGAGGATGGCATGGGAATCGGTATGGAATGCCGGAACAATTCTGAAAAAATAGGTTTACAAAAATAGGCGAAAACGGTAGTTTTTATTCGTTTGATATGATCAAACAAAATTGAGCAAATCAACAAATGACGGCAAACGCCTTTGTTCGTTTTAATATTTTGGAGAATTAGAATGAAAAAAGTTGTTTATTGTGCGGTATCGGTTTTTTTATTTATATCATTTTGTTTTGTTACAGGATGTGGAAAAAAAGAAGAGGAAGAAACCAAAAAGGCATCTACTATTGAAGAAAAAATTCTTGTAACAGCCGGTGATAAGATATTTGCCACCATCGGCACGGGCGGGGTAACCGGTGTATACTATCCAACCGGCGGTGCCATTGCACGTCTTGTGAACAAAGGCAGAAAAGAACATGGGATTCGCTGTTCTGTGGAAAGTACGGGTGGATCTGTTTATAACCTGAATGCCATTGCAGCTGGCGAACTTGATATGGGGGTTGTCCAGTCAGACTGGCAGTACCATGCCTATCACGGTACCAGCAAGTTTACAGAAAAAGGCCCCAACAAAGACTTAAGAGCTATCTTCTCAGTTTATCCCGAGCCTTTCACCGTTGTGGCAAGAGCTGATTCCGGCATTAAAAATTTCATGGATCTTAAGGGCAAACGGGTTAACATCGGCAACCCCGGTTCCGGACAGCGTGGTACCATGGAAGTTGTCATGGCCAGCATGGGCTGGACCATGGATGATTTCAAACTGGTATCCGAGTTGAAATCTGCTGAGCAGTCAACCGCCCTTTGCGACAATAAAATTGATGCCATTGTATTTACGGCGGGTCATCCTTCCGGATCCATTAAAGAAGCCACCACTTTCTGTGATTCTGTCATGGTTTCGGTGGACGGTGCTGTGATTGAAAAGTTAGTTGCCGATAATGACTATTACCGAATGGCAACCATCCCAGGTGGCATGTACCGAGGGACAGATGGCGATACCAATACGTTTGGTGTGTGTGCCACCTTTGTCTCCTCTGCCAAGGTTTCCAATTATATTATTTACCAGGTGGTTAAAGCGGTTTTCGAAAATTTTGACCAGTTTAAGAAACTGCACCCTGCGTTTGCAAACCTTAAAAAAGAAGAGATGATCAAAGAGGGTCTTTCCGCTCCCCTCCATGACGGTGCGGTAAAATATTACAAAGAAGCTGGCCTGATGTAACTTCAGGTTTGAGTTTAAGCGTTTAAAAGTGTGCGGCTGTTTGGCCGATCACTTTTGTTGTTTTTTGTGGTTACAATTTTTGCATTCATTAAGAATTCTCGAGGGAAAATTAAATGATATCCAAGGAAGACCCCATGGAAAAAAACATAAGTGTTTCCTGTCCCATGGACTGTTTTGATTTGTGCCGATTCCGGGTGACGGTTAAAAATAATCAGATTATAGGCCTGAAGGGAGATCCATCCCATCCGTTGACCAAGGGGGTTGTATGTCGGAAGGGAAAAAGGCTTTTGGATCAACTTACCCACTCTTCTCGGCTGCGGTATCCGCTGGTCAGAAAAGGCGACACCTTTGTCAGGGCCTCCTATGACCAGGTGTTTGATCTGATGGCAGAAAAGTTAGTGACCATCAAAGAGCGTTATGGAAACACGGCCATCTTAAATTATACCAGCGATGGGTATGGGGGGACCAAGAACAGAATTCAGAGTATTTTTTTTAATTGTTTTGGGGGAGATACTCGGTTTGAGGGCAGTCTGTGCTGGGGGGCGGGGATTGCCGCCCAAAAATATGATTTCGGGGCGCCCCTGGGGCATCTGCCCCAGGATGTTCTGAATTCTAAATTGGTCATTTTGTGGGGAAGAAATCCAAATCATACCAGTATCCATTTGCAATCGCTTCTGGTCCGGGCCCGGAAACAGGGCACCCGGATAATTGTTATTGATCCGGTTAAAACAGCTACGGCCAAGGCCTTTGACCAGCATATCGCCATTGCACCTTCCACGGACGGGGCCCTGGCGCTTGCCATGGCCCATGTGCTGATTCAGGAAAACCTGGTGGATACAAACTTTGTCCGGGAGCATGTTTTAGGGTTTGAGCGTTTCAAAGCGTATGTTGCCGGATTTTCACCAAGGGTTGCCCAGGAGATTACAGGGATAGATGCCGCGATAATCCGAGAGCTTGCCATTGATTATGCCACCACCCATCCATCGGCCATCTATATCGGATATGGGATGCAGCGATATACCAACGGGGGGAACAACATTAGATGTATTGATGCCCTGGCTGCCCTGGCAGGGCATATTGGAAAAAAGGGGGCAGGGGTGAATTATGCCTCAAAATCACTGGCGCCTTTTTTAAATTCTCCTGAACAAAGGAGTGAAAAATTTGCCAGTCAAACCCGGACCTTTTTGGCAGCCAAATTGGGCGATTTCCTATCAGCAACGCCTGATCCTCCCATAAAGGCTGCCTTTGTTGCCAGCGGGAATCCTTTGGTCCAGAGCCCGGATTTGTCGACCACTGTGGCGAAATTTTCAAAAATTGAATTCAAAGTGGTCTTTGATCATTTTATGACCGATACTGCAGCTTGCGCCGATATTGTTTTGCCAGCCGCATCTGTGTTTGAGCAGGAGGATATTTTTGCCACCTCCATGTATTCCCATGTGCTTAATTTTTCACAAAAGGCCATTGATCCACCGGATACGATTCTGCCGGAGTTTGAGTTCTATCTGGAATTGTCCAAAAGAATGGGGCTTGATAATCTGGGATTTAATTCATCTTCCCAATATTTGTACCAGTGCCTAAGCCCGCTTTTAGATGAGACCGGTGTCGCTTGCGGCCAGGATCTTTCCGGGCTTGAATCCCAATATATTCGGATCAGGGCCCATGACATCGCCTGGGCAGACAAACAGTTTTTAACCCCGTCCGGGAAAATCGAAATTTATAGCCAGAAGGCCATGGCCGACGGGTTAAGTGCATTGCCCCAATTTTTACCCGCCCTGACCGGGGGAGAAAAATTTCCCCTGCGGCTTTTAACCGGTCACTCCAAAGACACCATGCACTCCCAGGGGGGCATGGATGAAAATAAACTGCCAATTCTTTATATCAATGGAAAAACAGCCGGGCGGTTCAAGGTCCAACCAGACGACAGGGTAATGGTTTGTGGGAAGAAAGCCTCTCTAACAGCAATGGTGTGTGTGGATGATGCCATATATGATAACACCGCTTTTATGTACCAGGGATACTGGCATAAAAGCGGTGCGGTAAATTTTCTGACAGATTCAATGGTTTCGGATATGGGGGACAATGCCGCATATTATGATAGCTTTTGCACTCTGAAACCCCTTACCGGTGTTTAAAACGGTTTTATATTATACCCATTTTATTGTACAAGGTGCCAGGTCTGGGTACGCGAGATGAATAGAAAGCTTCCCTGCATCTTAAGGGTGTCGCCATCTCTGGTTATTTTGCACTTATATTCCGTACCCTTTTTCGGGTCCAGAATTTTTCCATAGGAATATGAATCTCCATTGGGCACAAGGTCCTTGATAATTTCCATGCCCAGGGTGGGCTGATCTTTTCTGGGGTCATCTTTGTCGCATTTGTCA
>Ga0180007_10006713_pt1 | contig 11166 bp, 12 predicted proteins | sample MM_PC_MetaG_FD_121122 | JGI IMG/M metagenome (GOLD analysis project Ga0180007, IMG submission 121122) | Groundwater microbial communities from the Aspo Hard Rock Laboratory (HRL) deep subsurface site, Sweden - MM_PC_MetaG | ecosystem: Environmental > Aquatic > Deep subsurface > Groundwater...
AAAAACCAAATGTTTCCATATCTTCACCCAAATCGTCAGGAGTTGCCCCTAATGCAAGTGCAGCTATAGATGGATCAACAAACTGTTTTTTTTGGCTCATTCTAATTCTAGTTGCACTTCTAAGTTTTGGCGTCCAAGCATCAACGTTTTCAATGATAAATAGTTTTTCAAAGGCGTTTTGGTACGAAGCAAACGTTGTTTTATCTACCCCTTCACCGATATTATCTAAATCCCGAATCATGGTTTGATAATCCGTCAATGTAGAAATATTCCTTGCATACGCTCTCAAAATTGCTTTTGCACGACTTGGATTCCGTTTGATTCCATCGACATTAGTGATATCTGTATTGATTATACTTTGATAATAATCATCTACATATTGTAACGCTTTTCCTGTTGATAGTCCATATAAGCCCGGCCATCCTCCCCTGCATACCAAATTCACCTGATCAAGTATTGTTAATTTTGAAGTTCCTCTCACATGATACTTTGGGTCATTAAATAATTTGTCAATTGAAACCTCTCCGGAGGATTCCTTGGATTCGAATAATGACATTGGCCTCATAATAATTTTAGCAATTCTTCCTGCGCCAGAATGTCGATTTTCATCCTCAAGTGGTTTTGTTGAGCCGGTAAGTAGGTACTGACCTGCGACCCCCTGATGTTCATCAATGTCTAATCTAATATAATCCCACAATTCGGGAATTTTTTGCCACTCATCAAATAATATAGGCTTAATACCATACAGTAAGTCTGTTTTTCCCGTTGAAGCAAAAACTTGATATCTGGTAAAAACAGTAGGATCTTGTAACTTCACTATCGTTTTAGCATATCTTGCTGCGGTTGTTGACTTCCCACACCACTTTGGTCCTTCTATTTGGATTGCTCCTATGTATGAAATTTTCTCTTCAATATTCTTTTCAATTAATCTTGGTAAATACATATCATCACCACCTTAGCTTTAATTATACTATAATTCGCCATATTGTCAACATATCATTCGCCATATTGTCGTCATATTGTTCGCCACAATGTCAATAACGTGTTATAGCGTTGTCGCCAAAAAGAAAACACCTGATAAACAGGTGTTCAAATGTTATGTCTTATCGTTATGGAGTTTTATTCTAAAATCTCTCGAGTTCTACAGAGTTTTACTCAATTTCCTACAAAGTTTCTTTTTAATTATATGAAACTTATTATTGATTGTTTTGAATAACAACATCAAATGTTGCATCCATTTTATTGGATATTGGGTTAATGTCATCTACTATTTGGACATTTATACTATGCAAACTACTTTGATTTATATTATCTCTATCAAAATCCAAAACCACTTGAAAATCGTTTTCTAAATCATTTAGTTCAGGAATTGTCACTATTAATCGATACGCATTAGATCTCTGCGGATTTGCAATACCCATAAAAGTTGCATCACATTCATGAATAACACCATCGAATGCAACTTCAATCTCAATATTGTATAATTTGATTTCTGTGAATGAAAAATCTCCAAATAAATTTAGTTCATAAATATCAAGTTTTTCTGTTGTATCATTAATATCTTTAAACGTAATAGAAAATGAGGTAATTGTCTTACCTAGAAAATCAATATCTTCTTCTCCCAAATAAGCAAATGTATCTGGAACTATAGGAACATCAAATAGTTCAACTCTTTATTTAAAACATCCACTTAATAGTAATACTAAAGAAAAAGAAATGAACAATAAAATCTTTTTTTTCATACCACTCACCTTAGAATAATTTTAACACAAAAAAAAGGATTTGAGATAAAAATCTCAAATCCGGTGTCGACTACGTGTGTTATCATAACCAAGTATGTGCTACTTTTGAGGTTGTCACAACCAAGTTTGCTATGTGACTAGTATGGAGTTTGTTTTGTAAGCATATGATATCAAAACCCATTGTCCTAAAACCCTGCCAATCCACTTTTCGCCATGAAGTGAAATATCATGTATCAACTTTTTGATTCCTTTAGTTTTTGACCCATGATAATACATGCTACTTAGCCCCCTATATATGTGCCTCTATTTATAATCAATTTCATATATATCTAATAACCTCTTATATTTATCTTGACCGGTTAAGCAAGTATCTAATAGGAATCCTTTTTCTTTCTTCCATTCTTTCAATCCTCGATAGTAAAAAAGTTTGATATCTTCATCAATCGTGAATGGGACAAACCCATGACGCAAACATTCTTTAAAAGCAATCAGTCTGCCTACTCTTCCATTACCATCTTGAAATGGATGGATACATTCAAACATATAGTGAAATTCTATGATATCCTCAAAGGAATAACTTTGCTTGTTTTCATATAAACCTACTAATGATGACATATCACTCTTGACGTCAGCTGGTTTAGATGTTTCTATACCCCCAACTGTGTTAGGTCTCTTTTTATATTCGCCAACATTAAACCATTCTAATTTTGAGTCACTAGTTCCTGTTTTTAGTATTTTATGCAAATCCTTTACAAGTGACTCAGTGATAGGTTCTAAAGATGTTTTAATCATATAATCAATACATCTAAAATGATTTTGAGTTTCAATGACATCATCAATATTTATTGTTTTGTCTTTATCAAGACCTATCGTATTAGTTTCAAAAATATATCTCGTCTGATCTGCAGTTAATTTGCTACCCTCAATATGATTTGAATTATAAGTCATAAGTATTTGTGTTTCATGATAAATACTACCTGTTATTTTATGTTCCATTTCTTCTTTCAATCTCATCAATAGCAAAGGGGGACTATCTACAGAAACAAATGATACAATATCATTTAACTTCACATTTAAATATTTGCATATAGACTCTAATGTCTGTAAAGAAACATATTCTCCCTTTTTAAACTTAGCTCGTGTTGCTGAAGAAATATTCAAATCTTCAGATAATTTTGATAATGTAATATCTTTGTTTTCTAAAGATTTAAATAAACCGTTAAAATTTACTGCCATACCCGATCACCTCACATGTATTATATCACATTATATTTAGTTTTGCAAACATAACACTCATTATTGTTTAGTTTTATAAACTTAAATATATAAAAAGGACTTGAGAACTTAATCTCAAATCCGGTCTAGTTAATGGAGGACCCAATCGGATTTGAACCGATGATGGGGGAGTTGCAGTCCCGTACCTTACCACTTGGCTATGGGTCCTTTTTCATTAAATTTAAAAGAGTAAGCAAAAACTTACTCTACAGGATATGCAAATGGTCGGGAAAACAGGATTTGAACCTGCGACCTCCTGGTCCCAAACCAGGCGCTCTACCAAGCTAAGCTACTTCCCGAAATCTAATGGCGCGCCCATCAGGAGTCGAACCCGAAACCTTTTGATCCGTAGTCAAACGCTCTATCCAATTGAGCTATGAGCGCACAGTATGCGGTCCTGAATTGGATAATGCTCCAGAAAACTACCCGCTTATAAAATATTGCACATCCGAAATTTAAGGCCGATATATATATTATCAAACATTAACCAAAAATGCAACTTTTTTTTACTTAATTTCTTTTTTTTTACTAGTTTTCACTCCCTTAAGCAAATCTAAGCAAATTACCATGGTTTTTCTTAATTATTAAGTATAATAAGTTTATAAGGAAGTGTTACAATGATTAAAAACTATCACGAAAATTCCATTATCATAAATCAAATTGAACTTTTGGTGAAAGATTTATCAGGTTCTCTTGATTTTTATACAAATAGTTTAGGGTTTCAAATTCTTAAAAAAACAAATAAAAGCATTTCATTTACGACGGATCAAATGAATGAATTATTAATCATTACTGAAGAAGATTCTAAAATACAATTCGTTCAAAAATCATCTAGTCTTTATCACTTTGCCATTCTTTTACCAACAAGAAAAGCTTTAGGTAGTTTCTTGCGTCATTTAATTAAAAAACAAATTCCTATAAGTGGTGCATCGGATCACTTAGTTAGTGAATCCATTTACTTAAGAGACCCTGATGGAAATGGAATCGAAATTGCTTGTGATAAAGATGACTCTTTTTGGTATGATGAATTTAAAGAATTACAAATGGATACGATTCCTTTTGATTATCCAGGAGTATACTACGAAGCCTCAAATTTAGAACCATTTGTATCCTTGCCTCAAGAAACAATTATAGGACATCTTCATTTAAATGTTTCTAATTTAAAAAAACAAACCATATTTTATAAAAATATTATCGGCTTTGAGATTACTTATGATAAAATCAAAGGCGCTGTTTTTTTAGGCTCGAGTGCCTATCATCATCATTTAGCTTTAAATACATGGAACACTTTTGAAAAAAAAGAAGATACCAATTCGGTAGATTATATCAAAGCCTTTACCATTTTATACCCCAATTGTGATTTGCTAAAAAACACGCTAGACGCTTTAGAAAAGGCTAAAATTGAAGTGAAAGAAACATCTTTTGGATATAAAACAAAAGATTTTGATGAAAATGAAATTTATTTAAAACTTAAAATGTAAGTTTTGTTCTTATTTAATGTTTATTATGACTTGAATGAATAAAGCAACCAATGGCACATTTAACTTTCTTGCAAACTCTTCCTGTGATAAGTGTTTTGATTTTCTTAATTCAATGATTTTTTTACCAAGGTCCATTTTAAATCCTCAATTTTATTAAAGCAGGAATGTTTTTTACAAAATAATATACCTATAGTAACAAACTACCTATCCTTTTACAAGTTAAAAGGCAATTCTTTCTTTTGGAAGAATTGCCTTTTTTTATAATTAAAATTTATAATAGTCCGGTTGCTCGGAAAATAACAACGATAATAAAAATAGAAAGAATGGAAAAGGTTGTTGTCCAAACCACTAATTGCACAGCGAGTAATTCATCGTTGTCCATTTCTTTGGCCATTATGGCAGAAGATACTGCAGTAGGAGACGCAAGAAGCGCAATAAAAGCGGGGTAATGCATACTAGTAAAATTAAAGAACGTTGTATATTTTGATAAAAGAACTGCTAAAGATAATGTTACAAGTGGCGCAATGACGACTCTTGAAACTGTCCCAATCACAATTTGTTTTGCCAAAGGTTTAATCACAAAGAAATCAAATGTTCCTCCAAGGATGATTAAAGCCAAAGGAGAAGCGACTTGACCTAACCACTTAATTAACAAATAGAGGAATTCGAGGTTATCTTTAATAGAAAATACGGGAAGTTCTGTAGTGGAATCAATTGGAATAAACGAACGAATAAATAACGTTAAAAGCCCTAAAGCTACGCCAATAATTAAAGGGTTTTTAACAATTTTAGTTAGAGTAGATAGCATAGATTTGAATGGACTTTTGGCGTCTTCTTCTTTAACAAACATTGCAAGAGCGATGACCGATAACACATTCATAAGCGGAACCACAATTGCAGATACAAGTGCAACGACAGCAACAGCTTGACTTCCGCCGATGGCTTCGGCCAAAGGAATTCCGATAATTGCAAAATTGGACCTAAAAACCGCTTGAATGATTACTCCTTTTTGTCTTGGATTCTTAATAAAAACCAAAGAAATAATGAGCCCTATCAAAAATAAAATCATAATAGCCATTACTGAATAGAGTACTACAGGCCAATTGATTTCATTCATAGAGGAAATAGAATAAATAGTGTAATAAAGAAGTGCTGGAAGGGCAACTCTAAAAACAAATTTATTTCCTATCACTAAAAAGTTTTCATTCAGAAAACGAATTCTTTTTAAATAATAACCTAGAGCAATCAATAGCAATATAGGTAAAACTGCATTTAAAGCAAATAATAAAGTATCCATCTATATCTCGCCCTTCATAATTGTCATTTTATCTAAACAAATTCAGAAAAGTACTTTTATATTCTACCACTTCTTGTTCTAGAAAAAAAGAATTTTGTTTCAGAAAAAAAGTTAACCCAAAAAAAGGAGGAGTTAACTTTTATGACCTTGAAATAAAATGATTACGAATTCTCTTCTTCTTCTTGAAAAGGTACACTTTCATCATACTTTTTGTATTCAGAAACCACTCGTTTAATAAAACGGAAAAAATAAGGTCTAAAAACAAAGACAATAAAGAAAATGTATGGAGGAATTAGGAATATGGTTGGACCAAATACAACTAAAGTAGTCCAAGTCCATTTTGCATATCCGTGTTTTTGGCAATACCTGAAAACAAGTAAGTAAATAAGCCCATACCATAAAATTAATGCTAAAAAGGCAAGAATCAAAAAGATGGCTTTGGATGAATCAATTGTTACAATTCTTGCAAAAAAACCTGGGGTTGTAATATTTCCAGTCGAAAACCACGGAGTAGAAATTGCAGGATCTGCCGCATCCTTAATAAAATCAAAAATCCGATAAAGTAAAATAGAAATTTGTTGTAAAAACAGTACTGCAAAAATGATAAATGCGGCCGTTTCATATGGCCTTTTGTTTTTTAATAAATCTGTTTTTTCTTTCTTTAATTCTTCTTTAAAACTCATGAATTTCACCTCTCTCTATGGTGAAAAGTGTATCATTTTACAAGAAATAGGTCAATATTATGTGTGTAAAAAATTAAGAATAGTTGTTTTTAATGTTAAAAAAAACGCTACGCTCAATAAAACAAACAAACCTCATGTAATTTGAGGTTTGTTTTTTTATTAATCAAAAATATAATTAGGTAAATTTTCTTCTAGTGCTTCAATGATATCTTGAGCCGAAACTTCTGTTTCGAGTGAACTTGTTACATAAATGATGTTTTCAGATTGAAAAGATAATGCTATGCTTCCATCGATGGAATCAATCGTAATTCTACGGTTATGAGTTAAAGTTTCTAAATAGTCTAAAATCGCAGTTGCATTGTTTTCAATAGATTCAAGTAAAGGGGTATCTTCTTCTAAAATTTTAAGTGTAATTCTATTAATCCATTCTTCTTGATAATAAATTCTAGAAAGTTCATAAGAAGCACTTCCATATTCTATGGATAGTACAATGTAAACCCCATAAGAAAGATCAATAAAATCGACTAATCCTCTTTCGAAAAGAACAACCATCAACTCCGAATTTAATGACAGATAATCCCAAGAAAATTCGTCTTGCACACTCATTATAATTTTTAAAGTGGATGCTTTTGAACTGGTTTTTTCAAACGAGTAAGTGTAATCATTTAAATTGAGATTCATGTCTGATGAGTAAATATCTAAACGCACTCGATCAAAGAAATTGGAAGAATCCAAAGATATCTTTTGATTTTCAATTCCTTCACAAGTTTCATCTAACAAACAATCATCTAAAATAGCTGTCTTTTGTTGACAGGAAACCATGAATATGCACAAAAACATTAAAAATATTGTTAAAATCCATTTCATAAATGTACTTCCTCCCATCAAAGTGAAAACTTTACAATAAAAATATATCATAGTTTAAATCAGTTTAAAAGAAGCCTTTTAAAGTTTATGCAAAGTGTGTGTAAAAAACAAAGACACTTCCAATCAATGTAAATAAGAAAAAGACTACAAATATCAACTGATAAATCAATTTGAATCTAGAAGAATCAGGAAAAGTTAAATAAAATCCTAAAGAGCATGGCATAAACAAGACAAATAAAAATTGTTTTATCGTCACTTTTGAGTTTACAGCTACGACAAGTCTTAACAAAAATAAGAAAGAAGTGCCTCCTATTAAAGAAATCCAAAAAGAGTCAATCATAAACCCAACCAAGAAACTAAGCATGTTTTTTACCTCCTAAAAAAAGATAAAATACACCACTTACCGGTAAAACAAAAAAGAAAAGAGATCCAAAAAACCAAAATAATAAAACGGCCCAAAAATAAAGTGAAAAAAGAAGAAAAAGGCGTTCTTTTAGTTTCATGATGAAACCTCACTTTCTAGCAAAATATAGGTAGACATTTCACTGTTTTCATTTACTTCAATGACTCTTCCACCTCGTTCTAGATTGCCATAAGCATTGTATCCAGAGACTCGACCATAAGCTAAATAAATGCCGCTTGAGAAGAAATAAAAATCATTTAAATGATCGTGTCCTACAAAAACACCTTTGGTACGATTCGCTAATACCAACGCATCAAATAATCCAGTATCGACTCCTTGTGCATATACTTTATCTTCATTAAATAATCCTACGTAATCTTCTGCGTCAATAAATTGACGTAAAGGAATATGCATAAACATCATTGAATCGACAACGTCATTTTCTACGTGAGTTGAATACCACTGTACTTGTGAGGATTGAATGTAATCATATTCTCCTTCGTCTTCGGTATACTCTTCTCGACTAGCGTGTGAATCCATAAAATAGAGATTATAAAAATCGGCATCATCTTTTGTGAAGGTAATCCTAAAGTTGCCATATCCACCGTTTGATAATTCTGGACCCACTTTAAAATATAAATACTCTGTATCTTTAATTAAGTTTAGAAAATCAAAATAATCATGAAATTCTATCTCATGATTTCCAAATACAAAAGTCCAAGGAGTTTCTAAGGCCTCCATACGGTTAATTAATTTAGAAAATAATGTTGGCCCAGCCGTAGACATTGTCATGTCTCCTGTAATAACAATTAAATCAAAATCAGTGCTTTTAACTAACTTTTCGATTGTCGCAAATGTCTTTCGGTCATTAGCGTCAATTCCATAGGTTAAGTGAAGATCGGTTAGTTGTAAAATCTGTAACGTGTCGTTTCTCATTTCTATGACAAACGGTTCATCATCTGAATATTCTATGATTCTGGAACTCTCCTGACAAGAACTTAATGTTAACACCAGCAAAAAAAGTAAAACAACGGTAATTTTTTTCATATAATCCCTTCTTTCATCCTCTATAATTGCTTAATTCATTTCTTTTTTAGTAACAGAAACTAAATACTTTCCTTTAAAAACACAATGATAATGATATCTTTTTTCCTCCTCTAAAACTGTAGGTAGAAAATAAGGAATATTTTCTGCAATTCCGTGGTTTTCAAAATTATTAATCCAAGAAATATTCTTCCAAGCTAAGATTCCTTCGTCGGTGTTGATTGGAGTTATGTATTCAAAAGAATCTTCTACTTCTATTAAAAAAATATGGAGTCCATTTCCAATGGCATCAAAATTTTCCCAAGTAAGAATTCCTTTGTCTTTGATTTGGTTTGGCGTGACTTTAATGTTGGTTTCTTCATCAATCTCTCTAATCATTCCACTTAAGGGTGTTTCCCCTTCAGAAATTTTACCTCCAACTCCATTCCAAGAACCCATCCAAGGATTTTTAATCCGATTCACAAGTAAAATTTCATCTTTTCTTTTGATAAAGCCAAGGGTATATGCATACATAATATTTTTCCTTTTCATGAAGTAATTTTCTATTATTATATCACGTTTTAACCCTAAGAATAAACTAATAATCATTTTATTTTTAGTTAAAAGTCGTTTTTCTTTTGAAAGAAAAACGACTTTGTTCTTGTCGATTAAATAAAATTTATTTCATTTTTGCTTTATCTTCATACATACGGTCATCAGCTAATTTAATCAATGTTTTTATATTTTTCCCTTCATCGGGATAAGTAGAAATTCCACAAGCGAATCTGATTAATTCGGATTTATCTTGAATTTGGAATTTGTTCTTTTCCATGAATAATCTAATTTTTTCTATGTAACCCATCGCTTTTATTTGATTAGCATCTGAAAAAATGATAGTAAATTCATCTCCACCTATTCGGGAAAATATCATGTTTTCAACCGTATTTTCTCTAACACAATCCGCAAAATACGTCAAACATTGATCTCCTATTTCATGGCCATATACATCATTAATTTCTTTAAAGCGATTGATATCAATAATGCAAATAGACAAGTGAGAATGGTCTTCATCAACCTTTTTTACAGCTTCTAGGAGCAATTCATTATGATATCTTCTAGTATAAGCTTGCGTTAATTCATCATATTTTGTGGGTCGAATTGCTTTTTCATATAACTTATGAATTGCTATGGCAATCTCAACTTGCTTTGCAAGATGCTTAATCAAATACTTATCTCTTTCGCTATAAGCAGTAACTGACTCAAAATTATCTAGATTGATTAATCCAAAAAATTGATTTTCGAATTTAAAAGAACAGGTTAAAACGGATACCGCATTTAAAGCATTTATATCTTGAAATTGATTAAATTTCTCCTCTTTTAGACGAACAGCGTTAAATACTTCTAAATTATTGATAATAGCTGGTTCAAATACATCTTTTAATGATGATTGAAATAAATCTTCTTTTTTTAATACGATTTTTCTAAGCATTTTAATATCATATCCATAAGCTGCTCTAAAATGCATGTCTTCTCCTGAAAGGATTAAAATGCTACCAGCTTGAGCGTTTTGAATCAATTTTACCGATTCTTCTAAAACCAATTGCAGCACATCATCTAATTGATCGTTTTTCAGAATTTCTGTTGTGATAAGCATCATTGCTTCAGTGATTTTATAACTTGATTCTAATTCATCATAAACATCTTTAAGTTTTTTCATGTTTTCAATTTGATTTAAGTTTTCTTGCTCTAATTCTAAAAGGGAAGAAATCCTACTTTGGAACGATTGATATTGAACCATCGCGTAGATATAACTTAAGATAGCCATCATAAGGGTTAATCTAAGTCCATCAAAGAATAATACGCTAGTCCCGTGATAAAAAAACAGAACTAAATTAATCGGTATTATTTCAAATAGCATTAAAATGATTCTATTTTTTGCAGGATAAATTTGTATAAATGAAATCGCAAAAACAGAAATCAAAAAAGAAGAGATTTGATTGGAATAGCCTTGATTTATGTAAGCAATTCCGATTCCTATAATAAGGATGATAAAAGGATGTAGCGTTATCATTACCTTTAAAAACGACGATTGCACTTGATAATTCTTTTTATAAATGATTAGAAAAATAATAAATTGAATCACCATTAATAATGCTGCGTAAAGATAAAATACTTTGTATAAGACTTGATTATCTCCAACTAAAAAATAAGAAAAAAATTCGATCAATCCAATTAAACTTGCTGAAATGAGGCCCATCATCACGTTATAATGCATAATTGTTTTTCCGTTAGCCATTTCTTTAATTTCATATGCAATTTTTCTATATATTCTTAAAAGTATTTTCATGGTATCCTCCTTTTTTTATCATTATTCGCTTTTTTCTTTTGTTTCATT
>Ga0180007_10006715_pt1 | contig 11162 bp, 10 predicted proteins | sample MM_PC_MetaG_FD_121122 | JGI IMG/M metagenome (GOLD analysis project Ga0180007, IMG submission 121122) | Groundwater microbial communities from the Aspo Hard Rock Laboratory (HRL) deep subsurface site, Sweden - MM_PC_MetaG | ecosystem: Environmental > Aquatic > Deep subsurface > Groundwater...
CAGACCTGGCGCATCGGTCACTCCTGCGCGGCGGCGTCCTGCGCGTGCACCGCGATGATTCGCAGATCGTCGATCCAGAGGTGGCCCTTGCCCTCGAGATACACCGCGGTGCGCATCTTCTGCGGCGCTTCGCCCGGCAGCAGGGGCATCCTGACCTCGACTGCCTGCCAGTCCTTCGTGCGGCCGATATCCTTGCACAGCCTGCGTATCCAGCGCGGCGCCGCGTCCGCGGTGAAGATCCACAGATCGAGGAAGGTGTCCCCGCCGAGCATCTCGCTCTTCATGTCGGCGCTCAGGATCAGGTCGTCTCCCTCGATTCTCCCGGGCGTGAACTCGTGGAGATTGACTAGCGTCTTGCCGTTGGAGAAGACGTGCAGGGAACCGCCGCCGTCCACGCTCTGGCCGGCGTCGATCCCGACGTTCTCGCCGACGCCCAGGAGACCCTCCGCGTCATCCAGGGGGAAGGAAGCGATCTGCACCGGCCCCCCGGATCCGCCGCAGCCGGCCACCAGCAACAGGACGAGCCAAGCGGCGGCACCGGGTCGGCGCAGGCCATCAACGAATTGTGTCATGGACAACCTCCCGTTCGATCACGTTCACGCCGCGGGCAGGGCTGCGCGGCACCGGAACGGTAACATATGCCTCGACGGGTTGCCACGGCCAAGCCCCCGGACGTGCGGGGCGAGCAAATCCGCGAGGCGCGGGTCACGTTCGGGGCCCGGTCTCCTGCGCGCCCGGAGAACCTGGCGCGCTTCTACATCCCGGCGCGTGCGTAAGTGCCGTTTCCGGGCATGGCCTTCCACATCTGGGCGGGGATCTTCGGCCTCGCGCACGACATCCTGCATGGCGGCGGGCAGCTCCCATCGAAAAAGGGGCGGCCGGCCGGCCGCCCCTCGCTCGACGATCTATCGGTTGCTATTCCCGGGCCGCGCTCCTGGCGGCGTAATTCATGTAGACGCACAGCCCGATGAAAAGGAGCAGGGCCAGCAGGGCCGACGCCGGATTCTCCTCCACCCAGCCGTGGGTGCCGATGGAGTGGATGACCGACCAGTCGGAGGCCTCCACCCGGGTGCCGTCGTGCAGGAGCTTGGACCAGGGGCCCCAGGAGAAGGGCTGCCAGCCGAAGATGTCGATGGTCTGCCCCCCGGCCAACCACCGGCCGATGAAGAGCACGAAGGCGCTGACCACGCCCATGATGGCGCCGCCGGCGACGAAACCGGACGCGATGAGCGTGCCGCGTTCCTTGCGCTTGGTGGCGACCTCTTCGGTACGGGCGCGGGTGGAGAAGTAGGCCACCAGGCCGCCGGCGAGGATGGGGGTGTTCAGGTGCAGGGGCAGGTACATGCCCAGGGCGAAGGCCAGGGCTGGCACGCCGACCCAGTCCAGCACCAGGGCCATGAAGACGCCGCCCATGTAGAGCATCCAGGGCGCGGGCTCGCCGGTCATCAGGGGCTGGATGACCGCGGCCATGGCGCTGGCCTGCGGGGCCTCGAGCTGGCTGCCGGCGCCGAAGCCGTAGACGTTGTTCAGCAGCATGATCACGCCCGCCACCGACGCCGCGGCGAACAGGGTGCCCAGGAACTTCCAGCGCTGCTGGACCGCCGGCGTGGTGCCCAGCCAGTAACCGATCTTCAGGTCGCTGATGAAGCCGCCGCTCATGCTCAGGGCCGTGCAGACCACGCCGCCGATGAGCAGGGCCGCCACGATGCCGTTGTTGCCCTCCAGACCGACCCACTTCAGGATCACCGACGAGATGATCAGGGTCATCAGCGTCATGCCGGACACCGGGTTGGTGCCGACGATGGCGATGGCCCTGGCGGCCACGGTCGTGAACAGGAAGGCGATGACGGTCACGATCAGCAGGCCGGCGACCGCCCAGCTCAGCTTGTGCGTGACGCCCATCCAGAAGAAGAGGAAGACCGCGAGGATCGACAGGACCGTCAGCGTCGAGACCCACTTCATGGGCAGATCGCGCTGGGTGCGTTCGCCGCCGCCCTCGACCGAGACGCCGCCCCTGATCTCGTTCAGGGCGAGCTGGAAGGCGCCCCAGATGATGGCGCGGGACTTCCAGACGCCCAGCATGCCGGCCATGGCGATCGTGCCGATGCCGATGTGGCGCACGTAGTCGGTGAAAATGTCGGCCGGCGCCATGGTCTGCAGTTCCGTGACGCCGAATTCCTTGCCGATGAAGCCGAAGGCCGGCACGATCACCCACCAGGCCATGAACGAGCCCGAGGCGATGATCAGGGCGTAACGCAGGCCCACGATGTAGCCCAGGCCGATGACGGCCGCATCGACCAGCATACGGAACTCCAGCTTGACGGACTGGCCCAGCTTCTGCCCCCAGGCGAAGGTCGTGGTCGTGAAGTTCTCGCGCCACAGCCCGAAGGTGCCGTTGAGGAAGTTGTAGATGCCGCCGATCAGGCCGGCCTGGATCAGCACCTTGGCCTGCTCGCCGCCCGCCTCGCCGGCCATCAGCACCTCCGTGCTGGCCGTCGCCTCCGGGAACGGGAATTCGCCGTGCATGTCCTTGACGAAGTAACGACGGAAGGGGATCAGGAAGAGTATGCCGAGGAAACCGCCGAGCAGCGAGGCCATGAAGATGCGGAAGAAGCCCGCCTGATCGTCCAGGCCCAGGATGTACAGGCCCGGGACCGTGAAGATGGCGCCCGCCACCACCACGCCCGACGCCGAGCCGATCGACTGGATCAGCACGTTCTGCTGCAGACTGTCCTTCTTGCCCAGCGCGCTGGACAGGCCGATGGCCAGGATCGTGATGGGGATCGCGGCCTCGAAGACCTGGCCGATTTTCAGTCCGAGATAGGCGCAAGCCGCCGAGAAGAGCACCGCGTAGAACAGTCCCCAGAAGAGGGAGTATCCCGTGAGCTCCGGCACGATCCTGCTCGCCGGTATGACCGGGACGAACTCCTCGCCGGGCTTGAGCTTGCGGTACGCATTCTCCGGTAGGCTTGTGGCCTTGCCAGTGACGTCCATGGAAACCTCCGGGTTCGAGTCCATCAGGCCTGGGCGGTGCCGCAGCGGCGTGCGTGCCCCCGGCATGGATGTCTTGGACAGACCCGGGAAAACTACCATCGCCGGCGAGAGGTTACAAGGAACTGTTGGCCGCGTTGCCGGTCGTCCCCGGACACCCCCTGCGGTTACCTGCGCGGGATCGGCATCCGTTCCGGCGGCGACCAACCGGACCTGCGCCGCGATCACCCCCATTCGGCCGATTCACTTGCCTGATGCGTGGACAGGAAATACCTTAGCCCTGTATCGAACCGCCACCGCGGATCAGAAATCGAGACCAGGATGACCCGTCCCCAAGGAGACAGCCCATGCTCTCACGCAAGGCCGACACGATCTTCCCCACGCTCACCGAGCGTTTCGTCAAGTACGCCAGGATCAACACGCAGGCCCAGGAAGGCTCCGAGACCTACCCCTCGTCGGCCTGCCAGCTCAATCTCGCGCGGGTACTGGTGCAGGAACTCCAGGACCTGGGCCTGACCGACGCCGCCATGGACAAGCACGGCTATGTCACGGCGACCCTGCCGGCCAACGAACCTTCCCTGGAGCGGGTGCCAGTCATCGCCTTCATCTCGCACATGGACACCTACCCCGAGGTGTCGGGCAAGAACGTCAATCCCCTCTTCCACGAGAACTACCAGGGCGGCGACATCCGTTTGCCCGAAAACGACGTAGTCATCCCGGCGTCGGAGAATCCCTATCTCGAGCAGTGCCTGGGCGAGACCATCATCACCTCCGACGGCACCACGCTGCTCGGCGCCGACGACAAGGCGGGCATCGCCGAGATCATGGAGGCGCTGACGCGCATGGTCGAGAACCCCGACTTCGAGCACGGAACGGTAAAAGTGGCCTTCACGCCCGACGAGGAGATCGGCAAGGGCGTCCTGCATTTCGACGTGGAGAAGTTCGGCGCCACGGTGGCCTACACCATGGACGGGGGACAGCGCGGCGACATCGAGAACGAGACCTACTGCGCCGACACCGCCGTGGTGACGTTCACCGGCCGCGACATCCATCCCGGCTACGCCAAGGACAAGATGGTCCCCGCGGTGAAGGTCGCCGCCGAGTTCGTCACGCTGCTGCCGCGCGACATGGCCCCCGAGACCACCGAGGGCAAGCAGGGCTATCTCCATCCGATCAACATCGAGGGAAACACCAGCAAGGTGACCGTCAACATCCTGGTCCGGGACTTCGACGTGAAGGAGCTCGAGCCCAAGGTCGACAGGATCCGCAAACTGGCCGCCAAGGCCTGCGCCGCGTGGCCCGGCAGCTCCTTCGCCATGGAGATCAAGGAATACTACCGCAACATGAAGTACGACCTGGAGAAGGAGCCCCGCGCCGTGGACTATGCCACGGAGGCCATCCGGCGCGTGGGGCTGAAGCCCAAGCTCAGCGCCATCCGCGGCGGCACGGACGGCTCCAACCTCTCGGCGCGCGGCCTGCCAACGCCCAACCTCTTCACGGGCGAGCAGAGCTTCCACAGCTACACCGAGTGGATCTGCGCCAAGGACATGGAGCTGGCCACGCGGACCATCCTGCAGACCATCACGGTCTGGGCGGAGAAGGAAAGCGCATAGTCGCGGCGGATCGATCTTCGAGCGGAGAAATGGCCCGGCCCGTGCCGGGCCATTTTCGTGCAACAGTTTTCGTGCTTGCGCGTATGATCTCAATGTGATATCATTCTAACATCACACAACGGGGACCAGGGTCCTGCAACGCGGAGGATGTGCTGATGCACAAGGAAAAATCACTATCGGTCGCTTCGGGCTGGCTTTTCCTGCCCCTGCTGATCCTGCTGATGGGCGGCGCGATCTGGCTGTTCGTGAATGCCATCGCCACCGAGACGGTCTGGAAGCTGATCGTCGCCATCGTCGCCTTCGTTGCCGACATCATCCTGCTGGTGGGCTTCTTCGTGGTGAACCCCAACGAGGCCGCGGCCCTGCTGCTCTTCGGCGACTACAAGGGCACCGTCAAGCAGAACGGTTTCTGCTGGGCCAATCCCTTCATGACGAAGCTCAAGATCTCCCTGCGGGCCCGGAACCTCAACGGCGAGAAGATCAAGGTCAACGACCTCACGGGCAATCCCATCGAGATCGCCGCGGTGGTCGTGTGGCGCGTGGTCGAAACGGCGGAGGCCCTCTTCGAGGTGGACGACTACGCGGAGTACGTGACGACACAGAGCGAGGCCGCCGTCCGGCGCCTGGCCAGCGCCTACCCCTATGACGGCCCGGAGGATCAGCTCACACTGCGCGGCACCACCGACGAGCTGAACGAGCGGCTGGAGAAGGAGCTGCAGGAACGGCTGGACCGGGCGGGCGTGAAGGTGATCGAGGCGCGTCTGAGCCATCTGGCCTACGCGCCCGAGATCGCCGGCGCCATGCTGCAGCGTCAACAGGCCAGCGCCGTGGTGGCCGCCCGCCAGCAGATCGTGGCCGGTGCGGTGGGCATGGTCGAGCTGGCGCTCGAGGAGCTGAACAAGAAATCCATCGTCGTACTGGACGAAGCGATGAAGGCCACCATGGTGTCTAACCTGATGGTGGTGCTCTGCAGCGAGCATTCGGCCCAGCCCGTGGTCAATACCGGCACGCTGTACCAGTAAGGAGCCTGAATGACACCCCTCTACCAGTCGCGGCAAGTCGCGTGGTGGGTGATCGGGATGATCGTGGTGATGACGGTCTTCTTCACGTTCATCGCGACGAACAGGACCGCGGAAGCTCCGATCTGGGTCTACCCGGCGATCCTGCTCGTGATGCTCCCGCTCTGCTTCATGACGGTGACGGTCACACGAGAGCACCTGCGCATCGCCTGCCTGCTGGGTGTCCCCCGCAAGACAGTCAGGATCGGGGACATCCGGTCGTGCGAGCCATACCGGGCCAAGGGCATCCAGCGCTTCGCGGCGCAGATCAAGCCCTTCCAGGGACGCTTCCAGATGACCGGTGCGGGGGGTGTCGTCATCAACAGGAACCGGGGGATCCCGATCATGGTCAGCGACCCGGAGCCGGACGAGCTAGCGCGGGCCGTGGCCCGGGCCCGCGAGAAGCACGACCGGCCCGGGAGGGCCTGACGCCATGGCCGCCCGTAAATCCTTCCCCCTGCGCATCGGCCCGGAGCTCTACGAGGAGCTCCGGCGCTGGGCCGAGCAGGATTTCCGGAGCGTCAACGGTCAGATCGAGTTCATCCTGCGCGAGGCCGTGCGGCGCAGGAAGCGGGACCGCCCGCCCGCGGGCGACGACCGGTCCGCCTGACGGGACCTGACGCACTTCCGAGCGCCGTGCGCCCCCCGCCGGCAAAGCCGCTCATTGGATCTGGAAATCGAAGCCGTCCCCGGGCTCGTCCGCCCCGATGCAGAGTAGCGGCCCCAGCGGCAGATAGGTCGCTTCGATCCGGGACCTGAAGGGTTCGAGGGCGGCCGCGGTCCTCCCGGGCAATCCCTCGCGCCAGGGGACGCGCAGATCCGACAGGGACAGCGCCAGGATCTCGTCGTCGAGGGTTTGCAGCCATTGCGGATCGCCCCCCACCGCAGCGGCCGCGTCCCGCTGGGCGCGGAGCCAGGCCTTGAAATGACCATGCAGGCGCCCGATGCGTGGGCCCATGTCCTCTTGATCGTGGGTACTGAAGACCGGCTCCAGATCGTGCCCCAGCCACGAGTGGTAGGCGGTCACGTAGAGGTAGGAGTATTCGCCGAGGCCCATGCCTTCCCGCAGCAGGGCTTCGTTGCGTTGTGACAGGTAGCCAGCCACCGACTTGCCCAGGCCGATGACGCTCTTGAAGCCCTGGAGGAACATGCCCGGTTTGAAGGAACTGTTCTCTTCCATGCTTCGCAAGGTCTCGCCGTGCGAAGCCAGCTTCGAGCCCACGGCGGCGATGGCTTCCTGGATGCGCAAGAAGGTCTCGAGCCGACCCGGATCGAGGCGTCCGTCGGCGGGCGGGACGTAGTTGCGCAGTCCACCGAACTGGCTGGTCAGCTCGCGCTGGCTCACGCTTACCTCGTCGAGACTCGCGACGACCTGCTTGCCCGTCCGGAACATCACCACCCCGCCGACCGCGACGATCGCCAGGATGACCAGGCAGCCGAGGCCGCACCCCGTCAGCCAGTTCCGCTTGCTCGACATCACGCCTCCCCCGGCACCGTGGCCTCCACCCTTCTTTTCCCGTGATCACGTTTGTGCAAAGCTTACATTGTCAAGGGACGTTGGGGCGATTATTTTGATCACAGCTATAAAAACGCGCGGAAGGCTTGCAGATCACCGGCGACGACCCCGGCACCTATCGATCACCAAGAAGGAGAATGCGATGTCCGAACCCATCAAGTTGGAAAGCGCCGACTTCCAGAGTCAGGTGCTCGAGAGCGCCGTGCCGGTGCTGGTCGATTTCTGGGCCCCCTGGTGCGGCCCCTGCAAGCTGCTCACGCCCATCATCGAGGAGCTGGCCCGCGAATACGACGGCAAGGCCAAGGTCGCCAAGGTGAACGTCGACGACAACCAGGACCTGGCCATGAAGTTCAGCATCCGCAGCATACCCACGGTCATGATCTTCAAGGACGGCGCGCCCCACGCCTCCCTGGTAGGCACACAACCCAAGATCGCCCTCAAGGAAGCCCTCGACGCGGCGCTGTAGAGGACGAAACCGGCACGACCGATCCACCCGGCGACGCGGACGGGACGATCGGAAGGCTCGACACGGGAGAGAAGACAAATGGCTGGACTGATCAGCAAGATGAAGGATGTGTTCAAGGGCGACGGCAAGTTGAACAACATCGTGATGATCGTCTTCGACAGCTGCCGGTGGGATGCTTACTGCGCGGCCCGGACGCCGAACCTGGACCGCATCGCGGCGGCGGAGCGTCGCTACAGCTATGCCAGCTGGACCAGCCCCAGTCACTACACCTTCTTGATGGGCATGATCCCCCACCGGAGTCCCAGGGGCGTCTTCGCCAGCAACGTCTACCGCGACGAGTTCGCCCTGTGGAGCGCACGCCTCAACATGCCCGCGGTCGAGTTCGGCAAGTTCGTTCCGCAGCTCTCCCTGCCCTATTTCCTCAAGCAGCAGGGTTACTGGTGCGAGGGCTGGGTCAGCCTGCCGGTGCTCAATCCCATGACCAGCCTGTCGGCGCATTTCGACAAATACGAGCTGGCGCCCAGCCACAACGACCTGGGCCGCATCCTCCAGGAGCTGCGGTTCCGCGCGGACCAGCCCTCGTTCTTCTTCATCAATACCGGCGAGACCCACTACCCCTACCTGTTGCCCGGCGAGACGGCGGACGACCTGCCCCACATCAGCGGCGTGCACGGCGTCTTCAAGCATCTGGACGACTTCCTGAAGAATCCATCCGAGTTCCTGGAGGACCGCAAGCAGGACGACTTCTTCACGCCCGAGCAGTTCAAGGCCTTCTACGAGAAGCAGATCGTCTGCGTGGAGCATCTCGACGCGGTGGTCGGCGCGTTCATGTCGCGGTGCCCCGCCAACACCTGGTTCATGATCATGTCGGACCACGGCGAACTCTTCGGCGAGGACGGCTACTTCGGGCACGGACCCATCTTCCACGAAAAGGTCTTCGAGGTGTTCTACCTGGAGGGCAGACGTCCCTGAGACGGCGGACGCATGGTCTGGCCGGTTGCCGCACATGCTCTGCGAGAAATCGCGGCGACCGGCCAGACCATGTGTCCGTCAGGGCCGCTTGTGCGCTGGCTGCATCTTTTGCCGATGAGTTCTGTTTTTTTACGATGATGATTATTTCGACGAAATGATCCTGTAATTCGATGATGCGCATGCCTTTAATTCAAATTATCATGCGGTAATAAATAAGTTGTTTCCTGTCGATTTTGAATATGATAGGTTAAAAACTGAGGATGCAACATCTGCCGAGTCAAGATCCGATGGGTCCTCGGCAGGGCATCCCCGCAGTTCGTATCCGGCGCGATCCACAGGAGACATGCGCCATCCAATTATCAAGGGGGGGTACGGTATGCGACTCAAAACAACGGCGATTCTCGCTCTCACACTCCTGCTGTTCTCCAGCCTGGCGCTCGCGATCGACAAGTCGCCGCAGCCCGGCACGCACAGCAAGCTCTATCAGCCGCCGAGCGTTCGGCATGGGTCGGCGTTCACCAGCCGGGCCATGTTCGAGGGCTTCGAGGGCGCCTTCCCGCCCGTGGGCTGGACCCAGGGCATCTTCAACACCACCTACACCTGGGAACAGCAGAGCTACGGACCGATCGAGGGCTCGTATGAAGCCTACATCCACTGGGATACCTACAATCCCTCCAACGAGACCCTCGAATTCAGCCAGTACGTCGACGTGGCGGGCGGCGAGTACGTCCTCAGCTTCTGGATGGCCGGCAGCATCGGCCAGTCCTGGGACCTGTTCGTCGCCGAGACCGTCGAGATCGACGGCACCACGGTCTTCGACTTCGACTCGTCCGTGACCGTCGGCTACATGGTCTACGACAAGTACTTCATCGACCTGTCGGCCTACGACGGCACGACCGTCACGATCACCTTCCGCTACGAGGGCCAGGACGGCGACGCCCACTACATCGACGCCGTCATGGTCGACGACGGCACGGGTTACGTGGTCCCGCCCGTCGATTTCTGCAGCCTGGTGGAAGACGCCGAAGGCACCGGCATGTTCTACGGCGACACCTGCGACGGACAGAACCTGATCTTCGACCTGGATTGCGACTACTACACCGAGTACGGCCTCGAGGATTACTACGGTGTCCTGGTGGCGGCCGGCGGCTCGTTCACCGCAACGGTGACCAACACCGCCGACGGCGCCCTGTGGGTCCTGGCCGAATGCTCCGCCGCGGGCGGCCTGTTCACCTGCCTGGCCTATATCGACGACACTTTCACGGGCGACCCCGAGGTCATCAGCTACACCAACACAACAGGATCGGAGCAGATCGTCTACCTGGTCATCGACTCCTGGGGTGGCGGAAGCTGCGGAACCTACGAGATGGACTTCCAGGGCCTGGACGCCATCGCCAACGAGGTGATGAGCCTCGGCGATGTGAAGACCCTGTACCGTTGAGTCACGGATCGATACGGTTCGACCTGAGACAGAGAGCCCCGGTCGCGACCGGGGCTCTCCGCATTCATGATCTCGCACGACTCTCACGGACTCGGCCTCGCGACCCCCGGGACCTGTCTCAATCGATGTAGCCCAGCGACCGCAGCCGCTGCCTGCTGGCCTCGTCCAGGGTCTCGACGGGCAGGATCTCGGCCGCCGCCCCGTGCGCGCCGCCCTGGGCCAGGAACGATCTGAGCTCGGCCCAGAGACGGCCGGCGACGTCATCGTGGTCGCCGGTCCCGATCAGGTTGACGCGTTCGCCGGGATCCGTCCCGAGGTCGTAGAGTTCCAGGTCCTCGCCGCCCTCTTCCCAGAGCAGCTTGAGATCGCCTTCGTACCAGGCGAAGATGGGCGGAATCCGCCGGTTGGTCTGGGAGAAGATCCTGGGCGGCTGGCCGGCATCCGCGGATTGCACGCCCGCCAGCAACGGCACCAGCGAGCGCCCGGCCAGCTGCAGGGTGTCCCGGGGTATGCCCTGCAACTCCATCAGGGTGGGCAGGAGATCGACGAGTTCCACGGGCTGGGCGATCCGGCGTCCGGCCAGGTCCGGCAGGCCGGGAATGTGCACGACCAGGGGGACGCGGACCACTTCCTCGTAGGCGATGCCGCCGTGGCCGTGATGGGTGCCGTGCTCCCAGAACGCCTCGCCGTGATCGGACATCAGGATGAAGATCGTGTCGTCCCAGACCCCCTCGGCCTGCATCTTTCGGATCATCGCGCCGAGCGCGTAGTCGATGAACGTCAGACTGGCGTCGTAGAGCGCCTCGATGTCCTCCGCCTGTTCCGGCGCGGGGCGGGTGCCCTGAAGGCCGTTCAAGAAATCGACGCTGCCGAGCCGCTTGTCGCAGGGACCCCGGGTGAAGAGGCTGCAGAACGGCTCCGGGGGCCGATAGGGCGAATGGGGGATCATGAAGTGCAGATAGGCGAAGAAACCGTCCTGCGCCCGCTCCTTCATCCATTCCAGCGTGTGGGCGATCATCAGCACGTCCGCCGGGCCCCGTTCGTCCGCCGCCAGGAGCAGCTCCGTGGGCAGGTCCCACAGGTGATGGAACTCGGTGAAACCCTG
>Ga0180007_10006716_pt1 | contig 11160 bp, 11 predicted proteins | sample MM_PC_MetaG_FD_121122 | JGI IMG/M metagenome (GOLD analysis project Ga0180007, IMG submission 121122) | Groundwater microbial communities from the Aspo Hard Rock Laboratory (HRL) deep subsurface site, Sweden - MM_PC_MetaG | ecosystem: Environmental > Aquatic > Deep subsurface > Groundwater...
TCCTAAAAGAGCACCCACTGCAAGAGAAATAAAAAGACTTAAATACTTTTTTAATTTTTCTTCTCTCATAAAAATAAAAATTACTCCTACGAAAGAAATAAGACTAACTATTAATACGCTTACTATTGAATAAATATATGTTGTTATCATTTGATTTGTTTAATTAAAATTATGAGTTAAGCTATAAACTCTAAATTTAATAAAATTGTTTTTAATTAAAAATATGTTAATATAAAGAAATGTTTTTCAAATAGAAGAACTTAGTCGGGGTGTAGTGTAACGGCTAACATTCCTGTTTTGGGTACAGGCGACTCCGGGTTCGAATCCCGGCACCCCGACAATCATTACATATAAAATCATATTGTTTCATGTTTAGTAATCTTGATAGCTTTTCCATTAACTAAAGCATCAGCTATTTTATTATGAGCTGAATTAAGTATTCTTTGATAAGTACTAGTTGAGGTTTTCATTTTTTCTCCCGCTTCTGTTTGTTCTAATTTATTTATATAACGTAAACGATAGGCTTCTATTTCCTCCATAGAAACTTCTACTATTTCCAAATCTCGCATAGAAACACCTTGTGGTTTAAAATAAACTACATTTGGTTCAAATTTTATTGCACGACATAAACAACGTTGAATTCTTGGCATAATATTTATTTAATTTAATTAGTTTTTAATTTAATAAACAGTTCAACCAATATCTACTGTCTATTATGAGTATATACCCACTATAATTTATTGTCAAGCTTATTTCTTACCAAACATTGTAAAACGTTTGATTTTCAGCTATAATCAACCTTAAAAGACACTGCGCTGCAAGTTTTGTCCGCCGTAGCTTTAGTAGAAGCGGGGTTAGTTAAATGGTATAACTCTAGTTTTCCAAACTAGTGTCAGGGGTCCGATTCCCCTACCCCGCACTATAAAATTATATTACTCATTAATTTAACTCTGGCTCTTCTTTTATTAAGATCTAAATAAACTAAAGCAAGGTCAAATTGCCACTCTGTGTTCCCTATTCTTTTATGAATAAGATAAGTTTGAATTACTCTAGATAGACGTTTCAATTTCCAGGGATGCAAATTTTCTTCCGGCTTATATCGATTGTCTATTTCTTTAAATTCACTATTCTCATTTTCTTCTTCTAAAGAATCAAGAGATCTAGAAACAGCCTTTACTTCAATAAAGTATATTTTATAAGCCTTCTTGGCTATAATATCTATCTCTCCCCACTTCTTAGTATAATTTCTTTCTAAAATCTCAAAACCACGCTTTTCCAAAAAGATACAAGCGACATTTTCTCCTAATTCCCCTATTTTTTGTGAATTTGAGGTAAATTTCTTCATTTTTTCTTAAAAGTTTCATGTGTAACATAGTTTTTATGTTTCACGTGAAACAATTAGCTATTTATTGGACACAAAATATGTTTTACAATATGTCTTTCAAAAACTAACCTTATTTTACAATGATTTAATCGATTTTTAGTAAAAATACTCATTATTTGAAATTTTTGAGAAATGTGTCTTTTATAAACAAATCCCACATAGTTATCCCCATAATATAAGGTTTTTCTGAGATAAATCTAGAATATAAAGGACAATGATTAGGACAAAGAATTGGTTACTTTCGTGGATATTTTATTTGGCAATACTATCGTATCCAGATTAAATTGTTTTTTTGTGCGGAGTAGGGGAATCGGACCCCTGTCTCATCCTTGGCAAGGACGTGTTCTACCACTAAACCAACCCCGCAAATTTTATTTTAAAAATAAAATATTTTAAATAAACTACTGGCTATTATACTAATTTTACCTATACATTGCAATCTTTATTTATCTTCAAAAAATAAGCCTTAAATATTTGATATATTCCTAAAATAGTATATAATTTCAATGTTATTATTTAACCTTGCACTCATGGTGAAATGGATATCACGATGGTCTTCGGAACCATTATTCCAGGTTCGAATCCTGGTGAGTGCACAAAGTATGGGATACTTTGTGCAAGTCGGAGGCGCGAAGGTACCGAAACGGGGTCGCGCAAAAATTCAACAGAATTTTATGTGTGACCACAAAAAGCAATGTCTAATCTAAAAATCAATAATTCTAAGATACCAGAATACGTTACACATGTAACATCTACTCTCGAAAAAGCAAATTTTGAGGCTTTTATAGTAGGTGGTTGTGTTCGTGATCTATTGCTAGGAAAAGAACCAAAAGATTGGGATATTACAACAAATGCGAAACCTGAAGAAATTCTTCCTTTATTTGAGAAGACTGTCTATGAAAACACCTTTGGAACAGTAGGTGTGTGTGTTCCACGTGAAACTGTTACACGTGGAACAGAAGAATATTATATTATCGAAGTTACACCATATAGAATTGAAGCAAAATATGAAGATTTTAGGCATCCCGGAGAAATAGAATTCAGCGATAATCTAGAGGATGATTTAAAAAGGCGTGATTTCACGATTAACACTCTAGCCTATAATATCTCTAAAGGACAATTAATTGACCTTTATAAAGGACAAGAAGATCTAAAGGACAAAGTTATTCGTGCTGTAAATGACCCTAACGAAAGATTCCAGGAAGATGCCTTAAGAATGTTAAGAGCCATTAGATTCTCAGCCCAACTGGATTTTGCTGTTTCATATGAAACAATGAAAGCTATCACTGAGAACGCAGATCTAGTAAAAAACATCTCAGAAGAAAGAATTCGTGATGAATTCATAAAAATCATTAAATCAGAAAAAAGTGCTCTTGGAATAGGAATGCTTTCTAAGTTAGGACTCCTAAAACATATAATTCCTGAACTGGAAGATGGGATTGGATGCGAACAAGGAGGGGCTCATATTTTTGATGTATTTGAACACTGCCTTCAAGCCTTAGAACACGCTACAAACAAAGAATTATCTATGGAATTACGACTTTCTGCTTTGTTTCATGATATTGGAAAACCTCATTCTCGACGTAAAGGTATAAAAAAAGCCTGTCCGAACGGGTCATCCGGGCGGGCCTTTACTTTCTATGGCCATGAAGTAGTTGGAGCCCGAATGGTAAAGAAAATCATGGATCGTCTTAAATTTCCTAAAAAACAAACAGACTTTGTGGTTTCGATGGTTAGAAACCATATGTTTTTCTCGGATACTGAACAAATAACACTATCTGCTGTTCGCCGAGTCGTCCAAAAAGTTGGACAAGAAAATATTTGGGAATTAATGAAAGTTAGGGAAGCTGATAGGGTAGGTATGAAAAAGAAAGAAGCCCCATATAGGCTTCGTAAATACCACGCTATGATTGAAGAAGTGTTGCACGATCCAATTTCTGTAGGACAATTAGCCATCAACGGAAATGATCTTATGAAAATCAAGTTCCATCCGCCAACCGAAGACGGGCGGACAAGCATTAAACCCGGTCCACGAATGGGGTGGATTTTACATGCTTTATTAGAAGAAGTATTAGATGATCCAAAGAAAAACACTAAAGAAGCTCTGTCCGAACTAGCAAAATCTCTTGATTTACTTAAAGACAAAGAATTAAAGGCTTTAGGTGAAAAGGGAATTGAAAAGAAAGATGAACTAGAAAAAAAAGAGGTTAAAAAGTTACATGTGAAACATGGGGTATAGTTATCAACTTGCAATATTGCCTATTGCATAGTACACTATGCAATAGGCAATATGATAAATACCAAGGAACAAATAATTGAATATATTAGAGAAAATGGAAAAATAACGGCTAATAAACTTATAGAAGTTTTCCCTATAAAAAGAAGGATGATTCATTATCACCTTAGTGACCTTGTCGAAGCTGGAGAACTTATTAAAGTAGGCACACCCCCAAAAGTTTACTATTCCATAAATAACAAAGAAGAGGTTTTTAATATGTCCTATAATATTAATCCTGAAATCATCAAAATAATTGATGATAATTTTACACTATTTGAACCAACAGGAACCGAACTTGAGGGCTTTAAGGGATTTGTTAAATGGTGTAATCATGATAGTCGGAAATACGATGTAATAAATAAAGCAAATGAATACGTAAAACTATTAAAAGAATATGACGATTTTAAAAAAGATGGTTTTATAGACGCAACTCAAAAAATAATCTCAACTTTTGACCAAGAAAAAAGATTTTTGGATGAATTATATTATTTATATCCATACAGTTTCCCAATCTTTGGAAAAACTAAAATGGGACAATGGTTATTCCATGCAAAACAAACACAAAATGAAAATCTAATGAGAAGAGTTATTAAAATTATTGCTCCAGAAATTAAAAATCTCATAGAAATAAAAAAAATTGATTCTGTTTCATTCGTCCCACCTTCTCTTCCTCGTGAAATTCAATTTATGAATAGGCTAGAGAAATCTTTGTCTATTAATTTACCTACCATAAAAATAGAAAAAATTAAAACTCCAATAATAATCCAACAAAAAGGACTTAAAGATATAGCTGATAGGATAAAAAACGCAGAAGAGACAATGATAATAGAAACAAGTAATACTAACTATAGTAAGATGCTTATTATTGATGACTTTACTGGTTCTGGTTCTACTTTAAATGTCCTAGCTGGTAAAATGAAAAAGCAAAACATTGCAAAAACAGTAATCGGAGTTACTATTACTGGTAGTATGAAAGGTTTTGAAGTGGTTAGAGAATTATAAAAAATTTATAAAATAAAAAAATAATGTTATCACTTCCTGACGGCCGTCTTGAAATGATAACATTATTTTTTTATTTTATATCAATCATTATCGGGCAGTGATCTGAACCCATATAGTCCGTCAGATTTTTCATTGATTTTATTTTTCCAACAAAGCCTTGGTTTGTAAAAAAGTAATCTATCCGCCAACCGACATTTCTATCTCTTGATCGAGTTTTTTGATCCCAATAAGTATAAACATCCTTTTTATCAGGGTAAAAATGACGGAAAATATCTACCCAGCCATTATTTACAACGCTGTCCAACCATGCTCTTTCGATGGGAAGAAATCCTGTATTTTCTTCATTGGCTTTTGGTCTAGCTAAATCAATTGCCTCATGGGCAGTATTTACATCTCCACAAAAAATAACGTTATTACCTTTCTTTTTTAATTTATTTATAAACTTCAAAAATGCATCATAAAACTCTAATTTATATTCCAATCTATCTGGGCCACTACCACCGTTAGGGAAGTAGCCATTGATCAAAACAAAATTTTTATAGTAAGCAACAACCAATCGTCCTTCGTCATCAAATTTTTTAATTCCCATTCCGTATTCAACTTTTTCTGGTTCAACCTTACTATATATACCTACTCCACTATAACCCTTTCGAAGTTTTGAATAGGAGAAATAAGAATGATAACCTTTTAAATTTCGAACATCCTCAGTAAGCTGGTCTGGCTCGACTTTTGTCTCCTGGAAGCAAACAATATCTGGATTATTAAAAGCAAACAACGGAATAAAATTCCCTTGCTTCGCCGTTGCCCTTAATCCATTTGTATTCCAAGAAATTATTTTCATATTATTTACTGTGGTATTTTTTATGTATATCTTTAAGCTGACGGTCTGTAATATGCGTATATATTTGAGTTGTTGCGATGTTTGCATGGCCGAGCATCATTTGTACAGAACGAATATCTGCTCCATTTGAAAGTAAATCAGTAGCAAAGGAGTGGCGGATGATATGAGGTGTTACTTTCTTTGAAATACCAGCAGCGATAGCATAGTATTTAACTATTCGTTCAATGGATCGGGGAGTTAAGCGATTTGAGCCACAAGTCCGACCTAGGGACTTATTATTTTTACTTTCTGGCCCTAGGTCGGACTTGTGGCCTTGATTACGTGAAAGTTGTACAAATAAAGGCTCATCAAGGTCTTTTCTGTTTTTTAAATAAGTTCGAATTGCATCTTTTGCTGAATCTGAAAGAAAAACAACTCGAACTTTTTCTCCTTTACCTCTAATCGAAAATTCGTCTTTTGATAAATCGATATCTCTATCTAGTGAGCAAAGCTCTGAAAGACGAAGTCCAGTAGAAAAAAATAATTCCAATATAGCCTTATCTCGGAGTGCTTTTAATTTCCCCAAGGCAAGGCCTTGGGGAAATTTCAATGGAGCTTCAAGTAATCTAGTTAATTCATCAACAGAAATTAAATCAAGGGAACGCTCCTTCATTTTTACTAATTCGATTCGATCAGGGGGTAAAGCGGAAACTCCGCGCTTCATTAAATATTTAAGAAAAGAGCGAAGAGCAATAAGGTGATAGTTCTGAGTATTCTTCTTTAAAGTTCCAGCTTGTTGGCCTTTTACTTTTACTCCTGGCTGACGATTCAAATAAAGGCGAAACTCGCGAATTTTATCATCATCTATTTCTTTTGCGTTAGATATTTTCACAAAATTAAAAAATCGAGAAAGATAGTGATCATAATTATTAACCGTTTTTAAGCTATTTCCTTTCTCAATCTCCACATGCTCTAAAAACTCTCTTTTCAATTGTTCTAATTGTGTAGCCACTTTTCTATTATATCACCTAATGTCGCAAAACAAACACTTCCCCTCCTTACTAAGGAGGGGAAGTCTGATTAATTGACCCATCCCTAACCCTCCCCTTACTAAAGGGAGGGGAAAATAAAAGGGCTTGCATTACCTTATTTTTTGTGCTAATATAACCCCGTTATGTTAACAACAAAGAAAAAGCAAAATGTTATAAAAAAGAACCAGCTTCACGATAAAGATACTGGAAGCCCCGAAGTACAAATCGGGATTTTAAGTAAAAAGATTGATGAATTAGCTGGACACCTTAAGGAACACAAAAAAGACAACCACTCTCGAAGAGGGTTAATTAAAATGGTTGCAGATCGCCGAAGACACCTTAAATATCTAGAAAAAACAGATAAAAAGCGTCATGCTGTTGAACTTAAAAAAATTAAAGCTTAAATAAAATCCTCCTCACGGAGGATTTTGTTTTATCTCCCTACAAGAAATCTCCGGTAGAAGACAATCTACTTTAAAAGTAGTATCATTAGTAGAAGATCGAGACATTTTTAATAATAAAATAATTTTAATAAACAAAATGAGTATTATCAAACATAAAGAACAAAGAGTTGGTGTTTTCATAGACACAGCAAATCTATATCACAGTGCAAAGAATTTATATAAAAGAAAAGTAAACTTTGGAGCAGTTTTAAAAGAAGCATTAGCAGGACGTAAATTAGTTAGAGCCATTGCATACGTTATCACTTCAGAAGGAGGTGACGAGAAAAACTTTTTCAATGCTTTAACAAAACTTGGAATAGAAACTAAAACAAAAGACCTGCAAATATTTGCAGGTGGAGCTAAAAAAGGAGATTGGGATGTAGGAATTTCTGTTGATGCAATCAAAATGGCACCACGATTAGATGCTGTTGTTTTAGTAGCAGGAGATGGGGATTTTATTCCTCTTATAGAATATCTTCAAGCTCAATCAATGGTACAAATTGAAGTCGTTTCATTCGGAAAATCAACTTCTAGTAAACTAAAAGAGGTGGCAGATGATTTCCTGGATCTTTCAGAAAATCCAAAAAAATATTTAATTTAAATTAAACAAAAATTAAAAACTCACAGAAATGTGAGTTTTTAATTTTATAAATTTTACCCTTTATTAAATCACTATTTTCTGCTATGCTCTAAATATTACAAAATAATCAGTTATTCTCTGGACAATTAGAGTTGAAGCACATATGTTTCAAAACTAGAGTCTGGAGATTAGCTCAAAAAAGTATGGATAACAAAGAATACGAAGTAGAAATCGGTGGTAAAAAAATTACCGCTATGTTTACTGATTTAGCTGAACAAGCCAACGGTTCAGTGATCCTTAAGTCAGAAGGAACCGTCGTGATGGCCACAGCCGTCATCTCAAAAGATGGAAAAAGAAATCCTGGTTTTTTTAACCTAACTGTTGAATATTTAGAAAAATATTATGCTGCTGGAAAAATTCTTGGTAGTCAATTTAATAGAAGAGAGGGTCGCCCTTCCGACCAAGCAATTCTAGCTGCTCGAATGACAGATAGAACAATCCGCCCACTTTTTGATCATCATATTAAAAATGCTTTTCAAGTAATTATCACAGTTATTGCTATTGGAAAAATTGATCCAAAAGTTCTAGGAATTAATGCAGCTTCAATAGCTCTTCATGTTTCAGATATTCCTTGGAACGGACCAATTGGAGCAGTTCATTTAAGTAAAGCAAAAGAAAGTAAAGACATCCAAATAAACAATTACATCCCAGCTGAAAGTGAATCAGTTTATGATCTTGATTTATTAGTTTGTGGTAAAGATCAAACTATTAACATGATCGAAGCAATGTCTTTTGAAGAAATAGAAGAAGAAATGGGAAATAATTTTGATTTAGCTGTTACTGAAATTGCTAAGTGGGAAGAATTCCAAAATAAAATACAAAAAGAAATTGGTAAAGAAAAAATGTCTTTCCTTAAACCAGAAGTGCCAGCAAATATTATTTCTCTTTTTAAAGAAAAAGTTAAACCAATTTTAGACAAAGGTCTTTTTGGAAAAGAAAGTAAGAGGGTTACGAATGAGGCCGAATCAGTTTGGGAAGAAATTATTGATGAGAAATATGAAGACGGAAGTGATTTAGAAAAATATGTTGCTCATGATTACTTGCACCATTATCTAGATGGAGCGTTTCATGAGAAAGCATTGAAAGAAAACACTCGTGCTGATGGTAGGGCATTAGATGAAATTCGAGGACTCTATGCTAAAGCAGGAGGATTATCAGATGTGTTACATGGTTCAGGAATTTTCTATCGAGGGGAAACTCACGTACTTTCTGTTTTAACTTTAGCTGGACCTGAAGCAATGCACACTATTGATAGCGTTGAAACAAATTGCAAGAAACGTTTCATGCATCATTATTATTTCCCTCCATACTCTGCTGGAGAAACTGGACGAGTTGGTGGAATTAATAGAAGAGAGATGGGACACGGTACTCTTGCAGAAAAAGCTCTAGTTCCTGTTATACCAAATAAAGAATTATTTCCATATACGATTCGAGTAGTTTCCGAATCAACCGCTTCAAATGGATCAACTTCACAAGCTTCAATCTGTGCCTCAACAGTTGCTTTGATGGATGGTGGTGTACCAATTAAATCTCCAGTTGCTGGAATTTCAATTGGTTTAATGCTTGATGTAAATGATAAAAATAAATATGTTCTTCTTTCTGATATTCAAGGACCTGAAGATCATTATGGTGATATGGATTTCAAAGTTGCTGGAACAAAAGATGGAATTACCGCAATTCAACTTGATATAAAAGTTGGAGGAATTCCAGTTGTTATTCTTAAAGAAGCTTTAATTAAAGCTAAACAAGCCCGTCTAAAAATTTTAGAAGCTATCACTTTAGAAATTTCTACTCCACGTGAAGAAATTTCTGCTAATGCTCCAAAAATTATGACTGTTAATATTAAAAAAGAACAAATTGGTTTAATTATTGGACCAGGAGGAAAAACAATCAATGCAATCAGAGATGAAACTGGAACTGAAATTACAATTGAAGAAGACGGAACTGTTTTTGTCACAGGTAAAGATGGTGGAGCAGAAAAAGCTGTTAAAATTATTGAGAGTATGACCCACGAATACAGAATTGGAGATATGGCTGATGCAACGGTTGTTAAGCTTATGGACTTCGGTGCTTTTGTCCGTATTGGCCATGATACAGAAGGACTTGTCCACATTTCTGAAATTGCCCCATTCCGTGTTGAGAAAGTTTCTGATATCCTTAAAGAAGGGGACGTTGTTCCAATCAAAGTAATAAAAGTAGAAAATGGACGTTTAAGTTTTTCTATTAAAGAAGCAAATGCTACCTTCTTTAAAAAAGCAGAATAAATAAATTAAGTTGTGAATATAAAAATGGAAGAAAACAAAACACAAACAAATAAAAAAGGTGCTCCAAACACAATTCATACTTACATGTCTGATATGGCAAAAGCTGTTCGTGAAAATGAAATGTCTGTAATAAAAGTTGCTCTAGCTGAACAAAAAGCTAGAGAGCGTGGAGATCAATACAGAAAAATTGAAGGAACCCCAATGAAAAAAATATTGTTTGCTGTTGGTGGAGTAATTATTATTTTAGTAGCGATTGCTACTTCATATTTTCTAATTAAAAAGGCTCAGGAAAAAAATCTTCCAGCTGTAATTACAAGAAATGTTGAATCTATAATTTCTCAAGACAATCAAGTTCTAGTGGATATGACTAATGCGACAAATAAAAGTGACGTTTCTAATCTTATTAATCCTGAAGTAATAGAAAAAGGAATTGCTAATTCAATAAAAGCTATCTTCTTAACTAAAACACAAGAAGATTATTCAAAAACATTATTTGAATTAAATGATCTACTTTCTATATTAAAAGTAACGGCTCCCGGTTCACTAATAAGATCATTCACGGGTGAATATATGATTGGAACATACACCCTATCAAGCGAAAACGAGAGGTCTCATTTATTCTTAATACTTAAAGTAAGTGATTACAACTTAGCCTATGCTGGAATGTTAGAATGGGAAAAAACAATACTTGATGATCTATTTACATTATTTAGAGTAAATGTTTCTGGAGAAAATGTTGAACTTTTTGGAAAATCTTTTAAAGACATTGTAATAAAAAACAAAGATGCTAGAATCCTGTATAATAAAGAGGGAGTAGATGCACTATTCTATCTCTTCCCTGATAAAAAACATCTAGTTATTACAGATAACCAAGAAACCATAAAAGAAATTGTAGCCCGCTTGTTATTAAAACAAGCTAAACCATTATAAGAGTCGTTTATTAATACATTAAAAAAACAAAATGAATACACAAAATCACAAAACAAAACTTGAAGAAGAAAAAAAAATATTAGAAGAAGAGTTAGGTTCTATTGGTCAAGTAGATAAAACAGGGGATTGGGAAGCAGTCCCTGAAGCTGAAATGCATGGTCAAGAAGTTCAAGATGAAGCTGACATAACTGACCGTGCTGAAGACTATGAAGAAAGATCGAGTATTTTAAATACATTAGAACTTCGCTTAAAAGATGTAAACAAAGCATTAGGTGAAATAGAAGATGGGGTATATGGTAAGTGTGATACCTGTGAAGCAAAAATCGAAGAGGATCGCCTAGAAGCAAATCCCGCCGCTCATACTTGCA
>Ga0180007_10006717_pt1 | contig 11158 bp, 8 predicted proteins | sample MM_PC_MetaG_FD_121122 | JGI IMG/M metagenome (GOLD analysis project Ga0180007, IMG submission 121122) | Groundwater microbial communities from the Aspo Hard Rock Laboratory (HRL) deep subsurface site, Sweden - MM_PC_MetaG | ecosystem: Environmental > Aquatic > Deep subsurface > Groundwater...
AAATCCAGCAAGCAGCACAGAAGGGGGTTACACCAGAGGTTACAAGTAGAACACAACAAATAGACCAAGAACTTGCAAAATTACAGGTTCGATATGAAAAGTTATTAGCAGAACCTCAAGGGGCAAGACCGCCAGCAGTTCAAAAAGACAGATTAGACGGTATTGCCAAACAGATGGATAAACTCAACTCTGAAAGGGAACGGTTGTCAGCCCCCAAAGCCGAGGTTACACCCCCCATATCAGCACAGGTTGAAGCACCAAGAGCAGAAGCTATGTTCGGTGAGGCTGATGCTGGTTTACAGAAGTCCATGCTAGGGGAAGTGCCAGAGCGTGAAGTGCGGATTGCAGGTAAGGGCAAGATAACACAAACCAGTATGGATGACTTACAAAAGCTGATGCAGGTCAAAGGCAAACTTCCCGCAGGCATGGGAACTAGAGCAGAAGCGAAGTTAGAAATTGCCAGACGGGAAGCTGAGAAATATCTACAAGAGATAACCAGTCCCGCAGACCTTGACAGTGCTATTGAGCAAGCCCAAGCTGAGTTAAGCAATCGGTCACTACCCTATCATGGTGCAGCAAGGCATAACCTATTCCCTGAGTATGATGTAAAACAACTTGACGAATATCTGAATGTCTTGGAGGCAGGAAGGGAAGCACCCACCACAGCCCCTACAACGCCTGTAGCACCCACTCGTCATGAACAATTACGAGAAGCAACAAAGGGAAAATTATCACCTATAGGAACAACTATCAAGTTCATACGTTATGGGCAGCCTGTCTCCTATAGCACTGATTGGCAGAGTGGAAAACGATTAAAAGGTATGTCAGTATATGAATTAGGAGAAACAGGTGCGTCAAAAACAACGGTAAGAGGTGAGTTTTCTGACAAACCCAATATATATATTGGTAGAGGTAAAGTTGTTGGGTATGGTTCTGATGACGAGCCGCTTGTTTCTAATTATACTATCAGGAAAGCTACCTTAGAAGAGGCAGAACGTGCTGAGTATTATGGATTAACAAGAAAGGAATATCTAAAGGAAATAGCACCCCCTGAAGTAGTAAGTAAGGGTATTAGTGCAGAGGATACTGCCGTAACAGAGGTGAGTGGTGTCGCTCCCCCTAAGCCACCGAAGGATTGGGACAAGATTGGGGGGGAACTTTATGACCGCTTCAAGAGGCAATCCTCTGAACCTACTCCTAATACAGTACCCATTGCAGGCAGGTTACAACGTGCAAGGGGGAAAGTGGAGAAGGTTGTAACTGACGAGTTTGCGAGACTAAATGCATTAGGATGGCAGGCGGAACTAGATGTTGCTATGATTAGAGCTTCAGGTACCCAATCTGGCCAAGTATATAAAGAGACAATGAAGTCAATCGCTAAAAGTATTGGCAATGACAGCAATCTATTATCCTATGTAGATGATTACCTCATGCTCCGTCATCAACTTGAAGTTTTGAAAGCCACTGGACGCAAATACTTCATTATTAAGAAAGGGGAATCAAGTAAAAGGTTTACTGCTTCTCAGATAGGTTTACTATTCGCCCAGATGAAAAAGGAACTTGGTGTTGGGAATTATGCAAGAGTTAAGGAAGCTGCATCTCATGTTCCCGCTGTTTATAATCAGATATTAAGAGGGACTCAGGAACTTACTCCTGGGCAGATAGAAGGGCTTATTAAAAAATATCCCTGGTATAATCCCATTTTATTTAGAAACGACACAGTTCCTGCTAACATCACTCGTAAGTTAAGTCCTAGACAAGTTAGAGAGTTGACTACATTAGAATCGGATAAAGAGAATATATCTCCGTTGATGTCTTTGCCGACCACAATTGCAAAGAGAATGAAAGCACAGGCTATCAATGATGCCAAGAAGTCTATCTCCGAACTTGCTGTTGAACCTGACAATGCTACTCTTATTGGTGGGGGTGTAGAAATTGTTGCAAAAAAGCCTGATGGAGCGTTCATAGATTACTTTGACAAAGGAGAACGGAAATATCTGAAACTCGGTAAGGGAAGTGAATGGTTAGCACAGGATATTGAGATGTTTCAAAGGCAACCTCCCTCAATGTTGATTAAAATGGTGAGGTCACTTCAGAATCTATCTAAGATGTTCTTTACTACATATAACCCTGGGTTCGTTGCGTGGAATACGGCCTTCGATGGGATGGTTGCTTATTTCTCGGAAGGTATCAGCCCCTGGGGATTTGGTGAGACTTTGGCGGGTAATATTAAAGGAATGTTTACTGATGTTCCAGGACTTAACGAGTTTAGACGTTCTGGGGGAGAACTATTTGGCTTCTTTGAAAAAGGCAGTAGAGAGGGTCTGGGATTCGGAGAAGGGGAGAAATCCATAAGCCCCTATGTAAGTAAAAAAGGGGGGCGACTAGTTCTAAAAAATCCTGAGAGTCTCAAGCGGTTTATCAACCCCTTTACGTTAATAAGAGAATTAGGTGTAGCTGGAGAGAACGCTGCGAGAAGAGCGACTTACGAGAAGGCTATTAAGGAAGGACTATCGCCTAAAGAGGCAACAATAAGAGCAAGGCGGGTTAGCGTAGATTTCTCTAGGTTTTCAACAGCTTCAAGAGTTATAAATGATTGGTTTATTTACTTTAATCCAGCTATGCAGGGACTCTTGTTACCAGGAAGAGCAATAGCAAAGAACCCTCGTACTCTATGGCGGTTATCTGCACTTGTAGCAGGATATTTGGCTCTGACATTTTATAACCAGGGCTACGATGAATATAATGATGTTCGTGATTCAGACAAGGTGGGTAAACTTTTGGTCATGCTACCTTCAGATGAATATAACAAATATGGGCAGAAAGTGCCTCATTATTTAACACTCTTACCTCTCCGTGAGTTCGCTGCTTTTACTGCACCGATAGAGTATCTTATGGGCAGGTTGAGGACAGAAGAGCCAGAGGCATACAGGTCTCTTGGGCAGGAATTTGGTGTTCTTTTCCCATCAGTGTCCCCTTTGAGTATGATTAGCGAATCAGGTGGGATTGTTATGCCCACTCAAATAGGTGCGACTATACAACAGATACAGCAGAACCATGATGATTTTAGGAATCGCCCTATTATTGATGATGAGATGGAATTGCTCCCTGCTTCACAACAGTATGACCAATATACAAACTCATTGGCGATAAGGATAGGGCAGGCACTGAATATGTCTCCAAAGAAGCTAGATTTTTTCGTTTCAAATATGTTCGGTTCACTTGGGCAAGATTGTTTAAGAACAATGGACTTGGCAATTCAGGGATTAGATAAGGAAAAGGTGGATGCCCGAATAGTAGGGCTTGTCAATGATTTAAGAACAATCCAAACTAATGTGCCACCCAATCAAATTGAAGTTGCTAGAGAGACATTCCTTGAAGGATTATCTGCTGAAGATAGAGAAATTGTTCTCAATATGGAACGCTTACCAGATGAGGATTTCCCATTTATGGCAAGCATACTTAGACGATTTATCAGGGATTATGGCGGTCAAGTGTATGCTACTGCAAAGGAAAAAGCGTTAGCTGCCAGAACTCTTGAGGATTATCCCCCAGAGGCTTTAGAAGAATTACAAGGAGCAGCCGTAGAAAACGCCAATAATCTCCTGTCTGATAAGATTACTAAATATCAATATGACCAAAACCGCACAAGGTATAGAGCATATTACTCTGGTTCTGGCACCGCAGAGTGGCGCCAGTCAATGATTGAGGGGGCGGTGGCCAGGTCAGAAGTTGACCAGTTTATGCCAGAAACATATAAGCGTGCAAAAGAGTTTCAGGCGGTTAGTTCCTATATGGAGATAAGGCAGAAGTATATTGATGAATCAGGTGGTGTCTTGGATTCTGATGGTTGGGATAAGATTGAACAAGACACTCTTAGAGAAATGGGGAATCACTACTCGGAAACGGAAATCCAGTATGCTGTTGCACATAAGGATGACTGGATTGATAAATTACCTGAGCCAGCCCGCACAATGGAGAGACAACGAGCTAAAGATATAGAAGATGAAACATGGTGGGATAACTACAGAGGGCAACCAACTTCTACACCCAAATCCACTCCCTCTAGTAAGAAATGGATACCACCTTGGAAGCGATAAAATAGTCACATGGTATAATTAGAAATAGCAGGAGGTGTACTTAACATGGTAGTTAAACTAGAGGAGGTCAAAGACCCACAGGCTGAGGTGGCAAAGTCAACTCCAGAGACGGAGGGGGTAGAGCTAACTCAGGCAGAAGGTGAACCTACTGTAGGGAAAACTTACACACAGAAGGATTTCGACAAGGCTCTAGGAAAGGGGCTTGAGTCAACAAACAGGCTACTTTCACTGCGGGACAAAGCCATAACTGCCAAAACAGCAGAATTGGAGGAACTAAAGAGTACCTTAAGTGCCCAAATAGAAGACCTGAAAGCCGAACTGGGGGATTCCCAAGATGAACATAGAGAAGCCCTTAAGGCTTTAGATGACCCTGACATCAAGACATCATACACAGACAGGATAGTCCTGAAAAAGAGGGAGCGGGAGGCAGCCAGACAGGAAAAGACGGCTACGGACAAGCTGTATAAAGCGGAGAAACTTGTCCATTCTCAAGGGCTGGAGGCGAAAGCAAAAGTCCTGCACGAAGAAACAGGTGTACCGCTAGAAGACCTCAAGGGTTGTGAGACCGATGATGAGATGGAGGTCAAGGCACTCAGGTATCAGGTAACTAAGGCAATAGAACAAAAGCCACCGCAGGAGCAAGAAGAAGAGAAATTCCTCTCAGGTGCATCTTCAGGTAGTGGCGGGATGCCCACCCATCCAACTGTCGAGCAGATGGAGAAATGGACGCCAGAGCAATTCGCTAAATGGGCTGAAAGTCGCTACAAGTAAAGGTCGATTCAGGCTTTATGTCTGAAAACTAAATAAAACAAGAAAAGGTAAATAAAATGGCACAAGTATTAACTCCAACTATCGTTGCCAAAGAGGCACTGATAGCCCTAGAAAACAATATGGTGCTGGGCAATCTGGTTCACAGGGCTTACTCCAAAGAGTTCCAGAGTGTGGGCGCCACCATCCAGATTCGGAAGCCAGCCAGCTTTACCGCCTCTGCATGGGCATCTACCATTGCTGTGCAGACTGCTGCGGAAGGGACTGTCTCCGTGGCACTGGATACCCTGTTTGACGTGTCCTTCGAGGTTAGTTCTCAGGAGTTGTCACACGACATCGTGGACTTCTCTGAGCAGTTCATTCAACCTGCGATGAGGGCGCACGCTCAGTCAGTGGATGCATCCATAGCTGCGCTCTATGCTAACATCAGTGGTAACTATCCTGTTTCCTCCACTCCCGCCATCGGTGACATCACCGGTATAGCTGCGGTTCTCGATGTTCAGAAAGTCCCACTAACAGACCGAAGGCTGGTCATGCATCCTATTACCAAGGCAGCCTACCAGTCTCTTGATGCTTTTATGCACGCTGAGAAGCGAGCTGATGGCGGAAGGGCACTGAGAAACGCTGAAATGGGACACACACTCGGCTTCGACCACTACCTCGACCAGAATATCCCAACACATACCGCCACCACAACTGAGTCAACCGCCGCAGTTAATGGTTCAACCTTTGCTGCTGCTGGCACTACACTAATCTTCGATGGCCATGCTGTAGCTGCGGGAACCTTTGCTGCTGGTGATGTGATGAAGATTGGTGATGACGAATGGTGCGTGGCAGTTGGTGGAACCTGGTCAACTAATGCAGGAACTGTCATCACAAGCAAACGATTGGGTGCTGTCGCCGACAATGACGTCATCCTCTTGTATGGCACTCACAGGTCAAACCTCGCCTTCCACAAGAACGCCTTTGCCTTTGTTTCTGCGCCGTTGCAACCGCCTCTAGGTGGAGCAAACGCTGCGGTACTCAACTACAAGGGTATCTCTTGTAGGGTAGTGTTCGACTACACCTCACTTACCAAAAAGAACACTATTTCCATTGACCAACTCTGCGGGTTCAAGACTCTCGACAAAGACCTCGCAGCCAGACTCATGGACGGACGCTAAAAAAAACTAGTTAGGGGGAGGTTTTCTGCCTCCCCCTATCAGTAAGGAGAATAATGAGACTGATTATCCAAAGCAACTCCCCCTTTTGTACTACAGGTTATGGTCAAACCACCGCTTCTATCGCAGTAAATCTCAAACAGATGGGTCACGAAGTAGCTATTTTCGCCTTCTTTGGGTTACAAGGAACTAAGATTGACTGGAATGATATTCCCATCTTCCCTAACAATCCCAGAGATTGGGGTACTACAGATGCCCTGATGTGGTATAACTACTGGAAGGCCGACTTACTCATAAGTTTGATTGACATAGGTGTAATAACGGCTCTGGGCATGGGAGACAATTCTCGTATCAACTGGTGTCCAATCTGCCCTGTTGACCATGAACCAGTTCCCCCTCTCACCATTAAAACCATTAAAGAGTCCCCGAATATAGTCAAAGTGCTCACCGAAGCCAGGTTTGGGCAGGAGCAATTACGGGAGCACTCTATTGACGCAGGTTATATCTCTCACCCCACCAATACAGATATATTCGCTCCCAGGCAGGAAAACAGGGACTACTGGAGAAAAACTTATCAATGGGAAGATAAGTTTGTAATCGGCACGGTGGGTACTAATCATAGTGAGCGCAAGAACTGGAACGTCTCACTACGGGCGGTTAAGGAGTTTGAGAAAAGGCATCCTGGGGAAGTAGTCTATTATATGCACACCAATCCCCTTGATGAGCGTGGTATAAATATCAATGCTTTGAGAGAGAATCTGGGAGTGGGAGAATTTACCTTCTGCCCCAAAAAGATAGAGTCCGATTTAGGCATTGATAAGGCTACTTTATCCAACGCCTATAACTGCATGGATGTCTTTTTGCTACCGAGTAAAGGCGAAGGTTTCGGAGTACCTATTATCGAGGCTCAGTCATGTGGAGTCCCCGTTATTATTCCCCGTTTCACCGCTATGAGAGAACTTATGGGCGGAGGCTGGTATATCGAGAAACTGAGACCCTTCTGGACAGGGCAAAACTCATGGGCTACGGACTGTGACTCGATGGAGGTTGTTGAACTTCTGGAGAAAGCGTATCAGGCCAAGAAGGACGGTTCTATCGTGGAGATGCAGAAAAAGGCCAGAGAAAAGGCACTGGAATATAGCGAACCTCTTGTCTTTGAGAAATACTGGAAGCCAGAACTTGAGGACATTACTAAAAGGATTAAAGGTGTTAAACATGGAGAAGGGTTTTTGAAGACGAACGACTGGAGGCATTGGCTGGTTCCTTCTGAAGCTAAGCCAGCCAAGGTGATAGATATAGGTTGTGGACTGAAGCAAACCTGGAAGCCATATCTATCCCACCTCGGCGAATACACAGGTATAGACCTTCGTGACGGAGATGGTGTGACCCAAATGGATGCCCACAATCTGCACTTTCCCGACAAGACCTTTGGCTTTGCTTGGTGTGCTGAAATGCTGGAGCATGTAAGAGACCCTGGAAAGGTGGTTACTGAAGCCAAGCGTGTGGCTAGGCATGGTGCTATTATCTTCAGCACACCGAAGGCTGCCGACTTTGCACATGATGCAGACCATAAAGAGGTTAAGAATGTTAAGTACACCATCAGTAAAGATGGGCATGGGATGATAATATGGTAACCCCTAAAACAAAAAGAGTCAAGAGGCCACGAAAGCCAGTTGCCCCTGAAGAAGAACAGAAAAAGAAGATAATCTATCTCCTGGATATTATAGCCATTAAATTAGGGGATATATTAGATAGACTAACATTCCTTTGCGATGATGTTAAAAGGAACCAATGATTGCCATAGCTCCATTGAGGATTAGCTTCGCTGGTGGAGGTACTGATATTCAGCCTTACCGTCTTGAACATGGTGGGTGTGTCCTCTCCGCAGCTATTAAGAAATACGCCATCGCTCGGTATCCAAGCGACTTCTCAGCACCGATGGAGGACATCATAGTCAGGCACTTTCAATCCGAAGGTCTTAGCATCAAAAATGAAGCTCCGCCAATGAGTGGGCTAGGTGGTTCGGCAAGTTGCTTTGTGGCGGGGATAAAGGCAGTTAGTCCTACTCTGAAAAAGAGGCAAATAGCTGAGTTGGCTTTCCATCTGGAACGAAATGTGATGGGTATAGCTGGCGGGATACAAGACCAGTACATGGCAGCCTTTGGCGGATTGAACTTTCTGGAGATTGCCGACAGTGTAAAGATAAGCCAACTTCCAATACCGGAAGCCTTGGAGGATTTATTACTACTGGTTTATATGGGGAAGCGTAATAATGCTGGACAGGATATTATCAAAGACCAGATTAAGCGCATGAACCTGAAAGCTCTCCACAATCAAAAGGAAATCGCAAGGCAGATGGTGGATTGTTTGAAACATGACAGGCTGGTTGAGTTTGGCAAGCTACTTGATAAAGCATGGCATAGCAAGATGGAGTTTTCCCCATTGGTAGCCGATGATAGAATCAGAGAGTTTTACTATAATTGCATTAAATCGGGTGCTCTTGGTGGTAAACTGACTGGAGCTGGAGGTGGCGGTTATATGCTACTCATGGCAGACCCGAAAAGGCTGGATGAGGTGAAGCTCAATTTATGGAAAAACAAAGTCCAGTTTGAGAAAGTAATATTTGATGGGCAGGGAGTTAGATGCTTAAAGAACTTTTGAAGGAAGTTGAAAAAGTTTGGGGCAAGGAAATTATATTGGTCAATAATGACTTGTATTGTGGCAAACTACTGTTATTGAATAAAGGGTCTCTATCTTCCTACCACCACCACAAAAAGAAAACGGAGACATTCTATGGTCTAAAAGGACAGGTAGCTTTGACGATAGAAGGGAAGGACTATATGCTTAACCCTTTCTCAAGACCGAAGACCATTATACCAGGACAGAAACACCAGTTTTATGGCATAACTGACGCTACGATATTAGAAATAAGCACACCCCATAGCGATGATGATGTGTATCGTGAGACGGAGAGTTCAGGTGCTGTGGTATAATTACCATAGTAGGAGGTAAGGGAATATGGCATTAACAGGATTAAGAACAGATTTGGCAGAGGTTCTTAAAGAGGTAAGAGTAGTTCAATCTATTGATGGTTCATTAGGTGCGTATGCAGCAGGGGATGTCGTAGGTGCGGATGATTGTTGCACCACACTTGCTGTTCCTTGGGAATTTGAAGTAGCTAAGGCAAACGGTGGGAGTGGTTGGATTGTTGGAGCACTTCTTTTCAATAAGACAGAGAATCAGGCTGTCCAGTACGACTTGCTTCTTTCAAAGGCTACTCCCACAGGCGAACTCAGGGATAATGCCGCTAACACTAATCCCTTAAAAGCAGATGAGCCATATCAGATAGGTACACTAATCTTCCCCATATCCACAGCCAGAGGAGCTACAGTGGCGACAACGAGTGAGATAACACCCTATACATCTTCGGGTGGTGTTCCAAGGGCTTTCAAGTGTGCGCCTGATACAAGGAAAATTTATGGTGTCCTTGTCACCAGAACCGTCTACACTCAAACTGCTACCGATGACATTACACTCACCCTATTAGTTATACAAGATTAACATGAGGTTACTGAAACATATAATTAATAGTGATAAGAGGGAATATATCATTGAGCATGTAAACGCACCACTATTGGAGAAGATTGTCCTGCTTGGGAAGAAATATGATGAACCAACACATGAAAACGTTTTACACCCAAATACTCACATATTACTGGATATACGGGATGGGTTCTTTAAGTGCTGGAAAACTACCAGAAGTCGTGCCTTGTATGAATCACTATGGAGGATATTGATAGTTAAATATGAACACAGTCCCAATTGGAGGCATATGTTGGATTGGGCAATTATGATGATTGCGCAGAATATTGACTGGCAACCATTTAACTATAACAGGCAGATGAGTCTTTGGATTGGAGAACGGAAGTGATGATAAGGAGTAAGTTATGGCGACAGTACAGGTAGCAGCCAGTACAGATGATGCCGACCAATATGGGACAGGTGGTATGGCTCTGACTGGGACAGTTATTAAGACTTATGCAAGTGGGGCCGATGCTAGCAAGTATCATGGCGGGTATAGGTTTACTCTGGCAATCCCCAAGGGTGCTACCATCCTGACAGCCTTCCCCTCATTTTATGTTTACAACACTGGCTTTGACGATGCCAATTTTGATATGTATTTTGAGAAAGGAGCGTCACCTGCTACATTTACTACAAGTGCCAACAACCTGACTGGCCGCTCTCTGACTACGGCTAGTGTAGCATGGGTGGAAAATTCGGTAGCTGCTGCTGGAGCGGGATGGTTTAACGGCGCATCTCTTGTAACTCCTCTACAAGAGGTAGTTAATGCATATACCACAACTACTGTAGTATTGATAACCAAGGCGAAAACGGGTGCGGGAAACTTCGGGGTATACGCCTACGACCAGGCTGGCAATGTATCGGGGGCAAAACTTACTGTAACCTATTCGGAAGCGACCCCTTCAGCGTGGTTTACTCTCCAACTGATAAAGGGAGGTTTTGCAAATCGAAAATAAAAGTGTAACCTATGGGATAAGGAGAAATCATGGCCTTATTTAGCAATGTTTACTCGGTGATAAGACAATATTTATCAATGGCTGTGGGAGACTTAATTAGCGGAACAGCCGATAGCGGAACTACAACCACGCTGGTTTCAACTTTGCTCAGAAAGGCTGATGACTATTATAATGAGCATAAGTACCGTTGCTATATCTATGGTGGGACAAATATCGGAGAGGAAAGAGAGGTCAGTGATTGGACATTAACTTCACCCGCCAATACCTTGACACTAGCCCCCGCCTATACCGCAGCCATAGACAACACTTCTACGTATGAACTCCATTATATCTTCACCGAGGATGAATATCGCAAGGCCGTAAACATGGCTATTGAGGCTCTTGCGGGTAAGTATCTAATAAACCTGACAGATGACACAACGATAACGCTGGTCGCTGATACCTGGGAATATGCCCTGCCGACAAGTTTCCTCTATCTTTACAATGTTGTAACTGAAGAAGATGTCGCTGGCGATGTCTTTGAGGCAAAAGATGAGGTAGACTCCAGGGATTACTCTATTATTAGGTCATACCCTCCTTATCTGAAGCTACA
>Ga0180007_10006718_pt1 | contig 11156 bp, 8 predicted proteins | sample MM_PC_MetaG_FD_121122 | JGI IMG/M metagenome (GOLD analysis project Ga0180007, IMG submission 121122) | Groundwater microbial communities from the Aspo Hard Rock Laboratory (HRL) deep subsurface site, Sweden - MM_PC_MetaG | ecosystem: Environmental > Aquatic > Deep subsurface > Groundwater...
AACGTTAGCAGAAATAATACAACAAAGAATATTATGGGCACCATCACAAAAGAAACCATAGAACTTACTAAAGAGCTCGGTAAAGTTTTAGAGAGACTTAATATAGGTAGAAGCTTCAGGATATTTGGCGGACTTGGTTTATTAATATCTTTATCGGGCGGCAACGACCTCGCTCTAAAAGTTGCCATTCTTACCTTTACTTTTGGTGCGTTATCTAAAGTTCTGGAGATGCTTAACGATCTCTGGCCCAAGAATACTATTTTGCAATCTATTATTTGGTTTCTTTTTGTGGTCGCGTACTCATTGTTAGTAAACAATCTTATTGAGGTATTCTAATTGTTGTATTACTCCTCGCTTCGCTTGGTCACATTGTACTCTCACTTCGTTTGGGTCACCTAACACAGCATACACGGCTCACCGCATTGCATTTGTTCGCTCAAAATAGCTGGGATATACTCTTTTTCCACCCCCGAAGTGGAAGATTACAATATGTAACCTATTTTTTTCTCAATAACCTCCTCATAACTTGCAATAAATTGGTCTAGGAAGGCTGGGGATTCTACAAGGGGAAATAAGTCCTCATAAACAAATTTGGAGTCCAACAACTTTAATTTTTTTCTAATCAAGCCGGACAGCTCGTCATTATTGTCAATCTTTAATAACTCTTTAATTCTCTCCCTATCAGGTCTTATTTTAAACTGATTGGACGCCGAAAGGTTAATTAGCCAAAATAGGTCATAAATGTCCCGACCTTTGAAGGGATACTTCTGCAGGCTTCCCCTAAAAAAAGAGCGTTCCAAAAAGGCAAAGATTTTATTGGCGAACAATGTTGGTAAATCGTAAGACTTGACAAAAAACGAAAAGCTTCCCGCGGTAATTAAATTTACCTCGGTTTGGTACTTTTTTCCTTGGATTTTGGAGAAGTCGCAACGCAAAAATATTACGGTCGATGCTATCTTTTCTTTGCGATTGTCAAATAGAGTTTCCCAAGGGAATTTAACTAACACTGTGTTTTCTTTGTTGGAGATACTAGTTGTTACCCCCTTTAACTTTAAAGAGGTTACAAAATACTTTCTAATGTCACTAGAAAATTTTTGGATTGAAAAATTACTCGTAAAATCAAAATCCAAATCCTCGGATAGCCTATTTAAACCATACACTTTCCTCAAACAAGTGCCTCCCGTAAAGATTAAATCTCTGTAGTTGCTATTGTAGATAAAATTTAGAGTGTAGTTTTGGAGGATTTCTTTAACTAAATTTCTAAGATAGAAGTTGTTAGAGCTTTGAGTTATCGCGATGGTTTTCTCAATGTCGCTTTTGATGTTCATCTAGATTAGTTTAAAGGTAATTAATTTCTTCTGCAATCGCTTCATTTTTAGGGAGTTGGATTTTTTAACATACTCTCTAAATTCTTGCTTATCTTTTATTTTTAAGACGCCCCAATTAATTCTGGAATCATACTTAAGGTATTGTTCCAGATTTAAGCCCGTCAAACCCTTTTTTAGGAGTAAAAAGTCAAACAAACATTTGGCTTTTGTGGCAAAACTAATGGATCCTGTCTTGTAGGGAATGTCTCTAAATCCAAAAAATAGCTCGTTTTTAATCTTTCTGTAGGAAAAAACGCCAAGACTGTTGTCAAATTTTTTTGTTTTGTTTGGTGAAACAGAAGTTATGCTGTACACACTTTCTGGAATTAAGCCGTAAAGGCTCAAAGCGTACTCTAAAGAGATATACGAGGGTTGATAGAGGGCATTGGACAGATACTCCAAGTATTTTTGCCGATCCGGTTCTTGTTTTAGGTAGTTGGTGGAGACATAAAGACCGTTTTTTAACTTAAATATCACATTAGATTTTATTAAAGATTTAATCCGATCGTCTACAGTTCGTCTATTATTTCCCAGAAACAATTCTAGGTTTTTACGCGTTAAATAGGGGACAGAATCTAGTTTTTGTTTTGTATTGGATATTTCCACTTGCACGCCATTTTACGTGCATTTGGAATTTGTGTCAAGATTTTGTTTGGCAATTAACTTTTGCCCCCTTCCTGTGGAGTTCGTCCAAGAGCCTTGGTGGAAGAAGTATCTTCACCCAGGCTCTTTTTTGTCCCTTGACATCAATTTGTACAATTGTACAATATACTCATGAATACCACGACAGTTGTAACGACAAAAACAAAAGTTAGAAATTCCTTTTCTTCCTACTATCAAAAGGCAAGAGATGGCTCTTTTGTTTATATTTCCGATAGGGGAAAAGTGGGTGTTGCTATAGTTCCAATATCGTTACTTCCTCAAACAAAAAGATCTATTTCAATTTGCGAATCTCCAGCCTACGGAATGTTTAGAGATATCAAAAACCCAGTTTCTTTTGTAAGGAAATTAAGAGGAGAAAGGGCAAAAAGACAATATGGGAGAAGATCTTCTAGTTGATACAAATGTAATTATAGATGCGCTTCGTGGTCAAAATTCCGCAATTAAATTGTTGGACAGTCTCGGTGTTATAAATGTATCTGCTGTAACAGCTGGCGAACTATTGCAGGGGTGTATCTCAAAGAAAGATCAAGAAAAAATCCAAAAGCTTCTTGATGGTTTTAATATAATTCAAATAACAGAAGAAGTAAGCGTACATTCTCTTTTTCTCCTAGAAAAATATTGCCTTTCTTTAAAAATTGGTCTTGCCGATGCCCAAATTGCCTCAACCTGTTCAATATTTGGATATAAGTTGGTAACTAGAGACACTAAACACTTTTCCAAAATTGAGGAAATCGGACTTTTTAAGGGATAGTATCTAAAGAAACTCTTCCACTTTGAAGGTGGGAGATTATGAACTTTCTATTAAAGGAACAAAGACAAAACCGGGAAATTCTTGGGAGATAATTTCTCCTCGAAGATTTTTTGTTAGGCGGAAAATTGAGGTTTTTACCGGTATTACCATCACGCCCCCGGGTTTTAGCTGATTTAAAAGCTCTTTGGGGAGTGTATTGGCGGAGGCGGAGACCAGAATCCTGTCAAAAGGCGCTTTTGGTGGTAAGCCGAGACGCTTTTTTGCCCGAGAAATTTGGGCGTTTCTGTCGCCGTACTTCTTGAGATTAGCTCTTCCGAATTCCACAAGTTGGGGGACAATTTCAAGACCGTAGACTTTGCCTTTTGGACCCACGATTTTGGTCAGTAGTTGAGTAGTCCAGCCCGACCCGGACCCCACATCTAAAATCTTGTCTCCTTTTTTAAGCGATAGAAGTTCCAACATCAAAGCGACTGTGGTTGGTTGAGAAATCGTTTGTCCCAATCCGAGGGAGAGGGGATAATCCTCGTAAGCTCTAGTTTTATCTTCCGGTTTGACGAAATCCGCGCGGTCAACGACTTTAAAGGCACGAATAATCTCTGGGCTTTTAAGCGCGCCAGAATTTAGAAGGTATTTTAGAAGTTCCTCTTTTGTCATTAATTTAGGTAAAGCAGTTTAAAGAAATTATACAAGATATGAGCAAAAGACCAAAATTTATTTGTTGTCATAATAAAATAACATATTTTAGATTAAATGCTTTAGATACAGCAAATTATCGGGTACTACCCAAAGTCGGGTAGTACCCGCTTGCAGTAAGTGTTTTTGAGGATTGGCATTTATATTGCTGGATTCCAATAATCTTGTTATAGATTCTCGCTCGCGAACTCGCGATAATATGTAACGCCTCCCGCCTTTGGCGGGGAAATTAATAGGAATATTTTCTCAAATCTTGTTATGAAGTATTTGGGGTGTAACTTAACCGCTTTTTGGAGAGTTGCTCCCATTCGTCCAACAAATTCTGCTCCTTAAAATCAAAGTTTAGTTTATAAAATGTTAGCTTTCCCACCTCTTTTTTTTGGACAACAGCTAAATCGGTGGCTTTTTTAAGGTAATTCACAAAAGTCTGTTTAGAAACTTTAGTCTTTGCTTTATTGTAAAGCCATTTAAACTGGGTTTCTTTTCTCCTTGTTAGTGGTAATAAGACGGCAACCTCAATTTTTGATAAGTCTTGTGACTTTAACCACTCTTGTTTTCTTGCAATTAACCCTGCTTTTACGACTGTTGCTATAGAATAAAAAAGTGCTTCCAAGATGAAACCAGTAAAATAGTTTAAATTTTTTCGTTCCAGCGAGTGTAAGAGAAATTTGTAGTACCGTGGTTTTTCGCTGTGGTAATAATAAGATGTTCCATAAAGGTTTTTGGCATTTAGCCCGATATCTCGGAGCAAAAAATGCTCTAAAATCCTGCAAACTCTTTTATTGCCATTATTAAACGGATGGAGAGCATATAACGCTGTGTGGAAAACGGCTATGCCAATTGGAGTAGGGTTGCTCCTTAGATATTTTGTAAGTTCTAAAATACCATCTCCAATAATTTGATAAGGGGCGGGGATGTAGTTTCCAACTCTGATGTTATCGTTTTTGCGCAATTTTCCCGGTACATATTGAGTAAAATTTGGTATCGCTTTTTCAAAGTTATCCAGATTGGCGCAAAGTAGGGCGTGGATTTTACAGATATTCTCAACCGAAAGGTTTTTGATCAATGCGGGGTTTTGAGAAAGTAGTCTAAAGGTTCTGGCAATATTTAAAAATTCTTTTTTATCATAATCTTTTTGGGTAGGGTTTTTTGTAGTCTTAAGATCCTTACCATCAAGGGCTATCGTGAACAAATTTTGAGCCTCTTGGACAGTTAATGAGGAGTTTTCGGCTTTAGAAATGGCATACGATGCTAAAAATTGGTTTTTGGCGATAAGGTGTTTTTCCAAATCAAGGTTTATAAATCGTTGCTCGTATTCAAAAAGCTTTTTGTCAAACGCAATTATTTCCGAATTGCTAAACGGAAGCTCGGATTGGTAAAAAGATAAATTGTTCAAAAACCCTGTTTTGAAAGGGTACGTAGGTGCATTGTTAATCATAATATCAGTCTAACATTAGTCTAACAATTAGTCTAGTTTGAAAATGGGTAATTTCTACTTCCGAAGTGGAAGAATTAAATTGGCACTTGACCCCCGAGTTTTAGGGGTTATAATAGACATATATGTCTAGAAATACTCCTGGTAATAATCTTGCGAAACTTCTAAAGTCAACTAGTAACACTTTTTCTCTAAAGGATTTAGGTGTTTTGTGGGATATCTCCAACGACAAAACCTTGGCGACAATTGTCTACAGATATGCTAAGAAGGGGTACCTTTATAGATTAAGAAAGGGAATTTATTCCAAGTTTCCTTTCATTAACCTAGATTACAAAGAGGCTGGTTGTGCTATTTTTGGTAGCGGTGCATACTTGTCAACGGAGTCGGTTTTAGTAACCTACGGTGTTATTACACAAAGCATCCAAGATCACACTTTTGTTGGCGGGTTGTCTCAAAGTGTTAAGATTGGAGAGGAAAGTTTTTTGTGTCGCAAAATGACCTCGCGATATTTATTCAATAGGACAGGGGTTATAGATGGTACAAATTATTCGCAAGCTTCATTAGAAAGGGCGGTTGCTGATATGTTGTATTATAGTCCTAAGTATTATTTTGATACCGAGAAGCCAATAAATTGGGATAAAGTCAAAGAAATTAAAAGTTTAGTAGGCTATTAACCATGTTTACTCCGAATAAAAGAGATATCCAGCACAAGGTTGTGATGTTCAACCTACTTAATTTAATTTTAAAGGATTCCTTTCTAGCACAACATTTAATGTTTAAAGGTGGTACTTATGCCTCGTTGCGGGGGTTTCTGGACAGATTTTCGGTTGATTTGGACTTTGATTTGCCATTCAAAGAAGAGAAAGAGCAAATCAGGGAGCGTCTGTACAAGATTTTTAAAAAGCTCGACTTGCAAATTAAGGATGAGAGCAAAAATTATTTGCAATTTTTTCTTAAATATGATCAGCTGTCTTTTCAAAGAAACACTTTAAAGCTCGAAATTAACGATGCGCCGAGTAAGTTTAACGAATACGAAAAAGCCAAGCTTCTGGAAATAAGCTCCTATTGTAATGGGCACACCCCGGATACGATGGTGGCAAACAAGTTGCTTGCCGCCAAAGGGCGCTATGATAAAAATGGGAAAATATCCGGCAGGGATTTCTATGACATTAACTATTTTTTAAAACAAGGACTAAAAGTTAACAAAAGAGTAGTGGAGGATATTTCGGGTCTCAAATACAAAGAGTATATTGCGGAGCTTATCGATCTTATTCAAAATAAACTTACAATACGCCTTTTAAACGAAGACTTGAATCCCTTATTGCCCAAAGACGCTTTAAACAAAAAATTGCCCCTAATCAAAGACGAATTAATCTTTGTTCTAAAGCAGGAGTAGGTCTGTTTGTTTTAATTCTTCCACTTCGGAGGTGGAAGAATTGCAATTTCTTATCTCCTATAGTAAAATACCCCCCACGGGCGCAAAAAATCTAGAGAAATCTGGAGGAAAGGAGCAAAGATGGACGCTAAAGTTAAAGCGTGCTATGACGCTATCGTAGCCTCAGTGGCTGGAGGTTCTCCAGCCATTTTTTGGATTCGGTCGGAGGCTGTGGTGCGTGGGCATGTAAGATGGCATTTCTTCACATGCCGGGGACTAAAGCCAACACGCAAGGCCTTTTGCCTTCGGAAAAAGGAATTCATCGGAAGATTCATCCCCCGACTTTAGGTCGTGGGGTCTTCTCTAAATCTTGTTATAAACAAACTAATTTTAGATTAAATGCTTTAGATACAGCAAATTATCGGGTACTACCCGAAGTCGGGTAGTACCCGCTTGCAGTAAGTGTTTTTGAGGGTGGTTGACAACTCTACTTCCCTAACAAAGGCGAAAAAATTAGAAATTCGGTTAGTTGGCTTGTTCCCAACGCACCTGTAAGAATTTTAGTATTAGATGATGGTAGGGTAATGCTAGACCGCCATTTAGATACAACAGGAAAATGGCAATTGGTCGAGAACGCCTTTAAAATTACCCATTCCAAAAAATTTAAATTACCTTTAAGTAAAATAATCGAGAAGGGTAGATTGACTCACTAACAAAAAATGAAAGGTGTAGAGGTAACTGCAATTTAGAGAAACTTTGCTAAACCCGCAGGCTTGCTTTTGCCTAAGTCCACAATTTAAATTGTGCATTTGGACAAGAGCGCTATTAAAATCTCCAAATAAAAGTGTTGACTTCGGATAGCATCCATCCTATTCTTTCGATACATATACCCTTCGTTCACGACCTAAAGTTGGAGCTACGGGTATACCTGCCGATGAAAAAAAAGAAGAAAAAAGTATCTCTTTCAGATTTGATTTTATTCCTTAAGGGAAAACTGTCTTCTCCCAATGGGTTTTTCTTCTTTCTCTCTTTTCTTTCTCTCATCTCTTTAAATTTTTTCATTACAGAACTTTCCAGTTTATCTAAAAACAATTCTCCTCAAAACCTTTATATCGCAGAAGTCGGAGCTACTCCTTTAATCTCAAATGGTGATTTTGAAGGAAGCACCAAACAAATTACCATTCCGCTTCCAGCGGGTGGATCCTGTCCTGTTAGTTCTGAAGTTCTTGGTATCTCCACCGAATCACAGCTGGCAGCAAACCCCCCAAGGCTTTTGGATATCTTTAAGCGCGGGTCAGTTGCTCCTTCTCGACCTCCCCCCGATGATACAGGTAAAGATCAAGAAGACACTAAACCAGTAACCCCAGTAACCAAACCAGCTACACTAGCTCCAGTATCCTGTAATCTCGGTACCATAGGAAATAGTTGGACTAGAGTAGGAAATACAACAAAGTATCAACACTTTGAAGTCTCCTCAACTAAAATTAAATCAGGAGCTAAATCTCAAAAGATACTAGCCGAAGCATCGGGTATCGGTATTCAACAAACCATTACGCTGGACCCTACCAAGCAGTACACCATCTCAACTTGGGTATTTGTCGAAAAAGGTCAAGCTGAACTTAAAGTTACCGATTCCAGCAACAAATCTCAATCGATTAAATCTACCAAAACGGGGGAGTGGCAGGAGCTTAAAACACGAGTGGATTTTGTTTCCTCAATTGACATCAAAATCTCATCTTCAACCAGCAACACCTCATTGTTTACCGATGCCATCACTGTAGAAAGTACCTTGTTTTTGGGGGATGGTTTTGATCCCACAGCAGGACCTGGTTTAGATAATGACTGTCCTTCTTGTCCCACAAGCTATGCTCAAGGAGGAGAGGCCGGCGCGGCTTATGTTCCGTATCCCAGCAACTCCAAGACAAAATTCAGACCGGTAATCTTTTTGGCCAAGGAGTTTCATTCCTACGATTCTATTTTTAGCTCGAGCGTAGGGGCAAGAATGATGGATTCGTTAAGTTGGTACAGGAATCAGGTAAGTGGCTTCTCTTTTAAATATGAGACTCCGGTTGTTGTGAAGGACTCTTTTAGCATTAGCTCTTGCAAAGGGGACGAAGACTGTCTTTTACTGTTGAAAATTAAAGCAGTTGAAAACATAGACAGATCGGATCCTTTAGCGAGCTATGTTCTTTTTGTTCCGGGGGTTTCTACCGAGGCCTATTCTGTTGGGTCTGGGGGAGGCAGCAGAGCGGGCGATATTCTTATTAGCGGGGCATATGTTCCGGGTTCAGAATCCCAGGAACTGGCTAGCCAGTTAAACGGACACACCGCAAGTGATCAAGCTTTTGCCATCTCCCACGAAATGGGGCATACCATGGGGCTTTTACACTCCCACAGACCGTCTGTGATGTCATATTATGAAGAAGGAACGGCTGCTATTTTATTTGATGACAGCTACCCCGAGAAATATGTTGTTTGTATGTCTAGTATGAATACCGGCAACAAAAGCGGTTGTCCCAATTATGTTCACACGGTATTTAAGAGGATGAAGAGAGTAGATATAGTTGGCAAAACAACTTGCAAAAATGCAAGTTTAATCCCAAGCAGTGGTATCGCTACGACTATTTCTATATATGAGTCGGGGGATTATAAAACTTGGACTCTTTATTCTAGCGACAGCGTAACCTTAAGTGAAACCGGAACAGCAGATTCCAAAATCTTTAGTATAAGCCATGAGTTTGATGTCAGTGGTTGGCGCTACAGGTTTTACATTGCTCCCGACAACCCGGGGACCGTTCCCGATGATACGGGTTGGAATACTTATACCTTTGTCGATAAAGGCGTGAGCGTGGATATCTGTAGGGAGTATGGGCTTGGTTGTTGGGACGCTTACTCCGGATTAGTCTCATTTGCTATTTTGCCAGATTCTCTTTGTATCTCTCCGCCTTCCGAACAAATTGTGGGTTTAGATTTTGGGGGAGTATTAAAAGAGTTTGACGGCTCTTTTGAACCCGAGGCAGATATTCTTATTAGAATTGTCCCCTCAACTGGTGGTGGTATGGAATTTCCCGCCCTTACGGGGGTTAATGGTGATTGGAGGACAAGGATCGCATTAAGCATTCCGGAGCCTGTGGAGACAAATTTGTTTGAGCACTATTTCCCAATTTCGCTTTTCTTCAGAAGAAAAGGAGAGTCGGCGGGGGTTTCTTTCCAGCTCGATAAGGTTAGCTTGGCTCATATAAGTGGCTCCGATTACAATCTTTTGGTAAAGAACAACGCCTTAGGTTGCAACCCTTCTTGTAACAGTAAGTCATTAAATTATACCCTTCCATCCCCCGTTCCTTCAGGTAATGCTTCTCTTTCTGGGATGCTGTCTGTTTCCGGTGTTCCGGTTTCTTCCGGAGGCAGTGTTCTTTTTGGGGAAAAATCAACGGGAAGCTATGTAGAGACCGCAGTCGGTCCTTCGGGAATATTTCATTTTGACTATCCTTTATCTTCGACTGATTACGCTAAGACTTACAGAATTATTTTTGCCAAGAGAGAAAATGGATTGGAACAGGTATACGAAACCGACTTTAGGTTTATTAACACCTCCGACCGCTCTCGCGATTGTAAACTGCTTTACAACGGTTCTAATGTTATCAAGGCGAGGTCCAATCTTAGTTTTGATTTTGATAACGGATTAGTGGGGGAAGCAAGTGTTCCCCTAACATTTTCTGCTGATTCGTACAGAGTGGTTCAAAATGGGAGCGCTACTTTCAGATGGGGCGCTTCCGAAGCTTTACATGTTCTTCAAGGATGTTCTGCAAGCGGGGGTTGGGAAGGGGCAAAACCTGCCGCTGGCTCGGAGCGGAAGGCTATCACGGATTCCAAAAACTACGCTCTTTCTTGTACCAACGGAACGGAGGGCGCTACCAGATCCTTTAGAATTGAGGTTGCTGGAAGTGCGACCCCAACCCTCTCTCTAACTTCCGATAAGACCAATCTTGTGGTAGGAGAGTCTACCACTATCCGTTGGAGCTCCGCCAACGCTACCTCCTGCCGTTCGTATGGAGACTATTGGAGAAATGAAGAAAGGGGAACCAGCGGGTCTACCAATACTGGAGCTTTTGCTTTGGCGGGTTCTTACGCTTATGATATGGTTTGTACCGCTTCCGATGGAGTAACCAGCGTCTCCAAGTATGTGCGGATTGAAGTTAGCGCTCCTGTAATTCCTCAAGCTACCATCTCTGGTCTTGTTGGTTGTCAATATTCGGGAAGTCCTACGGATATTGGAGAAGTCTATGCCATAGATAATACGGGAGTAGAAATAGCTCATGGAGCCATCGGATCCGATGGCAGGTATTCTCTCAACTACGCTTTTAAGACCAAAGCTCAAGATCCCAATGTCAACTATGCCATTAGACCCGGAAAGACTACCGAAGCTCAAGGAGTCTGCATCTCTTCCAATACAGTCGAGTATGGTCAGTTTGAAGATCGAGATCACAATGGAACAATCGATACCCTCTGTTCCCGATACCGCGATGGTGATAATCCCGGATGCGAACCTACCAATGATGATAATGGAATTGAGTTTGGATTCCTCAACTGCTCCCTCTCCCGGGGTCAAAGCTGCAATCCCGCATCGGATACTACGGCTAAAATCTGCAATACCAACGAGGGATACAACTGGCCCAAGCTAGAAGTTCCTCCCACGGCAACCAAAGTCACTGGGAGCGACGGCAAAGACTATCTCAAGCTCTGTATCTTTGGAGAAGCCGGTTCAGGCAAAGGATTCTTGATTTACGGTCCCGATAAGGATGTTCAATTTAACGAGACTTCAGGAAACACCGGCAAGCCAGCCAACTTTGATTTTCAGACCGATAAGAATGA
>Ga0180007_10006719_pt1 | contig 11156 bp, 8 predicted proteins | sample MM_PC_MetaG_FD_121122 | JGI IMG/M metagenome (GOLD analysis project Ga0180007, IMG submission 121122) | Groundwater microbial communities from the Aspo Hard Rock Laboratory (HRL) deep subsurface site, Sweden - MM_PC_MetaG | ecosystem: Environmental > Aquatic > Deep subsurface > Groundwater...
AGTTTTAAGAAGTCGCTGAAATCTGAATTTTCATTCGCAAGTCGATTTACAGTATCCCAGTCAATTTCTTGATTTATAATTGATGGAAACACTATTTCACTTTCAAAAACATTCTCTGAATTTAATTTGATAATTCCTATTCCAAATGCGTTGTTCAAACGTCTCACTTCATCTTTAAATGTCGGGTCATCATCCATATTTAATGCAACTAAATACCCTTCGTTTGCCCAGCTTGAGTTTGAAACAGTTTGAAAGTATGACTGCCTTAAGTTTCCAAAATTCAGCGCTATTTTAAGTTCAAAAGAAAATAACTTGATTGATGTAATTGAAAGGTGATTTTGAATTTCTAAAGTTTCTGATTTGTAGTCTCTAAAAGGGAAGTAAACCCCAACTAAATCTGGGTGAAGCCATTCGTTCTGTCCTTTAGTTGCTTTGGATGAATTTTCGTGATAGATAGTTTTCAAATTTGCTTTAAAATGCGTGTCTCCAAAGGCGTAAGCAACTAGAATTTGGTGCAAATCACGTTCATTAAATTTCTTTTTTGTTTCTGCCTTTTCCTTCTTTGCAATCTCAATATCTTTTTCCTTTTGAACTTTGGCCAAGTCGATTTTAGATTCAAGACTTCTGAGGAAAAATTGTGCTGGTCGAGAGCTTGTTTGTATAATCATTGAGCCCTCTCCATTGTTGTTTATGTCTGTATAGCAATATGCGGCTATTGTTGCCCAAGGTGTTTTTCCAGTCGTTTTGTAGTCTCCAACTGTTCCAATTTCATTCGCTTTGTCCCAAATTTCTTTGGCAGAAAGAGGAGTCCCTACTTTTTCAATTGTCCATTCTATTATGTCCCAAAAGGTTGTTTTTGTCATTATTTTCCTTTTTATCGAGTCTTTTACAATGCACTATACCGTGTGTTATGTGGCGTACTTTTTTATCATTTCAATCAATTAAGTAAAAACTCGATATTATTTTGCATAATTATAAAGGTTCTCTGCAATTTGAGTAGTTTTTTCGTCCTTGCACAGTTGCAAGCTGGCATTCCATAGCCTATCTTGCATTTCCTGATTTAAAATGATTTCATCTTCCTTAATCTCAATAAACTCATTTTTCTTCCATGTGATAAATTCCCCTGATTTTTTCAGGCTTTCTTCTTGCTTTTCAGTGAACAAAGGAGACATTATAACTCCGCATTTCTCTATTGAAATAAATGTCCCAAAATACTTCATTATAGTTGCCATTATTTTCATAAAAACTGGAATAATATTAATCTGATTACTCCACACTGTTTTGGATATTTCAAAACCAATAAAGGATAGTTTTGAACCTTTTACGTCTCTATACAAATCATGTAACTTAACAAAGAACATTCTTTTAGCAACCATGGCTTGATGGATGCCACTTTCATAACTCCACACATTTTTCATTTGCATATCATCCCATAGTATTTTACCCCCTTTAGTGACATTGAAAATTATTCTTCCGCCATTCTCAGAGTTTTCCAACAAGTTCAATAAATTTAAAGTCAACATAAACTGAGATAAATAATTCACTTGGAAATGTGAATCCATTCCATCTTCAGTTTCTACCCGTTTGGCAGCATAACCTAAACCAGCATTTATGAATATACAATCCAGAAACTTATGTTTACTTTGAATCTCGTTGATTGCATTCCGAACATCACTGAGTTTAGCAAGGTCACATAAAATAATTGACATTTTTTTTTCATGGTGGAGTTTTCAATTTCTTTGATTGTAGACTCACCAAGTTCTTTAGATCTGCACAGCAAAATAACTTCATGAATTTGGTTATCAATTCCTGCCAATACTTTCGCCACTCCTTTTCCCATTCCATTAGTGCCACCAGTTACTAATATTTTCATTTTTATTTCCTCCTTTATTTATATGAATAATTTATACCTCATGTGAGGACGGGTCAGTATGCCACATAACGTGCGAATATATGCAATGCGTGATTTATCCTGTTTGGGGATGTTTTACGCATTGTGTTTATTTCTCCTATATCACCATACCGTCTTGAAAAAGCCAGTAGCTATGACTTTACTTTCCGAACAAAATCTTTTCACGTTGGCGGTAGCCGGATTCATTTGTTTGAATAATACGAAAGGAAAAGAATAATGGCAATTAAAAATAATTGGGATTCAGTATCTTCGGATCGATGTTCATTTGCAGGCAATCGCCCGCTATGTTTTTTAATCGCCCGCGATCATATTTCAATCGATCACGATACTTTTTAATCGATTTTGATTGATTTTACATCAGATCACCGGGTAAAACTTCGAAACCAAACTAATTTATTCGAACATTTCCGGTTCTTTGGATTTAAATAACGAGTCAACCGGGATTGAACTGTTAAAAATCTTTGCGTACTTAGCAATTTTATAGCGGACGTTGTGGGTAATGAATTATATAGATTTATAGTGATTTAAATCAAAAAAAGCGATAATATGAAATTCAATTGACAACTTAAATATAGAAATTACATCTATATTTTGACAACAATAAAGACAGGGACTACGATGAAAAAATTAAAGATTATCGGAATTATCATCATACTGATCGGACTGGGATTTTTATCAAAACAACTGCTCAGCCGGAAAAAGACCGATGACGGCAAAGGCTATAAAACAGTGCAGTTAACCCGCGGTACAATCGTTGAAGAAGCTCTCGCCATCGGTACCATCACGCCGGAAAATGAGATTCAGGTGAAGTCGAAAATTGCAGGGATCGTGGTTGAGCGCTTTGTGGAAGTGGGTGACGCGGTCCAAAAAGGCGATCTGATGGTCCAGATTTTACCCGATCCGACGCCTACTGAATTAACCGAAGCCCGGCGGGACCTGGAGATGAAGGAAATGGCGCTGAAGAACGCCCAAATACAATATAAGCGCAATGTGGAATTGCTTGGTAAAAACCTGGTGTCCGAAGAGGCTTTTGAAAGTTACAAACTCAAATACGATCAGGCCAAACTGCAACGGGACCTGAGTAAGGACCTGTTATCATTGATCGAAAAAGGGCAAACCAGTAAGGTTGAGTCCGTGGTAAAATCACCCATCGACGGCACAGTGCTGGAAAAATTCGTCAATATCGGCGATCCGGTTGTACCATTGACGTCTTATCAGCAGGGAACCGCACTTTTCACCCTGGCGGACATGAGCAGCCTGATTTTTCGCGGTACCATTGATGAGATTGATGTGGGCAAGGTCAGCGTCGGCGTACGGGCTGAACTGGAAATCGGTGCCCTGCCGGGCAAATCGATCCTCGGCGAGATCATCCGCATTTCTCCCAAAGCCCGTAAGGAGAATAACGCCACGGTATTCGACATTGAGATCAGGATCGTGGACACCCGGGGCATTAATTTACGGGCCGGGTATTCCGCCAACGCCAAGATTATTATCAATAAAGCCGAAAACGTCCTCTCTGTTCCCGAAAGACTACTCAGCTTTGCAAACGATTCGGTCTTTGTCGAAGTCGAAGACACCACTACCGGTATCGTTTCGAAGTGTCCCATTGAAATCGGGCTGAGCGACGGTATCAGCGCGGAAGTAAAATCCGGTATAACGGCCGAAGACCTGTTAGTCGAACGTCCGCCTAAAGAGATCAAATAGAGGTACAGAGACGTGTTGTTTAAAAACATCCGCATGATTTTCCGGGAACTGAGCAAACGAAAACTTCGGACCATGTTGACGCTTTTCGGAATTATCTGGGGCACCAGCTCTGTTATTCTTTTACTGACTTTCGGAATAGCGGTAAAAGCCAACACCTCCAAAACTATGCATGGCATGGGGGAAGCCATCTGCGTGATCTGGTCGGGGAAAACCAGTATCAGCTACGGCGGTTTTCCCAAAGGCAGACAACTCAGCTTTTATAATGACGATGCTCAATATCTGAAGGACCAGGTGACGCTCATTGACAATATCTCACCGCAGTATTCGCGCTCTGACATTCCGGTCAATGTCAATGATAAAAAACAGAATTTCACGATCAATGCTGTCTGGCCGGAATTTAAAGACATGCGGAATATGGTTCCCCGGGAAGGCAGCCGTTTTATTAGCGATCTCGATATGCAAAAACGCCGGCGGGTGGTATTTATAGGTAATGAAGTCGAAAAAACCATGTTCGGCGAGGAAAACTCAGTTGGAAAAATGATGCTGATCGACGGCATTCCCTATCGTGTTATCGGGGTCATCATTAAAAAAGAACAAGACGGCAGCTATAACGGCCAGGACAAAAATGCGATTTTTATGCCCACGACCACGTATCTCGGTATTTATAGCGATCGCTATATTAATAATATGATCGCCCGGGCAAAAGATGTCAGTCAAACCAGCCAGATGAAACAAGCCATTGTAGCGGCTATGGCGAAAAAATACCGCTTTTCACCGGAAGATATCCAGGCTCTGCCGATCTGGGACACTACCGAATATGATCAGTTCCTGGGTACTTTCTTTAACGGATTTACCATTTTCCTTGGTATTGTGGGCGTCATGACATTGATCGTCGGTGGCATCGGCATCGCCAATATTATGTACGTCATTGTCGAAGAGCGGACCTCGGAGATCGGCGTCAAACGGGCGATCGGCGCCAAGAAAAGAACCATTCTTATTCAATATCTGATCGAGACTTTTGTAATCTCCATGGTCGGCACCATCTCGGGATTTTTATTCGCGGTGCTGCTGATCTTCGGCATTAACAAGGCCCCGATCCAGGATTTTGTGGGCGTTCTGATTCTGAAACCCATTGTCGCGATCATAACTATCATTATCATTTCCGCTATTACTTTTATCGCTGGCTGGGGTCCAGCCAAACGCGCCTCCAACCTGGACCCGGTAGTGGCAATCAACAGTTAGGAAATAGGAAAATTATGGCCGAAAAAATAAATAGTGTCGTTAAAAATCTGCTGCTTGTCCGGTTGTTTGTTCGGGAATTGAAAAAAGAACGACGTAAAATATTTCTGACCATAGCAGGAATCGCCTGGGGTACTCTGACCATTATTCTGCTGCTGTCATTTGGGCAGGGACTGTCCACCCAGATGCTGCGCGGGCAAAAAGGACTGGGCGACAATATTGTCATTTTATATGGCGGGCAAACGAGTATTGAATATAAGGGCATGCCACAGGGGCGGCGTATCCGTCTACTGGAAGATGATTGTGATCTGTTGAAAAACAGTATTCCGGAAATTGATCGGATTGCCGGGGAATACGACAACTGGGGGATTACGTATAAATACGGAGAAACTGTCGTTAATGAACGGGTGCGGGGCGTCAGTTCCATTGGTTATGAAGACATGCGTTCCCAGTTTCCGCAACCGGGCTGGCGTTTCATCAATGAAAATGATCTGGAGTTGCGCCGCCGGGTGATATTTATGGGAAATGATCTGAAGAAAAATCTTATGGGCGACATCGATGCCGTCGGTAAAACCGTTTTTCTTAACAATATTCCCTTCACTGTCATCGGTGTGATGCAGAAAAAAATGCAAATGGGTATGTACGGAGGTCCGGATGCCAACGCTGCCGTTATACCAGCTTCAACTTTTAAAGGCGTTTTCAGTAATATTTACGTTAACCGGATTATCTATCAGGTCAATCAGATCGATAAATCGGAATACGTCAACCAGCAGGTCCGGCGGGTTTTGGCCCGTAAATACCATTATCATCCCGACGACAATAATGCGCTTAATTATTGGGATGTGATCAAGAATTCACAGCAAACCAAAAAAGCCTTTACGGGAATCACCATTTTCCTGGGCGTCATCGGCGCTATGACGCTGATCATCGCCAGTATCGGCGTGGCCAATATCATGTACGTAACAGTCAAGAAGCGCACCCGTGAAATCGGCATCAAACGTGCCATCGGTGCCAAAAAGTCGTTGATCAAGGCCCAGTTTATCATCGAAGCGTTACTGATCGATCTGACCGGCGGATTCATCGGGGGTGCGGTGGCCTATACGATTATTCGCTTCGTACAGAACATTCCTCAGGAAGATGCTGATTTTGGAAAAAACATGGCTATGCAAATTTTGTCCAATCCGGAGTTTTCCTGGACAATTGCCATCAGCACTTGCACGATTCTTGGAATCGTCGGCTTGTTATCCGGTTTTTTCCCAGCCCGCAAAGCCGCCGCTATCGACCCGATTAAAGCATTGCATTATGAGTAGAACTGGAGATTCGTTATGATAAAAATGGAAAGTATCCGAAAAGTCTACAATACCGGAAAAATCGAAGTCGAAGCCCTACGCGGTGTGGACCTTCATATCAGGTGTGGCGACTTCCTGGTCGTTATCGGGCCGTCTGGTTCAGGTAAATCCACCCTGATGAATATCATAGGCTGTCTCGATAAACCGACTTCCGGCGACTATACCCTGAACGGCCAGAACATTAAAAATATGAATGACAATACGCTGTCGGAATTACGTAATAAAGAAATTGGTTTTGTATTCCAGAATTTTAACCTACTGCCCTATGCGTCGGCCTATGAAAACGTGGAAATGCCATTGCTCTTTGCCGGTGTTGACGGGAAAAAACGCAAAGAAAAAGTGGTATCCATTCTCACAAGAGTCGGACTGGCTGACCGCATGGATCATAAGCCCAATGAACTGTCCGGCGGCCAGAAGCAGCGGGTGGCCATTGCCCGGGCACTGGTAAATTCGCCCAACATTATTCTCGCGGATGAGCCTACCGGAAATCTGGACACTCAATCGGGTGCAGAAATTATGGAACTTTTTGTTGATTTGTGGAAAGAGGGCAATACCATTGTCATGATCACACATGACCCGCGAGCGAAGGATTATTCGGATAATTATATCACTATTACCGATGGAATGATTGCTTCTTCAAATTAATTATAATATCCTGTACAAATCATACAATTTTTGCAAAATGTCAAATTGATGACATCATCCTGAATGCCGCTATTTACCAGATTTAACGTGGTGACCAGTAAATCTTGAATGTCGGCAATTCGTGAATTGCCCCTATTTGATTATTGATAGAATATTGAGGGCCACCTGCTTGCTGTTTTTACCGACCTCTTTGTATGGGCTAACACAGGACGAGCAGCTATCTGTAAAATCAACGCTGATATTTCGGGGCAGGTGATCCTATCAAAAAGAGTCGCGCGCCTATCTCCGGGACAGGCGATCCATGAAATCAATGCTGATATTCCGGGATTTATTAGGAATTGCCAGGTGAATATCGTGCCCTGCACCTCTAAACCGCAGACCAGCTGACGGCAGAAACCTAAAAATAATCATATCCTCATACCGTTTAAGTAAAAACAGAAGTATTAAATCAAAATTTCATTTAACGGTTGGCAATATAGCATGAAACGGATTGCAAGCGGTTCAGTATCAAACCGTGATGAAGTTGGAACGGGCGTAAACCGCTCCAATTAAGCACTTCACCGCTTTTTGCTATATTGTGTGTTACCCAACGTAATTATTCATTCTTTTTTCAATATTTTTAAGAAAAAATTCGTCAGACACACAAAGTTAAAAAGGAGTTTCTCCTCCTAAATGACAAATGATGCCCGCTTCCGTAAATATCTGTTTGACCTTTTGCATTTTTTCAATACTGGGGATAAGGTAATTCAACCCTGTATATTCACGATTTATGATTTTGTATTTTTCGCGTCCAAGATGATGAAGTGGCAAGATATTTATTTCGTTTCTACCCACTTCTTTTAGAAATGAAATAATTGAGTTAATATTCTCCATTGAATCATTAAACTGAGGAATCAATGGCAACCTGAATATGATCCTTCCATTAAATTCTTTCGCAAGTTGCTTTGCATTTTCGATAATTAATAAATTATCAGCATTTGTTCCTTCTTTATGTTTTTCTGAATCAAAATGCTTCAAATCAAAAAAAATCCAATCTAAATAAGGAATAACTCTTTGGAGATTAGTAAACGGTATATTCCCGCATGTTTCTATCGCAGTGTGTATATACGATTCGTAACTTCTTCGAAGAATTTCCTCGGCAAAATCAATTTGCATTAAAGGTTCGCCGCCCGACAGTGTTATGCCGCCTTCACTTCCCCAAAATTGCCTGTCACGCTGAATGATGTTTAATAGTTTTTCAGTTGTAATTTCATACCCGCTTAACTTCAAACCGTCGGTATAGCATACGGATACACAACTTTTATTTTCGCATGTTAAGCAAATCTTTCTATTAATAAAAAGTTCGCCTTCCTCCCTCTTTATTGCTCCTTCGGGGCATTCGTTTATGCAATTATTACAAGAAATACATCTTGAATGATAATACATAGGTACAGGCTTTCTGCTAATACCTTCCGGATTTGAACACCAAAAACAGTTGAGTGTACAACCATTTAAAAATATCAGGGTCCTACATCCGGGGCCATCGTGAACCGACAGCCCCTGAACATCGAAGATAGTTCCTCTAATTTCTTTTTTATCTTGATTTATAATCATTACAAGTAACAGCTAACATTTCAGGATATGCATCATATTTATTCATACACGTGCCTAAATCAGTTTGTGTAGATTGGAAGTTTGAGCAATGTTTACATTTTTGTGCATTTTCAAAATGACTACAAGACTCATCGTCAGCATTAATTATATTTTTATCTCTTTTACAAATACCATTAAAAACATCTGTATTCAGATAATATTTACAATCGAAGTGTTTCATATCTTTTTTATCCTATTTGTTCGTACTCTGTTCTAGCAATAACTTCATCTTGAATTTGTTTCCCAAGTTCAACCCAATATTGAGTAAATCCTGCAACTCTAACCATCAATCCTCTATAATTATCAGGATTTTTTTGAGCATCTTTAAGCATTCTAGAATCTACAACATTGAATTGTACGTGGAAACCACCTTTACGAAGATATGCTTTTATCATTTCTAAGAATTTTCTTGAACCTTCGCGACCTTTAACTACCGAAGGATGTATCTTCATATTTAACTGTGAATTCTGAGATAAAGAATGGTCGTAGCATGTGGCTGAATTAAACAATGCGTAAGGCCCATTTTTATCCGAACCCGGATAAGCAGAAACAGAACCGTCGGCAAAAGTAGTCCCACACAATCTACCGTCGGCAGTTGCTAATGTAACAGCGCCCATTGGAGCATGTGTAGAAACGGAAATTTGACAAGAATACATTGGCTCGTCATATAAAGAGATGTAGTTTTCACACATTTTGCTGAACCAAATTTGCCATTCTTTAAATAAATCATCGACAAATTTATCATCGTTTCCATATTTTGGAGCATCTAAGCATTGTTTATGAATTTTCAACCAATCCATATAGTTTGCTGTTTTCACTTGCTCAATTAAACTATAAGAACCTGTTTCTAATGCAGATAAATATCCAAAATTAGCATCAATTGCAGCTTTCAATTCAGCTAAAGAGAAGTTCTTTTCTTCAAATACATTTTTCTTTATAGAAGCCAGTGAGTTAACAAGATTTACACCGCCACATATTTCTACATTAAATGTTCTGTTATATCTACAACCTTTATTGCTAATATCTTTCCCAACTTCTAAACAGTCAGGTTTCAACATACTGTTAATGATTGAAGGCGAAATTTTGCCCCAAATATCATGTTGAATATTGTTTGTAAGCGTTAAAACTTTAACAGTAATGCTAAAATATTGTTTGAACACATTCCAAATGTCATCGTACGAATCTAATTTTGAACCATGTGCCGGATAAACTCTACGACCTGTTCTCTTATCTAATCCGTCGTATAAAACTGCTTCAAGAACTTTTGGTAAAGAAATAAAGTGAACACCCACACTTGTTGCAGGGGCTGAACCACCTGGAATATAATAGGTTTCACCATTCAATTCTAAGGGCATCCAACTACATGGGGATGTTTCAAGACAACCACCAATAGCCCATGCTCTGGCTTCTTCCAAAGCCATTCCTTCTTTTTTGAAGTTATTTAAAAGAAACTCCATTGCAACGCGGTTGTTTACCCATGCAGGATAACCTGTTCCTATTTTGGTGCATTCAACACCTTTCATTAAGAATTCTTCTGGCAGTTTTTCGTCATAAAGCAAACTCAATGTTGGTTGAGGTACGTCGCACGACATTGCAGATTCAAGAATCAATGTTTCTAATTCGTTTGTTGCACTATTTCCATCTTTATCTAAACCACCAACGCATAAATTATTAAATGTATTTCCACTTAAAACACCACCTACAACACCCATTGATGCGAAGCAATCCAACTCTGTGAATTTCATTCGCATGCATTCCAACAATTCGATAGTTCTTTCTTTCGTAAGAATACCTTTATCCATATCTTGTTTCCAAAAAGGATAAAGCACTTGACCCAGACGACCCGGTGATAATCCGGAAATTGGGTCTTCGTTAAGAACCGCAACGTGGAAAATCCAAATTAGTTGAAGCGCATCGTGAAATGTGCGAGGTTTGTTTTTCGACAACCATTCCAAACGTTCTGCTATTTCTAAATATTCGTCTTTTTGTTTTGCATCATTTTCGAGTGAAGCCATAAATTTAGCTTCTTTAGCATAGTTTAAAATCCATGTTTGAAGACCACCAAGCATTGTATGAACTGCCTCATAGAAATATAATCTGTCCATCCTGGGAACACCGGCAGCCTTTGCTTGTTTTTCTTTGCAAATATCTTTTATCCCTTCAATACCAAACTGAAGCGGGTAGTAATAGTTCATTACTTCTCGGCCTTGAGGCAACGTATATCCTGAATCGAACATACAGATAACTGCCCGCATAATTTCTTCTTTTGTGTCGTAATCCGGCACAAGTTGTTCATATTTATGCCCTATATCATCAACTGATTTATTAAACCATTTTTTTGCAACTTTTATCAAAATAGGCATTTCTTCTTTGCGAAGACCAAATTTGCCTGCAATGGAAATAACGCTACCTACACTTTTGGTAACATTTCCGCCACCCTGACCCATTGTAGTAACTTCGTCGGCGCTTGCTTTTCCTGCGTTTTGAACTTCTTTAAATAAATCGTCTTCTTTCGATAAAAAGAAACCTTCCGACATCCATGGCATAGGATATGAACCTCGTAAATAATTTGCCTTTCTCATAGCCAACAATTCGCCTGGTAATATCGCTGGTGTTAAGTGCTCAAACCCTGATTTAAGCGCTTCTGCTCTTCTGATAATTTGAACTTCGCCTTC
>Ga0180007_10006720_pt1 | contig 11151 bp, 9 predicted proteins | sample MM_PC_MetaG_FD_121122 | JGI IMG/M metagenome (GOLD analysis project Ga0180007, IMG submission 121122) | Groundwater microbial communities from the Aspo Hard Rock Laboratory (HRL) deep subsurface site, Sweden - MM_PC_MetaG | ecosystem: Environmental > Aquatic > Deep subsurface > Groundwater...
ATAATCACTGTTATATCGAGCTCACCAGAGTAAACTTTTTGTAGAAACATAGAAGCTTTAATTCTTTGCCCGTCAAAGCAAATATCAGGTAGAGGTATTTCCTTGGACCTTCTTTTTTCAGACATTTTTCCTCTGCTTTCTGTTTATCTAATACCTAATTAGTAATTGCCAGCAGTGTAGCAGGGCAGAGGATATTTTTCAAATAAACCTATTGAAATACCCTTCATACTTTGTCATAATCCGAGTATGAAAGAAAATAACAATAAAAACATATTTCCCCTTGTGCTTATCGTTGGCGTTATCTTAATTTTAGTTGGTGGTGCCTACTGGTATTCTCAACAAATGAAGAAACTAGAACCTGAGAAACCTGCTGAACCATCTGGAGTTAGAATTATTGATGCTTCTGAATCTACTGAAGAGAAAGCTATTGTTGATGAAGAAATGGTTGAGGAAGAAGATACAGAGGAAGTCTCAGAAGAAATTACTGAGGATGAGTTAGTTACTATACTTAGTCAGTTGTTTGCAGATAAGTACGAGAAGGATCTTTCTGAAGTTAATCTAAGCATAGATGAGATCCAAGGAAGTTATGTAAGTGGTGGTGTTAGCTTTGAGGGGGAAATAAGTGGTGCATACTTTTACGCAGCAGAGGTTGGTGGTGAGTGGAGTATTGTGTTTGATGGTAATGGAACCACACCATGTGATGTTTTAGAAGCCGTAGACTTTCCTGTTGATATGGCTCCAGAATGTTGGGATGAGATCAATATGGAACTTGTAGTTAGAGAGTAATACAGAACTAACCCAATAAAAATACATTGTGATAGTATTAAAAACGTGTCTGAGGAAATATTTTCTAAACTAAATCCCCAACAAGTTGAGGCAGTTAAACACTTGAATGGCCCAGCTTTAGTAGTAGCAGGTCCAGGTAGTGGTAAAACCCGAGTACTTACCAATAGAGTGGCATTTTTAATCCAAGAAAAAAAGATTTCTGAGATGGAAATTCTGTGTGTAACTTTTACCAACAAAGCTTCTGATGAGATTCAGTACAGAGTCAAAAAGATGCTTGGAAAAGACACCAAACTTCCCTGGAGTGGAACATTTCATAGTGTGTGCTCAAAAATATTAAGAAAAGAAGGCTTTCAGATGGGTATTCCCCCTTTTTATGTGATTTATGATACTGACGACTCAGCAAGTTTAATTAAAGGAATCTTGAAAGATTTTGGAATAGATTCAAAAAGATTTCACCCTAAAGCTGTATTAGAAACTATATCAAGTGCCAAATCAGAGTTAGTTAGTGCCTCTGAATATCAAAGTTATGCTCAAGGATACTTTCAAAGAACTGTTGCCAAGATTTATCCTGAATACCAAAAGAGACTAAGAAAGAATAATGCCTTGGATTTTGATGATCTTTTGTTTGAAACAGTTAAACTATTTGATCAATTTCCCGAAGTTTTAAAGAAATATCAAAATATTTTTAAATATATTTTGGTTGATGAATATCAAGATACGAACAGGGCACAATATGTGCTTACCACACAGCTTTCTGATGCACATAAAAACCTTTTTGTTGTTGGAGATATGAGTCAGGCCATTTATTCTTTCAGAGGTGCGGATTACAGAAATATCCTTAACTTTCAGAAAGATTATCCTGATGCAAAGATATACAACCTGGAACAAAACTATCGATCAACACAAACAATTTTAGATGCTGCAAAGGGTGTAATTAAGAATAACTCTACACACATAGCTCTAGATTTATGGACAGAGGAAGGTGAGGGAGAAAAGTTAGTTGTATTCACTGGGGGATCGGATAGGGAAGAGATAGCGTTTGTTATTAATGAAATGGTGGATCTTTTATCAAGTGGAAAGTCTTACGAAGAAGTAGCAGTATTGTATCGAACAAATGCTCAGTCGCGTTTAATGGAAGAAGAGTTAATTAAAAACAACATCCCATATCGAATTTATGGTGGTGTACGGTTTTATGCTAGAAAAGAGATAAAAGATATCGTTTCTTTCTTGAAGGTTATTCATAATCCTAAAGATAGTGTTTCATGGAAAAGAATAATTAATGTACCTCCAAAGGGAATTGGTCAAAAAAGTGTTGAAAAGATACAGAAAAATGGTTGGGATTTAGAAGAAATATCTAAAAAGACAAAAATTCCTTTTAGAAAGTGGGTTGAGGGGAAGGGAAAATTATCAACCCTTGAGCTAATGGAAGAAGTTTTAGCTAAAACAGGCTATATCAAGTGGCTTAAAGATGAGGGAGAAGAAAATATATATAGAATTGAGAATATTGAGGAATTAAAGTCCGTAGCTTCAAGGTTTGTAGAGCTTTCTGAATTTTTGGAAAACGTTGCTCTTATTGAAAGTTCATCAAAACCATCTGCTGTAAATTCTGATTCAGTTACTCTTTTAACAGCTCACGCATCAAAAGGGTTGGAGTTTCCTGTTGTATTTATTATTGGTATGGAAGAGGGACTCTTTCCGCATTCAAATTCTCTTACTGAGCTTGCCGAGCTTGAGGAAGAGCGAAGGCTTTGTTATGTGGCAATTACTAGAGCTAAGGAAAAAGTATATCTAACTAATGCTAAATCAAGACTTTACTTTGGAAGAGTACAAGCAAATTTACCCAGTAGGTTTTTGGGTGAAATACCTAAGAACCTGGTAGATGCACGTGGAATGACCCTAAAAGATTACTTTAAACGTTTAATTAAAAACGATGATGATTTTTTAGATGATATGGAGCAAGATCGTGGCAGTTTTCATTGGGACTGATTTGAGTTTAGGTTCTCACAGTGGTATTGTACGGTTTACTATATTAGGATACTAAAAACTAAGGAGGGCACTTTGGATGAGAAGAAGAAAGATTTTGCAATAGTAAAAGATGATGGGTATCTAATCTATTATGTGTTTGGGCTTGTGAATGGCTAGAAACCTCTGATGATGGATTCAGTAATGAGCCAAAATGGTAGCTACTGTTCTTTAAGTGAGCTCGAAAACGCAGTGTCAGTTTTAGATTTTCGTTCACTTTTAGGTTCAAAAGATACTGGGCCAGAGCTATTTCACTTTACTTTAGAGGCAGAAGAAGCAATAAAAACCTGCTGTCGAAAGCTAGGTATCATAGAATATGAAATCCATCAGGTGGAAGTTCCTTGAACTCCACTAAAACTATAAATCTAAACATCAAAAGAAGGAGAAGAGGTATGGTAACAACAGATAACTATTATTTCTACATTGTTAGGCTTGGGAAATTGAACTACATTTTTAGAGGACCCAAGGGTAGGGGGATGCTTACTCATATTCTAGTGTGTGTTAATGAGAAAACAAACGAACACAAACTAGAGTCTCTAGGCTCTGCTGTGGATTCAAATGATGGGCGGGCAATAAAAGAAGCCATAGAAAAAGATAGTAGAAAACCAAGTTACTTTGGATCTACGTCATACGATGAAGCTAAAAAGGTAATTTATATACACGGTGGTCCCGGCGCGTTGATTCTGGACAGATTAAGTTTAAAGGTTTAATAAAGGGAGATACTGACACAGCCTTGAAGATTTTTCTATAACTTCAAGGTTGTTTCATTTGTGGGGTAAAATATTGGTATGTATAAACCTATCAAAGAACTTGGACAGAATTTTTTAGTGGATAAGAATATTTCCAGAGATATGGTGGAAGCTTTAGATATTGTTGATGGTGATGAGATTATTGAGATTGGTCCTGGACACGGTGCTGTTACTGAGGCTTTGGGGGATAGAGTTAAAGATACCAAATCTGTTGTTAGGGCTGTTGAAGTTGATGAACGTTTCATTGGAAAACTTGTAAATATGTTTTTATATGAACTTAACGTTAAGATTGTTGAAGATAATATTTTAGATTACCTTCCTGATTATGAGCCTCAGGGTGAGTTTAAGATTATCGGAAGCCTTCCCTACTATATTACATCTCCTATTTTGCATGCTGTTATTAAGATGGAAAAGCTACCCAAAATGTGTGTCTTTCTAATTCAAGATGAGGTAGCAATAAAAGTCAGTAGTACTTCTCCTGATGCTTCGTATCTTTCTTCTTTTACACAAACCTTTTTTGATGTTGAATATCTTTTTAAAGTTGAGAAAGATATGTTTAAACCAGAACCTAAAGTAAACGGTGCTGTAATAAAACTTGTTAGAAGGGATGCTAATTATGATCGCAAGTTCATTGAAAAATATGAAGGATTTTTACATAAAGGTTTTGCAAGTCCTAGAAAAATGCTAAATAAACAATTTACTAAAGATGAACTAGAAAAAGGTGGTATTCACGCAAGTTTAAGGCCGCAAAACCTATCTGCAGATGAATGGGTTAAGTTTTTTAAGGATTTACACAATGAAGTTTAGTGTTGTTATTCCCGCGTTAAATGAAGAAAAATACATTGGAATACTCCTGATGTGCTTAACTAATCAGACTCTCAAAGATTTTGAGGTCATTGTTGTTGATGGAGGATCTAAAGATAAAACAAAAGAAGTAGTTTCTTCTTTTTCTGACAGATTGAGGATAAATATTGTTGATTCTCCCAACGGAAATGTTTCTAAATCAAGAAACAAAGGAGCGCTTGCTTCATATTTTGACCACTTAATCTTTTTTGATGCAGATATTTTGATAGAAGATGATTTCATAGAGAAACTAAGTAACTCCCTAAGTAAAAAAGATAGTGACTTTTTAAATTGTTGGTATGCCCCTTTATCAAACAGATTAGACGATCGTTTTTATGGTTCCTTCTTAAACATTTATTCAGAGGTACTTAAGAGTTTTGCACCTGTGGTAATGGGTGTTTTCATGTGCGTACATAAAGATGCTTTTAATAAAGTAGGGGGATTTGATGAATCAATGCACTTTTTGGAAGATGTAGATTTATATAGAAGACTTCATAAAGCTGGTTTTACCTACAAACTTCTTAGAGATCCTAAAATTATTTATTCAGTCAGAAGATCGGACAGTGAAAGTCGTTTTGTTACGGTTATGAAGGCAGTAGGGGGGAATATAATGTTAGCTTTTGGTATGAAGAGAGTGCTTCAAAAGCTGGTTAGTCACGAAGTTTTGAATTAGAAAAGGCCCCGATTGTCCTTTGAGGAACCAGTCTGGGCCTTCTTTCTGGCCCATCTATTAAGGATAAACCAGATTGTACTCTTTCCCACCCCAAAATAGGGAGGGATATTCAGTTGTAGTCTGAAAATAGCCTATAAGAGCTTTAAAGTCAATGATATACTGGCTTTATGGGAAATCATGTCATGCAATCAAAAGCTTGGGAAGAATTCAAAAATACCTATGGAACACCTGCAATTAGAGTAGGAAGTGTACTTTATACAAAACATAAAATACCGTTTACCTCTTTTTATTATGCATATTCGCCTAGAGTAAACCCATTTGAGATAGATTTTGAAGGTTTAAAACAGTCTCTGAAAGCTGAAGATTGTGTAGCAGTTCATTTTGATGTTCCAAATATTACAATAGATAACCCAAAATTTTCCGAAGCAGAAAGAATATTTAAAGATAATTGTGTGAGATCCCCAAGAGATGAGTTTGCAAAGGGAAACTTCTTTGTTGATCTAACTAAATCTGAGGAGGAACTTTCTCAAAACATGCATAAAAAGCATAGATATAATGTTAGAGTTGCAGAGAAAAAAGGTGTAACGGTAAGGGAATCTACTAGTGACAAAGATTTTGAAGTCTTTTTTAAGATGTATCACGAAACAGGAGAAAGACAGAAGTATTATTCAAGAAACAAGAGATATCTAAAAATAATTTGGGATATATTTAAAAGAGAAAACATAGTCCGTTTGCTAGTTGCAGAACACGAAGGCACTTCCCTCGCTGCTTGGATGTTTTATATCTATGAAAATGTTCTGTATTACCCGTATGGGGGAATGGATGACAGGTATAAAAGTTTGTATGCAAGTAATATTTTAGGTTGGGAAGCAATTAAGTTTGGTAAAAAGATGGGGTGTACACTTTTTGATATGTGGGGGGCCTCAGAAGATATGAGTAATAAAAGTGATCCTTATTACGGATTTTCTCTATTTAAAGCTAAATTTGGTGCAAAACATGTTACATACATTGACTCATATGATTTAGTTGTTAATGAGTCCATGTATAAGATGTTTACAGCAGCAAATTCTGTTAGGTGGAAGCTCCTAAATATGTTGAAATGAAGCCAAAAAGTGATATTAGACAGAGTGATGGTTGGGAAGCTTATCTAGGAATACTTGGTTGGGAATCCCACAGAACAAAAAAAGGAACAAACATTCTCTTTAAGAAGACATTTTTAGGTACAGTAGTTAAGATTCAACACCCCCCATTATTAAATGCTACCGATCTTTCTGAAATTGAAGGGTTTTGCAGAGGTGTTGGGGCAATGTTTATTAAAGTTGAGCCTTATTTAGATCAAAACATGTCTGTTTTTAAGGAAGGTGGGTATAAAGATACTAATGTTCCTCACTTACCTACAAGCACAATGTATATAGATCTGACTAAGACTGAAAAAGAGATGTGGGAAAAGCTTTCAAAAAGTGGAAAGTACTCAGTAAGGAGGGCTCAAAGAGAGGGTACAACAGTTAAATTCTTTAAAAAGCCCTCAGAAGAAATGTTAAAGACCCATTATGATATTTGTATGGAGACAGGAAGGAAACAACATTTCTATATTCCTCCAATTAGTGATTTTACCTCGCGTGCAAAAGCATTTGATGAGGACTGCTTCATTGCCGTAGCGTACGATAGGGAAGGAACTATTGTTGGATCAAAGATGTATTTGTGCCATGAGGATATGGTTTTGTATTCTACGGGCGGTACAACAAAGCTTGGTAGGGAAGGAAAATTTGGATATGAGCTTTTATGGCAATCCTTTTTATATTTTAAAGGCCTTGGGTACGAGGTATTAGATTTAGAAGGAGTAGACGACGATAGATTTCCGGGTATAGCTAAGAGATGGGGTGGATTTTCTCACTTTAAAGAAAAATTTGGAGGAGAAATTGTTATGTTTCCAGTACCTCAAATAAAACTTCTTAGTTGGCTTTTAAGATTGATGTCTAAGTTTATGACAGTTCCTCTTTAAGACTTTTGAGCGAAGGGGCAAACTTGATTAAAGTCACACCATTTACAGTGCATTCCAGGAGTAGGTTCAAATTTTCCCTCTTTAATATTTTTAATTACATCTTTTATCTTCCCCTTAATACCTTTAAAGTGTTTTTCAGTTCTTTCTGTGGATACTTTTTCACCAGCCTCAACATAATAGAAACTTAAGATTTTAGGATCTAGGTTTAAGGCTTCCTTGCAAGCTAGGGCATATATAGTCATTTGAGCATCTTTATCTACGTCTTTTTGTGTTTTTAAACTTCCTGTCTTGTAGTCAATAATTTCAATGTCCCCATTTGGGTGTTTATCAATTCTGTCTATTCTTCCATACATTTTTATTCCATCGATTTTTAGGTTAAATGATTTTTCTAAGGCAACATATTTAACTTTTAAGTCTTTGTTTTCGTCGTAGTAGTTCTCAAGTAGTTTTTTCCCACTTTCAAACCTTAGTTTTTTATGCTTTTCATCTAAATAACCAACGGGAATCCAGTTTTCTTCGTAGATTTCTAAGAGTTTTTTCAAAGAAACTTCTTTGCCAAACATTTGCTGAGTATGAAATCTTTTTAGAGTCTCATGAATTGTGTTTCCAAAGCTAAGAGGGTGGCTTGGCGCTGTTGGAACGTTTAGTACGTATCCATATTTATATCTTAGGGGACAAATTAAGTAGTTATCTATCTGAGAATAACTAAGATACGCTGGTTCAAACCCTTGTGAGGTCTTTTTAGGTGTTTTCTTTGGTGTTTTTTGGATCTCAAACAGGGAAACCTGTTTTTCTGTGTCGGGTTTTACTTTCTCAGTTTTGATACCTGTTTCTTTTAAGTATCCGCTTGGGGTTGTGTCTCTTTTCCCACCATAGTTTTCTGCATAAGTTAGGTAAAGATATTTTTTAGATCTAGTCATACCAACGTAAAAGAGTCTTCTTTCTTCTTGAGTGTGTTCATCTCCAGTTGGTAAAGTCTCTTTTATTAGCTCATCAGGAACCTCAATCGGGTCCCCTCTATTTCTAGTTGGAAATCTTCCAGAAACTAGATTAACCATAAAAACAACAGGAAACTCTAGTCCTTTTGAAGAGTGTACAGTTATTAAATTTATTGTGTCTATATCCTCTATTTCTGCTTGTGCGGGGTTTTCCCCAGCTTCAATAACAAGATCTAAATACTCTACAAAATCAATGATTGTAGGCATTTGTTTGTATTCAGAGTGGTAATTTACTTCAAAGTTTTGTACTTTTCTTAAAAAGAGATTAAGATTTTGAATTTTTAATATATTTTCTGTTGTTTCGTTTTCAAGCAAGGGCTCAAGATATTTAATATCATGAACAAGTGAGTGAGTAAGTTCAGTTGGAGTAAGTTTAGTAATTTTATCTTGGAAGCTTTCAATAATATTTACTAAGTTTTGAACCCGCTCATCTTTAGAAGTTTTTCCCATTTCCCAGAGATCAACTCTTTGCTTTCGAGCATTAGAAAGAAGCTTGGAGATTTCAGAGTAGGGAATTTCAAGCGAGTCTATACTTAGTACTCGATATAAACTTGTTCCATCAGAAGAATTGGTGAGAACCTTCAAAAGACTAATAATATCTGAGATTTCATCTGCATCATATAGACCGCGGTTTCCAACAAGTTGATAAGGCAGACCATACTTTCTGAGTCCCATCACAAATGGATCAAGGTGATTATTAGCCCTGGCCATAATAGCAATATCTTTGTATGTGTATCTCTCTTCTTTTCCTAGTATTTCATATATTTTTCTAAGAATATATTCAATTTCGTCGTCTAAAGTATCTACTTTTATAACTTTTGTTTCTCCACCTTTTTCTTTGATTTGACTCACAAGCTCTTTGGAGATTCCAAGTTTGGATTCTAGCGTGTCTGGGTTGTTGTTTTTAATTAGTTTATATGCAGGATCTAAAATCTCTTGGGAAGATCGATAGTTCTCTAAGAGTGTAATCATTTCTGCACCCTTGAAATCTTTTTTGAATTGCAAAATATTTGAAACAGCAGCCCCCCTAAATTTATATATTGATTGAGAATCATCGCCCACTACCATTAAAGATCTGTTACCCATTTTTTCGGGGCAGAGAAGTTTGATTAGTTCATATTGAGCGTAGTTTGTATCTTGAAACTCATCTACTAACACATGTTTAAACTGGTCTTGATATTTCTCTAGAATGTTTGGCCTATCTGTAAAAAGTTTTATAGTCCAGTCAATGAGATCTCCAAAGTCCAGTGCTGAGTTTTTGAGTTTAATCTCCTCATACTTTTCATAAATATGGGAAAGCTCCTCCCACCTTTGTTTCTCTTCACCAGTAATCTTTAAACTCTTTACGTAGCTCTTTAGTTCTTTTACAGAGATATTTTCGTCTTGGAGTCTGGATATAAATTTAAGTATTGCAGATATAAATTTGGTAGGGTTTCCAAGGGGTCTAAAGTACTTTAAATCAAGATTAAAAAGGTTTTTTCTAAGAAGAAGCCACTGATCTGATGTAGGTAATATTTTGTAGCTTGGATCAAGACCAATTTCTAATCCCTCTGTTTTTAAAATCCTGTCTGCAAAACCATGAAATGTACTTACCCAAGGCTCTTCATAACCAAGAGGCATAACATCTCCTATTCGATTAAGCATTTCTTGACTGGCTTTTTCTGTGAAAGTTAAAGCTAAAACCTCTTGTGGCTTTATTTTCTCATTTTCAATTAGATGTTTGACTCGTTCAGTAATTACCCTTGTTTTACCAGTTCCAGCCCCCGCTACTACAAGCAAAGGACCACTTTTATGTTTTACAGCTTTAAGTTGGTTTTCATTGAGGTTTATCTTTTCCATCTAGAATGTATTATACCTTTCCCTTTAGGCAAACCATCCTAATATTTGTTATTATGTTACTCCATTGTTTTTATTAACATCTTAGAAAAGGAGCAGAAGATGTGGGAAGGAGTTTGGATTGTTGTTTGTATATTTGCAGTTGTTGTTCTCTTAATGGCTTGTACGCAGAAACCAGGTGAACCACCAAAAAAATGAGGAGAGTGATATAACGCCGGGGGTTTTTCTTGCAATACGAAAGAAAGCCCCCTCACTCGATAAGCTTCTTTTGTTTCTCAGGAGCTTCAATTTCCTGAACACTTTCGATCTTTCCAAACAGTCTTAAGAATTTACCTTTTATCGAATCCATTGCTTTGTATGAGTTAGTAATATGTCTTTCTAATACACTAAGGTCATCGTTGAATTTACCTGCTTCAACTTTTATTCCACCTAAAGCTTTTAATATTTCCCCAGCATGTTTTTGAAGTTCTGTTTGTTGATACGCAACTAAGATAGCTTTAACTTGGTAGTTTAATGTGTTGGGGGAGGTAATAAATATATCTTTCTCACGAGCGTAGGACTCAATTTCAGGGGTACTCACAATAAGTTCGTAATACACGCTCTCAGCAGGTACATACATAACCGCAAAGTTAACAGTTCCTTCTTCGGGTAAGATATATTTTGAGGATATTTCATCAATTCTGCTTTTTACATCTCGAACGAATACTTTTTTAACCCGATCACGTTCTTCCTGAGTATCACTAGTAACCATGAGTTTGAAGTTTTCCATTGGGAATTTAGAATCAATAGGAATAAGTCCTTTATCTGTTTTTATTATTGCATCACATACATTTCCATCTTTAAACTTGTATTGAGTTTTGAAAAGATCGTTAGGAAGAGAGTTTTCTAGTATTTCATAAAGGAATTGTTCACCAAGACCTCCTCTTAACTTTGGAGATTTTAAAATGTTACTTAAATCTTTTATATCAGTTCCAAATTCTTGAATACCTCCAAGTTGTTTTTGAACATTTTGAATAACATCTTGAGATTTTTCTAGTCTTTCCCAAATCATCTTTGTTTGTCTATTTATAGCCTCTCTTTGATCCTTTAGTTGTCTTTCTAATACGTCAGAACTCTTGTCTACGGAGCTTTTCATATCTTTAAGCCACTCTGTAAGTACGCTATCCTCATCACCTTTTAGATCTTCTTTTAGTTTTCTAATTTGAGTAGAAAGGTAGTAACCAATAGATACCATAGCACCAA
>Ga0180007_10006721_pt1 | contig 11150 bp, 8 predicted proteins | sample MM_PC_MetaG_FD_121122 | JGI IMG/M metagenome (GOLD analysis project Ga0180007, IMG submission 121122) | Groundwater microbial communities from the Aspo Hard Rock Laboratory (HRL) deep subsurface site, Sweden - MM_PC_MetaG | ecosystem: Environmental > Aquatic > Deep subsurface > Groundwater...
CCCCAGCCAATAGGTACAGGTGCAAAGCGACCCACTTGCCCTTGATAAAAAGTCTGAATTCAAAAGTTGTTCGTATCCAAGTGGGATTCGCACCAGTCCAAATCAGAAGATGTAGAGGTGATTCTGGTCGTTCAGGCGAGAGGTGAAAACATTCAAATCGCTCGACAGTTCAAATAGCTAAAGAACAGCCACCACGAATTGCAGTCAGATCAGCAATTCCAGCTACACCAAATCCATTCAAGTGCTAAGATCTTGGAGTTGTCTATCTTTCCTCCTTACTGTTGGATGAGAAAAATAAGTTCAAACATCGTTAAGCTCTACATTATATCTGCCCTAAGGGGAACATTGGTATTTGCTGGTGTGATGTTCCTTTTTCTTGAATCCATCAATGTAAATGTTAACCAGTTTTTTCTTATTCTCGGTTTCTTCGCTATTATTACACTTATTCTGGAAATTCCATCGGGTTATATGTCCGATAGGTGGGGAAGGAAGAGTACACTGCTTACCGGTTCAATAGCTGCCTCCACAGGAATACTCCTTTGGGCTACGTCAAATGGCTTTATGCAATACATGGTTGGTGAATTTTTTTGGGCAATTGGTTTTGTATGTTTTTCGGGGACAGTAGAGGCGACGATGTACGACACATTGTTGGAGCAAGGGAAAGAAAATAGCTATCGAATAATTGCCAGTAGAACCCAGAGTATTAACGCAACTGTCCAAGCAATTGTCAGCATCATTGGCGGGTTTATTGCTGCTGCTATTAGCCTCCGTGCTGCGTACTGGATTACGGTTCCTTTTGTATTAGCAACAATTCCTCTTGTTTTCACTCTAATTGAACCAACAAGACATAAGTTACAAGAGACAGGACACATTGATTTGATTACAAGGGTCACAATGGATACTTTGTTTCGTCAGGCTACTCTTAGTAAAATAGTGCTACTAAGCGCAACAACAATTAGTATGATTGGAATCTTATTGTGGTCCACTCAGCCATATCAAGTACTTATACAATTACCAACAAAATATTTTGGCATAACACATGCCATAGCCCTATTTATGGCAGCTATTTTTGCGCAAATAATACCAAAACTTGAAAAGAGGTTTGATGATCGGCTTATATTCTTGATAATTGTGATTTTAATCATAGGGACATATCTCACCCTTGGTTTCACAGTTTCAATGTTTGGATTGGCTATTCTACTTATGGGACGATCGCTTATAGGTGCCGTTTTACCACTTTCCAATACTCTCATAAATCGAATGACATCATCAGATATACGCGCAACGGTACTATCTGTGCGCTCTTTTAGCAGCACTCTCATTATTGCAATTGCTTCTCCCATCATTGGTTATTGGGCAGGAATGTTCACGTTGAATCAGGCACTTCTTTACACAGGATTCATTGGAAGTGGTGTCTTAATTCTTTTGTTTCTTGGAATGTTAAAGGTGTGGAAACAAATACCTTCATGACAACTAAGCCTTAAAGATACTTCTAAGCAATTGATTCCATTTGAATTCGTACACGATCAATTTTTCCAGTAGCTGTGCGCGGAAAAGTTTTGTGAATTTGAATCTTCTTTTCGACATCATATGACTGCAATATAGTTTCACAAACGTGGAAAAGTTCTGTATCTGACATATCCACCTTGTGAGCACGTGCAATAAATACATTCAATATGACGGACTTATCCGCTTGTTGACTACCATTAACTACAGCCTGATCAATTTCTTCATGTTGTCTAAGAAGAACTTCAACGGTCTCTGGGAGCAACTTTTCACCATTAGGCATTTCAATAATATTATTGAGTCTCCCCACAAAGTAATAATTACCTTCGCCATCACCGTACATCAGATCTCCTGTCCTAATCCATTCATCATGAAAGACATGCTTCTGAGCCACAGGGTTGTTCCAGTAGCCAATCGCATTACTGGGACTTTTGATCCACATTTCTCCAGTTTCTCCTATGGGAACTTCCCCTTCTTCATTTCTGATTGAACATTGAAAGCCTGGCATGACAGGTCCCACGGAACCTGTTATGTGCTCGCTACCAGATCTTCTGCTATGCGAAATTCCACATTCAGTCAATCCGTAGCTATCTAACAGAATTCCATTCGTTTTTCGCCGGAATTCATTTATCAGCTCCGTAGATGCCTGGTAACCGCCTGTTAGAGCCAAACGAACTGATTGAAAATCTTCAGTTTTTGTATTCGCATTGCGAATCAAATTTTGAAAACCTGTAGGTGCAATCCCTAAAATTGTAGCTCGATAACGACGTAGTAATTCCAGGATTTTATGCTCAGCAAAATCATCTAGTACCAGAGCCTTTCCCTTTCTATGTAAAGTAGCTAGGGTAGTAATAAATGCACTAAAATGCACGGCTGGCAACAATGTATCGTGTTCGTTAATCTCGTATCCCTCCGCGATACTTGATAGCATATGCCCAAGGCTATTATACGAGTGTGTGATTCCCTTGGGAGAGCCGGTACTACCGGAACTAAAATGGATAATACACGGGTCATGTGGATCGATCGTGGGATAATCAATCACATCATCAGGAGATTGGCTTGCATGATGTTTTACTGCGTCATCGATTAGAGTTTCGTAAGGAATTTTCTGTATTCCTTCATTGTCGTTAAAAAACTGCTTGGTATTGGCACCAATATCTTGAGCTATAACTATCGATGAAATATCAACATATCTTAAACAAGCTTGAATATCCCCCAATGTATATATGTGTTTAAGCGTAACACTTATCAGCCCAGCCCTAAAACAAGCCAGATAATGTATAAATAGTTCCGGAGTGTTTCTGGATAATGTCGCGATGATGTCTCCGGGTTTAAATCCGTTATCAATATAATAACGGGCTAAGCAATCTGAAAAAAACTCTAACTCTGCCCATGTATACTCTCGATCCAAAGAAGCTAGTGCGACGGAATCCGGATTCTCCTCTAGTCCTTTTGATAATACTGATCGAACATCAATGGGGACCGGTTGTTCTCGTGTTTCTGGAATTTTACTTATGTTATCCATGATTAAAGGGGGGAGTATCTCAACTAATCTGTCAGAACCAATTCCTTGGGGGGAGTAAGACAGTGAAAGATCTGTATGCTCATGCTCCAGCCATACGCCCCTGCATCGCCAACTGATAGAATATCTCCAATCTCAGGAACAGAAATCTCAACAGTACCAAGACAATCAATAGAAGAGCATGACGGCCCGCAGATAACACAGGTTTCAACTGGATTGTCGGTAACACTATCAAATAACTCCACTTTGTGTGGAGAATTAACCAAAATAGGACGAGTAAAACCAACCATACCCCCATCACAAATAATGTAATGTTTCCCGAAGCTTTTTTTAACATCGATCACTCTCGTATAAAATTTTCCACAATCTCCTACCAGAAAACGCCCTGATTCAACAATAACTTTTGTCGGGCTATCGCAAATCTCTTTCAATGCTTCCCGCACCTCGGCTGCACAAGCTTGTAAATCCAATGGTGATTCTGAAGAACTGTATGGGATGCCGAAGCCACCACCAATGTCTAATAAGTCCATTTTGATCCCCAGTTTATCTACTAGTTGTTTAGTTGTTTCGATTTGTATTCGTACTGACTTGGCAAGCCTCGTGGGATCTAATATCTGTGAAGCTGCATAAAACTGGGTTCCTATAATATCTATATTTTTCAACGAGAGAATAGTTTCCTTATTCTCAAACAAAGTCTGTGTATCTATTCCGAATTGAGATCCTTCTCCCATCATCGACTCACTCTGCTTGTTATGTAGTGATGGGATGTTCAGGCGTAGTAAAACTTTGGCTTTTGTCTTCATGCTTCCTACTACTTGATCGATCAGTCTGAGCTGATTAACTGACTCTGCGGTCAATAGTTGCACCCCCTCCTGCAATGCGAACTCAATCTGTTTAGATGTCTTTCCTGGACCCGCAAACAACACTTTCTCTGGTGAGAATCCAGCCTTAAGAGAAACCACCAGTTCCCCCTGAGTTACAACTTCTGCCTCAAATCCTAACTCTGCTAAAACCTGACAAACTTCTACATTCGGGTTTGCCTTAACAGAGAAATAGAGTTGCTGGTTTGGGAAAGCCTCCTTTAATTGCCCTGCTTTGTTCTGCACAATTCTCGGATCATAAACATAGGCAGGAGTTCCTTCCGTCTCAAGCAATCTGGTGATTTCAGTCTTTCTGTCCATAATCAAAAAAGATTAATGACGGCTTAATGGTTTGCGATGAATCGTGATATTGCTTGCTCCCGGCATGCAATACCACGGATATTTTTCGGAAATCACAGTATCAACTCCCAGCCTGATGTACTCTTCAGCAAAGTTACTTCCAGTTTGGGCAAATAGTATCAAAGGTACAGATAATTTTCTGGCAGTTTGAATAATTTCATCAACCGTTGAAGTAGCTAAGACCATTCCAGTAGCCAAAATCGCGTCACTCTCCTGCATGAGTTGTAGATTCTCACTTCCGTGTCGCACTCCAATATCAGTCTCTAGTAGGGCTTCATCCATGTCAGTACAGAGAACTTCAAGCCCTCTCCTCTTCATACTTTCTACAATCATCTGAACAACACCGATCATGAGTACTGTAGGAGTATCCGCCCCCTTTAAGCGTGCCAAGCGGTCAACCTCACCACTGACAATGTCAGCTCTTGTAATTGCCTTAGAATTGATATCGCCCTCAACCACTCGTTCAATTCTTTCTGTGCCAGATAAAATCTGTTTAGCCTTAAGCATACTTGCATAACAGGCATCAAGAATGGCAATCTGCACAGGAACATCATCGACGAAAGCAAATCTACCATCTTGTCCCACTAATGTATCAACATCGCATTCACGAGCTCCAAAGGAAAAACTTGAACCCCATCCGTGCGGTGAAGCTGCTAAGCAACCAGATTCTGTAAACACTCGTTCATTTGGGCTTGGCCGAGCTCTCATGTCAAAGTTCCAAATCCCCTTGATAACATAATCTTCAGGACTGTCCTCAGATGTAAGCATTACAATACGATCCCGAAACTCCGTCAGTGTTTTATTTGGCTGGTTGTTAGTATTTAAAAGTCTAAGTTTCTGCCCCAGAACCATGCGGGCAAACCGTACATCGACCATGTAGTAATTACACACTCGATTTACCGATAATGTTTCGTCTATATCGACTGAATCATTAACTACTTTAACGAGCTTGGCATTTAGGAAGCGATGTAGTTTTAAAGTTACTTCATTCTTCATCCCGACAGCAATATGTTCACCATCTTTTTCAACAGAGTCGATTTCTTCGGCCATAAATATCATTTTTCGAACTTCATGCTCCTCAAGCTGGGAAAAGTAATTATGATATAAGCGCAATCCTAAAATTGTCCCCTGAAAATCAGGCTTTACCATTAGATCCATCCCATAGGCAACTTCACCTCGATCCATATAGGCTTTTAGTATCTTATGCTCTTCGGTAGTGCTACCTTCCCTGTCAAAGGCCGTGTAAAACTTTTCATCTTTCGAAAAATCGTAACATCCCCACAAAAAGCCTTGCACATTACCATCCTTTTTCTTGAGTCTAAAAAAATGCTTTCCCTGCTGTATTGAGTCAGCAATTAAATCACTACTTGGAACTGACAAAATTCCTCCTCTTTTGCTAAACGTTTGATTCGATTCCGGATCAATCTTTCTCAGTGTATCTCGAGATAGAGCTAGCTCTGAATAAATAGACATGATCTGATCCACATCAGATTGTGTAGAATCAAGAATTCTCTCACTAGCTACTGGGCATTCTTGATCCTCAGTGCCTTCGACAAGCTTATTCATATATTCATAATTAACTATTATTGATGTATTGTCAATTACTATTTACTAACCGATTTACTAACCGATTGTTGTTCAAATCAGAAGACGTAGTGGTGTTTTTGGTTGTTCGGGCAGGAGAGGCAAAAATGTCAGTCGCTCGGCAGTTCGAATGGCTAAAGAGCAGCCAATAGGTGCGCGTGTAAAGCGATCCACGTGCCCTCAGAAAATCGCAAACAGCATTGAAATCTGAATAGTCTAGGCACTGCCAATAAGCAGTGCTTTGGATACCACACAGAGAAATTGCTCGCTCAAACACAACAAAAGATGTAGTCTAAGCAACTTTCTGGCTTCTTGATGATTGAATTATTTGAAAGTAGCGAACATGTTGATGACAAGGAAAACCTTGATCAAAGCATTGCGGAATTGCAGCAATCCATTGTCAGATTGATGGATGCACAAACGAAGAAAAGCTCGACGGACATTATTTTCCAGATGGAAATAACCCTGAGACATTTGACTGGTATTCTGGTTGGAATTCTAGGTGGTGAAAGTACGGGTCCGGAAGTAATCAGAAGACTGCAGCGAGACCTGACACGCTTTCAATTTGCACCATCTTCCGCAAAGCATGCTCTGAAACGCATGTATTTAATGAGACATTCGGGACAGAAATTGGGATCCACCATCCAGATTGCGGCATGATTGGAGTTCTTCGAAGGACTGTGCGATGGAATTTCGTGCACTGTTCCTGCGAGTAATGAGTGAGCACATGGATATGCCGTACAATCTGGCTGCCGAACTTTCAGGAGGAATAGATTCAGGTTGCACCGTAAGTATAGCAGCCAATATGTTGGCAACACGGCAGAAAGCGATAAACGCCTATACTGCTGTTTTTGGAACACAGAGTGTTGAGGAAAGAACAAGGGCTCATGCAATTCCGGAACGATATCCAAATGTAAGAGGCAAGATGATTAATTGTGATGAACATGTTGGATTTCTGGAAGGAACGGACCTCGATGCATATCGCACGACTGCATTTCCTTCCCGACAAAATTTGCCTGCAACTTTTGTTACACTTGCGCAACTGGCCGCGAAAGAAGACGCTCGAACACTTCTGAGTGGAGAGGGAGCGGATTGGTTTTTGGAGGGATCGGATATGATTTGGGATTCGCTTCTTAAACGAGGCAACATACAAGAGTTATATAGAACCTTTGCTGTGCTAAAGCAACGCAGCGGATGTCGAAAGGCATTGCGATACATTCTTAACAGCACTTCCCCATCTCTTCTACTAGGAAAAGCCGGAAGACTTGCCTATTTGAATGCGCATTATGAATCCCTCATGGAAGAGGAGATTCCCGATTTGTTCACACCTGCATTTACATTAAAACTCAGAGAAACAATGCGTAATCAACGTGAGGAATTGATGCAAGAAAGGAATCTATCTTGTTGGTCGCAAACCCTTGAACATGAACTCATGTTTCCTCCCAATCACGTTTGGCAGGGAGTGCCAATAGATGTAGAGATGAGACTGCCATATCTTGATCGCCGCATTGTGGAATTTGGTCTCTCGGTACCACCTGAATACAAATTTCGGATTGATGACACAAACGTTTCACACTATGGGTGCAGAAAATATCTCCAGAGAGAAGCCTTTCGTGATACTGTTCCTGCAGAAGTAATTGGAGCACAGGAAAAAGAGATTTATTGGTCTCCAGTGAATCGTCGCTTAGTTCGGGAATTGCCTTTGTTGCTTTCGTCCACATGCATTCTCTGTGAAATGGGAGTACTAGAACGGGATAAACTTGTCCGGGCTTCCCAAGAGTTTTTAGATGACCAAAACAATGATTCCCACCCCTTGATTCCCTGGCTTGATAATATTGTTGTTACGGAGAAGTGGCTGAGAGCTACTACAACTGAATTTCCCGATTGCCGTCTACCAACATTCCATTCGGTTTCTTTTGATAAAGGTGAAAGCGATCATCTTTCTCCGTAAGGAGAGTAGATGCTTTTTCCCATGCTTGAGTTACATTCTTTTTTTCAAGAATCTTCCAGAGAAATGTAAGAGCAAAAACCAATGAACTATTCCCCTCAGGATAGGATTCAGGAGCAATGTAATTTTCTACTCCTCCTGCAATAAAGGCTCGTGCAAAATTTTCCATACCAGTCGCACACCCCAGAGACAGAACTGTTTTTCCGGACAGTTTTATCTTCAGATCATTTATAGGAATCACTGCATTATCCGTACCATGAAAGCCCTTTTCACAACCGTGACTTGACAGTAAAACAAGATCCGAAATCGGCTGTTTGCCAGCCAGTAAATCTTTGAATTGATCAGTGCTGCCGAGCCAATGTACGGTTGTTAGATAGCCGAGATACTCACTGGCTCCTCTTACTGCAACGGTTTCAAATGTTGAGTTCTCGCTGGCACAAATAATAGACAAATCCTTCATAATCGCATGATAACAAAAAAAGTGCCCTACCGCATCAGATGATGCGGGAGGGCGGGACGGCTAGCCGTGCCGCGCGCTACTTACTTTCGCGCTTCTTGGCCTTGGCTGTGGCATTCTTAGTCGCGAAGACTTCGTCGAACGGACGTTTCATGCCCTTGGTGCCTTTGCCATGCTGGCCGTCACCATGGGAACCCTTCTTACTCACGTGGCATCACCTCCTTTCATGAGCGTTAGGGTAATGTAATCCTTCAGGGAAGTCCTGAAGGTCGTATAATATGAATATAAACTGATACTGCGTCAAGACTGGCTCTGGACTTTTATTTCAATGATAATTGAAATTATTACCTTCCACATGCGGGAAATTCTGTTCCATATTGCCGTAGAACGGTATTCAAAATGGATTACAATAGTAGGGAAACTCGATTCTTCACCAAGGCGATTTCGTGCATGCCTCCCAACTCCGTATATGGCACTTCTTTTATGGGTTTATTTAGTATGTATGAAAGAAGGCAAGTCATACTAACACTATGGAGAACTATCGCAGATACAGGTGCTAATTCAGGTTTTGTTTGCCCCCATCCTTTGCCTACTCGCTCAAGTACTTCTCTCATAGTTTCGCCACTCGGAATCACAATATCTTCCCCACGCTTTTCCTGCCAACACAGTCGATACTCTCGGTATTCCTTTGGGAATTGTTGTTGCACTTCTTCTTCGGTTCTTCCATCCCAAAACCCGAAATCAATTTCTGCAAAGAGTGGCTGTATCGTATGAGCGACCCTCTTCTCTGATAACTTATTACCGATGTAATCAGTACGCTGCATGCCGCTGGTAATCACCAATTCGACACCGTTATTCACAAGAAAGTCCACGTGTTGTCGTGAATCCGTTTTACCTTTCTCCGATAGACCACAATCCAATTTCCCTCCGCGGAAAACTCCATCATATTGTTCTTCAACTTCGCAATGTCTGAGGAGATAGATTGTGTGCTGATTTTTCATAAACCTATTGTAATACACGCTATATTTTGAGCAAATAATTTGAACAAAACACCCTTGAGACGCCTTTTTATGGACTGTCTCATTTGTCTCATTTTTCCTCTAAATGACCCCAACCCACTTGCCCTAGACCTCCTTATGAAAGGACCCCCAAAGACCCCCAAAGAACTGCTACAATTTGGTTCCGGATGTCACATGCTCAGCCAATCGGAACATTTTGGTCGCTGGCGCAGAACGCGCCAGCCTTTTCGTGCTTCGTACCGCACCGTTTTGTCTTGTAGAATCCAGTTCGAGCCGATCTTTTTGAGAAATGTTGGCAATTCCTGTTTATGTGAATCCGATAGGTACTTTTTGGCATCCTGACTGGATATTATGAGTTCTCGTATTGGTTCGAGACGATCATCTCCTTTGTGTGCGCTCTTGGTAATTTTCTGCTCGATGTCGTGCTTGCGATTGAGCAGTGCATTTTTCTTCTGTACGTATGCAGTACGATCTATGCCAGCTTCAAGGTGAAGATCGAGCAGTGTATCGAGCTTTGCTTCAATTATTACTTTTTCACTTTCAAGAGAGCGCACAGTTGACCAATGATCAGAGGTTGATAGTTTCTTTTCTCTATCAAGTTCTATAAGCATGTTCTCCGCCCAATCATCTGGCAACGTTACCTGTTCGACTATATCGCGCACCTGCTCAAGTAGTGTCTCCTCACGCAAATACTTCTCGTCACATTTGCCCTTCTTCTTAGTACAGCGATAGTAAATATATCCTTTCTGCCGTTCGGCGGTAATTGCGCAGGCGCAGCATCCGCAGGTCATGCATCCCGAGAAAAGGTACTCGTGCTTTCGTTTTCTTTTCTTTCTGGCTCTGCCTGCTATCACCATTTGTACTTCGTCGAACAGGTTTTTGCTGATGATCGGCTCATGCGTACCCTCGTAGAGTTCACCTTTGCGCGTAATCATTCCGTAGTAAACAGGATTTTGGAGCATTCGATGCACACTGGAAATGGAGAGCACATTCTCTTTGTGACTACGTAGTCCAATTTCTTTCAGTGCTTTTGCCAGTGTGCGAAGCGAATGATCACCGGATGCAAACAGTTTAAAAGCTTTGCGGATAAGTGATGCGCGTTCGCTATCAACTTCAATTAGTTTCGTCTTGAGGTTGTTTATGTACCCGACAGGCGCAAGTGCGGGCCACTCTCCGCACCGTAGCTTCTGGCGTATGCCGCGCTTCACGTTCTCGCTCAAATTATCAACGTAGTACTTACTCTGTCCAAAAGCGATATTGAGCATAAACTTTCCCTGTGGCGTACTCTCGAACCAGAAGCTGCTGAATTTCAGGCTCTTGAGTGCTCCCGTATCCAATAGGTGAATAATGCGTCCTCCGTCTACGGAATTACGCGCAAGACGGTCAGGATGCCAAGACAAGATGCCCTGTGCCTCTCCTCGTTCGACGGCTGCCAACATTTCGGCGAAAACGATTCGCCCCGGTTCTTTTGCGGTTTTGGCTTCCTCGAAGGAAGCCGCGATTTCCAGCTGCTCTTTTTCTGCAAGGTCGCGCAGTTCGCGTAACTGTGCCTCTATTGATAGGATCTGCCGATCCTCAGACTCCGACGATTTACGTGTGTAGATGAAGTACTTCATATGAACGTACATGGAAAAAATCGAAAAAATGTGTGTGCGGTGTATGCCGCGGCATACGACAAAACAAAACGGTGCGATGGGAAGCGAAAAAAGGCTGGCGTGTTCTGCGCCAGCGACCAAAATGTTCCGATTGGCTGACGTTGCTGAACAAAATACGAACCGACCTTCGCTAAAGCTACGGTCGGCAGGCGGAATTGTAGCCCGACGGGGCGGCGGTCGCAAAAATTCGCGCGCCCGACCGCCGCCCTCCCTCCAAAACGACCCGCTTGCCGGCCATA
>Ga0180007_10006722_pt1 | contig 11146 bp, 7 predicted proteins | sample MM_PC_MetaG_FD_121122 | JGI IMG/M metagenome (GOLD analysis project Ga0180007, IMG submission 121122) | Groundwater microbial communities from the Aspo Hard Rock Laboratory (HRL) deep subsurface site, Sweden - MM_PC_MetaG | ecosystem: Environmental > Aquatic > Deep subsurface > Groundwater...
AAGGATTCTTATCTGGGCCCAGAATATAGCGATGCCTATGTCGAAGAATATCTAAAAAAGAACAATATTCCTTACAAAGGATATTCTGAGGAGGTTTTACTGAGGAAGACAGTAGAAGCCATTACAGATGAAAAGGTGATAGGCTGGTTCCAGGGTAGAATGGAATTCGGCCCAAGGGCCTTGGGCGCAAGGAGCATAATAGGCGATGCACGTTCTCCCCAGATGCAGTCTCGCATTAATCTTAAGATAAAATTCAGGGAATCATTCAGGCCATTTGCGCCAACTGTTCTGGCTGAAAAGTCGCAGGATTATTTTGACATAGGCTGTGAGAGCCCTTACATGCTTTTAGTAGCCAATGTCAAGAAGGATCGCTTAAAGTCAAGCACAGAAAAAGAACCAGAAGGTTTTGAAAAATTAAAGGTGATCCGCTCTGAGATCCCTGCTGTTACGCATGTAGATAATTCAGCAAGGATTCAGACTGTATCAGAAGACAGTGAAAATAAGATGTACTATCGCCTGCTAAAAGAACTTTATAAAAAAACAGGCTGCCCTGTAATAATAAACACATCTTTTAATGTAAGAGGAGAGCCCATAGTCTGTACGCCAGAAGACGCGTACAAATGTTTTATGCACACTGATATGGACTATCTTGTCATGGGCAGCTTTATTCTGGACAAGAAAGAGCAGCCAAAAGAGAGGCATGAGGTAAGGCAGTACTTTGAATTAGATTGAAAATCGCGGAACTTACGCGGAAGCCTCCGCCTTCGGCGGATGACGCGGAACTATGCGGAAGGCAAAAGATTATGGTCAAAACCTTAATCATGATTCCAACCTATAATGAAAAAGAAAATATAGAAGGCCTTATTAATGAAATATTCAAACATGTAAATGAAGCCGATATCCTTGTTGTTGATGATAATTCTCCTGATGGCACTGGCCTTATTGCAGACAAAATAGCTAAACAGGATAGCCGCGTATCTGTACTCCACAGAACATCTAATAGGGGCAGGGGCTATGCTGGGATCGATGGCTTTAAGGAGGCAATTAAAAGGAAGGACGTGCGATATATCATAGAGATGGACGGGGATTTTTCGCATGACCCAAAGCATATTCCAGCATTTTTAAAAGAGATAAAAGGTTCTGATGTTGTTATTGGTTCGAGGTATATTGATGGAGGAAGGGATTGTGACCGTGGGCCAATAAGGGTCTTTCTCTCAAAGTCAGTAAATCTATTCATAAGAAAATATCTCAAACTAAATATAAAAGATTGCACGTCAGGTTATAGGTGTTTCAGAAGAAGCGTGATAGAAGACTTAGATTTAGATAACATAATCTCCAAAGAGCCGTCAATAATAGAAGAGGTTTTATATAAATGCAGCTTAAAAAAATGTTTGATAAAAGAAATTCCTATTGTGTTCAAAAAAAGATACAATGGAAAGTCCAAGTTAGGGATTATCAGGTTAGTCAGGGTGTTGAAGGATATTTTGAGATTAAAAGGATCCCCTCTCCCTGAAGGGGAGAGGGTTGGGGTGAGGGGGGAACTGAGAAGATTTGGCTTTAATCTCGGCCTCGGCCTTAACATAGTAGGCTGTATCATGTTTTATCGCGGGAAGCCGCATTTTATATGGTTTTCCACCATCGGCTCCCTTGTTTTAATAGCAGCTATTTTGTGTCCAAGTACGTTGACATTTTTAAAAAAGATATTAGACCGCGTAATATTTTCATTTGGCTGGATAGTAAACAAGGTGACTTTAATCATTGCCTTTTATCTTATATTTACGCCTATAGCTCTTTTATTAAGGCTTTTTGGCAGAGATTTATTACATCAAAAGATAGATAAGTCTGGCAGTTCATATTGGAGTGAACATAAGAAACTAGCTTTTTCAAAAGGACTTTACGAGCGCATGGGCTGATGAATAAGTTACTATGATCTCAATTATTATAGTAGGATATAATTCAGGGGAGTTTTTAAAAAAGTGCCTTGATTCAATTTATGCACAGAGTTATAAAGATTTTGAGATAATTTTTATTGATAATTGCTCTTCTGATAATTCACTTGCAATAGCAAGGTCTTATCCTGGCCTTAAGATAATTAGGAATATCGTAAACGCAGGATTTCCTTTTGCAGTAAATCAGGGAATCAAGGCATCCAAAGGCGATTATGTACTTACCTTGAATCCAGATGTTATGCTGGATGAGAATTTTTTAACAGAAATGAAAAAGGTGGCTGGATCCAGTCATGCGGGTCTATTCAGCGCCAAGATCTTAAATAGTAGAAACAGGAGAATAGACTCTGTAGGTCTTTTATTATCAGGATTTTATCGTTTTTTTGATCGAGGTAGCGGCGAGATAGATAGAGGACAATATGACAATAGGCTCGATGTCTTTGGACCATGCGCAGCAGCTGCTTTATATAAAAGAGAGATGCTTGAAGATATAAGTTGTGATGGGGAGTATTTTGATAATGATTTTTTCTTTTCAGTGGAGGATTTTGATTTAGCATGGCGTGCCCTGCAAAGGGGATGGAAAACAAGTTTTGTGCCAGGAGCAGTCTGTTATCACTTTAGAAACGGTTCTAATTCTAGCTACAGATTTATACAGTACCTTTCATTTAGGAACAGATTTTTTCTTTTGAAGAAAAATGGCATTATATCTGCCAGGTATTTGTTTATTTTTCTTTTATATGATGTGCCAAGATTTTTTTACATGTTGTTTGCAAATAGGCACACTTTTAAGGCGCTGTACGAGATTATAAAATATACGCCAGAGAAAAGAGATAGTGCAATAAATAAAAAACCTCATATACTCAATATAGTTCATAGATATCATCCTGCTATTGGAGGGGCTGAGATGTACGTGAAAGAGACCTCAGAACGTCTTGCTGCAGATGGCTATAGAGTAACTGTTTTTACAACAGATGCCTGGGATCTGGAACATTTCTGGAAGCCGAGTAAACGCAGGGCAGAAGATCATAAAGAATCCTGCAATGGGGTGAATATAGAAAGATTCCGCGTGTTTAGATTCCCTTTTCATAATATTATAATGAGGACCTTTTACCAACTGCCCTTTATGTTTTTTAAGGCCTTATTTTCATTACCAAGCCCTGTATTGCCTGGGATGTGGAAGAGGTTATTTTTTGACAATCACGATAGATTTGACATGGTTCATGTGACAGCCTTGCCGTACAATTCCTTGATTTATATGGCTATGCGTTATGCAAAGAAAAACAATATCCCTTTAATCATTACGCCATTCCTGCATTTAGGGGAACATAAAAATGATAAGGTGCGCAGGTATTACACCAGGGATTTTCAGATGAAACTTCTTTCAGGATCCTCCCGTATCATTGTCCAGACCTTGATAGAGTGTGATTATTTAAAGGGCATAGGTATTGACGAGAAGAAGATATCCATTGTTGGCCAAGGTGTAAACATAGAGGATATCCAGGGTGGCAATAAGGCTAGATTCAGAAAGAGATTTAACATAGAAGAAAAAGACCTGGTTTTTCATGTCGCTGCTAAATCCTATGATAAGGGTACATTTCATGTAGTAGAGGCAATGAAAAGGGTGTGGAAAAACAACAAAGATGTAAGATTGGTGCTTGCTGGACCGCCAATGGATGAGTTTAATAAATATTTCTCAGCCCAGGATAGTTTAGTGAAAGAGAAGTGTCTTGTCCTGGATTCTATTATGAATGAAGACAAGAAGGATCTTTTTGCTGCAGGTGATGTACTTGTACTGCCATCTCGTACAGATTCGTTCGGTGCTGTATTTTTAGAGGCATGGGCGAGCAAGAAGCCAGTTATAGGTGCCAGGGCTGGAGGCATACCAGAAGTTATTAAACACGAAGAAGATGGTTATCTGGTAAGATTTAGTGATATCGAGGCAATCTCGCACTATATAGAGAGATTGTTGGGTGACAGGGATTTAGCGCAGACCATGGGAGAGAAAGGTTATTCCAAAACACAGAACAGCTCTACATGGGATGAGAGATATAAAGTCTTAAGAGGCCTTTTCAGTTAATCATGAAGGATTGAAAGATGGCTGATGTGAGACAGTTTAGTTCAGATAAGATCCTTAAACACCTGGACAGGGTCAATGAATGGCTTTCAGGAGACAATCCTCCACCCATTACTGTTGAGTTGGACATGACCAATGTCTGTAACCACAGGTGCCCGGAATGCGTCTCTAATTATTTTCAGAATACAGATAAGAGTTCTATTTCAAGGGAATTGGCATTCAGGATAATAAGGCAGCTAGCTGAGGCAAAGGTGAGAGGTCTGATTTTTACTGGCGGCGGAGAACCTTTGTGTAATCCAGATACTGTTGATGCGGTAAAGATGGCCAAGGAATTGGGGCTGGATATAGGTTTTATAACAAACGGCTCGCTTTTGAACAGAGAAAATATACTAGTACTGACAAAGTGTTGTACATGGATCAGGGTTTCCTTGGATGCCTCGTGTCCGGAAATGTTTCAGAAAACGCATGGGATGAACGGAAAAGAATATGAGCGTATTACAGGAAACACGCAACAACTAACCTCTGTAAAAAAGGATATTGGCTCTGATTGTACAATAGGAATAGGATACCTTACTTGCGATGATACTGTAGATGGCATGATAGAGGCGTCAAAGATGTGCAGGTCATTGGGTGTGAATTACCTGCAGTTTAGGCCAATGCAGATACACCGAGGGGGGAGGTTTGATTATCACTGGACAGAGGTCAATGGCAGAATTGAGGAATGTCTACAGCATAGTTATGGTGGATACAAAGTGCTCTATTCCAAACATAAATATGACATGATAAAAGACCCCAAGTATGGCCGTAATTACGGAAGGTGCTATGGCCATCAGTTTGCAACTGTTATTTCAGCCTCAGGGAAGATGTATATATGCTGTCACCTGCGAGGTTATGATAAATACTGCATAGGTGATTTAAACAAGAATACATTTAAAGAGATCTGGGATTCCGAGAGAAGAAAAGAGGTAGCAAGAAATATAGATTTCAGGGATTGCATGCCTTTATGCAGAGATAATACGTTCAATCAGATATTATGGAACATAAAAAAGCCTGGAGAACACCTTAATTTTTTATGAGTGCATTTGTTTCTGTCATTATCCCTTTATATAACGGAGAACGCGTAATAGGTGATTGCCTGGACTCTGTTTTAAGGTCTAGCTATCAGAACTTTGAGATAGTGATAGTAGATGATGCCTCAACTGACAGCTCAGTTGTCAGGATCGCGCCATATCTGAGCAGTGTCGTAAGGGTCTTGCAAAACAGGAAAAATATAGGCTTTGGAAAGAGTATAAACATAGGTTTAAAAAAGGCAAGGGGCGATATAGTTGTGCTACTTAATATGGATACAGTTGTTGACGATAAATGGCTTTGCGAACTTGTAGACACTATGATCTCAGGAAATGAAATAGGGGTGGCAGGTTCAAAGATATTTTATATGGATGGTAAAACAATACAGCATGCAGGTGGAATAATAGATGGGATAGGCCGTTCATATCACGTAGGCAGAGGCGAGTTAGATAGAGGTCAATATGATTCTTTAAAGGAAGTAGAATATGTATGCGGAGCTGCCATAGGTATCAAGAAAGAGGTATTGGAGAAAATAGGCTGCCTTGACGAAGGATTTACTCCTTTATATTACGAGGAAATAGATTTTATGATGAGGGCGAAGAAGGCTGGTTACAAGGTAGTCTATGTCCCAAAGGCCATGCTTAGGCACTACGAGCGCTATTCCATAGGCGAGAGTCAAAAGGCCTTTTATGATATATCCAAGAACAGAATACGCTTTGTATATAAACATTTCACTTTTGGAAAAATATTTAAAGAATTTTTATTTAACGAATGCAGGTTTTTTCTAACCCTGACAAGATACAAACAGGCACAGCTTTTTTCTGCGCATATCTATAATATGCTTCGTTTGCCAGTAATAGCCCTGTCCCGTATTTAAGATGTGGAGCGAAATATTTAAAAATCGTGAATTGGTGTGGGAGTTGGCTGTAAAGGATATAGAATCCAGATACAGGTATCCTGTCCTGGGATTCCTGTGGGCGATCTTAATGCCTTTGGCACTCATGACTATTTTTCTGGTGGTATTTTCCAAGATAATAAGGGTAGAGGTAAAGGATATCCCTTACAGCGTGTATTTAATTACAGGGATATTTCCATGGACATTTTTTCAGAGTTCCGTGATCCAGGCCACCACATCTATCCTGGATAACGGGAGCCTGATAAAGAAGGTCTATTTTCCCCGCAGCATCATTCCTTTCTCTATTATATTATCAAATCTGGTAAACTTTTTTATTTTTATGGCCTTACTGCTTATTGCCCTGCCGCTTCTAAAGATCAAGTATTCATTTTTTATATTCCTGCTGCCTTTAGTAATGCTAATGCAGATATCTTTTACAATAGGGTTTTCATTGCTTTTTTCAAGCCTATATGTGAAGCTTCGCGATATAAAGTATTTGGCCGAGATTGTTTTATTGATACTTTTTTACCTGACACCAGCCTTTTATCCTCTTGATCTGGTCCTTAATTTTTCAAAGGGTTTTTTAACGCTGTACATGCTCAATCCTTTTGTTGGGCTGGTAAGCTTATACAGGATTGTTTTGATAAAAGGCTTTATACAGACCCTTCCAGAAGAGGTTTGCCTTTATAATATAACAGTCTGGCCTGTTATATGCAGCATAGGAGTTTTATTGCTCGGTATATTTGTTTTTAAAAGGCTTGCGCCGGGATTTGCAGACCATGTTTAAAAAAATAATAAATCTTTACAATAAACAAGGTGACAATGGCCGTAAGATGGTAAGGCTCGAGAAGGTAGGCAAGGCCTTCAGGCTGTTAGGTCATTCAGAAAGCCTGTTTCCCAGGTTATCCGGAAACAATACAGAAGAATACTGGGCCTTAAAGAATATAGATATGGAGGTGGAAAAGGGAAGGATAGTAGGGATCATAGGCAGGAATGGTTCAGGCAAGACAACCCTCCTTAATATCCTTGCCGGCATATTTGCTCCGACTGAAGGCAGGGTGGGCATAGATGGCAGGGCATCGAGCATCCTTTCGCTGGGGGCTGGATTTAAATCAGAGCTTTCAGCCAAGGAGAATATATTTTTAAACGGCCTTATCCTGGGCATGAGCAGAGGTGAGATCAGAGAAAAGCTCGACAGTATCATAGAATTTTCAGAATTAAAGGACTTTATGGATATTCCAGTCCAGTCTTTTTCTCAAGGCATGCAGCTCAGGCTGGCTTTTAGCATAGCAATACACGTGGATTTCGATATCCTGCTCATAGACGAGGTCATTTCTGTAGGGGACCTATCTTTTCAAAAGAGATGCTATGAGAAGATAATTGATTTTAAGCGCAAGAAAAAAACAATGCTTATAAGTACTCATGATTTAGACATAATCGAGAGGATATGCGACGAGGCCTATCTTTTAGAAAATGGCAGATTAGTGCGTAAGGGAGAACCTGCAGAGGTAAATGCCTTCTATAGAAGACTGGCAAGCGAAAAGAGGTTTTCAAAAAATCAATAAATGACGATTACAAAAAATACCCTTAAATGGTGGGCAGATACAGACGAGTGGGGCCAGGTATGGGGGACCAGAGAGGCAGAGATTGCCTCTGTTAAACTGCTGGATTCATCAGGAAAGATTGTTGATTCCATCGATAGCGGCGCAGACCTTACCGTAAAGGTTGATTTTTATGTAAGAGAGGTTATTGATAGCCCTCACTTTGGAGTAGCTATTTTCAGGGAAGATGGTTTGTATTGTTTTGGCCCAAATACTGTGCAGGATGGTTTTACAATAGATTCAATTAATAAGGGTGCAGGGTGGTTTAGTATCAAATTTAAAGACATCCCTCTTGGTTCTGGCAGATATAAGATATCTGCGGCGATTTGGGATAAAAAAGAGATCTTGCCATATAGCTACCATGCAGGGGGATATGAATTTACAATAAGGGGCCATGAAAAGGCACATGCCTTAAATATGCCTCACAGATGGAGTGGGAAGCCTTCTTCTGAAGGCGGGTCAATGGAGGCGGATTTAGGAGATTTTAAAAAGGAAATTGAATCTACTTTGATAGATATCTCTAGCGTAAAAACAGTTAACAGGTTCGGTATAGGAAGGGATGTCTTTAAGAGCAGAGAACCCATGTCCCTACATATACGCTTAGGTCTTAAGAGGCCTATAGATGGTTATTGTCTAAGGATAGCAATTGTTCGCAGGGATGCTATTCTTTGTCATATTGCAACTACAATGCTAGGTGGGGGCAGGAATATAACACTGACATATCCTTGTATTTCTTTGCTGGGTGGCGATTATGCATTATCTGCAGGGATATTTGACAGATCTAATTTAAAGCCATTGATGGTACGCAATGGATTATGTGGTTTTAAGATTGTTTGTAGAAATAACTATCATGGACTGGCCTATATAGGGCATACATGGGACTGGAGTTTGCCTTAATGGAAAACAGATCTCCATATATCTCTGTTATAACAGTAAACTTTAACGGAGAAAAATGTTTAAAGAGGTTATTCGATTCTCTGCAGGAGACCATATACCCAAAGGATAGGTTTGAGATTATTATGGTCGATAATGCCTCCAGCGATGATTCCTTGCAGTTTGCCAGGAAGAACTATGAGGAAGTAAGAATTATAGTCAATGACGTTAATAATTATTGTAAGGCTATTAACTTAGGGATTACCAAGGCAAAAGGAGAATTTGTTGTCTTGTTAAACAATGATACAAAGGTGACTAGGAGTTGGCTTATTGAACTAGTCAAAGTGATTAGTGAAGACTCCAGTATTGCTGCTGTAGGTAGTAAGGTACTCACTTTTGATGGAAAGATTCAGAATGCAGGCCACTATGGACTGCCGAATTTTTACTGGGGAGAACGCGGGGCTGGACTTGAAACAAATAACTTTAGTGAAATAGAGGAGGTACAGAGTCTATGCGGGGCTGTGGCTTTGTATCGCAAGAGCTGTCTGGAGGAGGTAGGGTTATTCGATGAAGACTATGTGATATACGGTGAAGATGTTGACATGGCTGTTCGGCTCAGAGAAAAAGGATGGAAACTATTATTTGTCCCAAAGAGTGAGGTTTTTCATGAATTTCACGGTTCTAGCGATGGAGATTTTTCAAGATTGCAAATAGAGAAAAATAGATTATTATTCTTGGCCAAGCATAACCCAGAAAAGCTTTCTAACTCGCTTTTCGGACAAGGATATTTTACTGTAAAAAAAGGCTTAGAGTCATTTTCGAAACTGTACTCTCTATTACCAGATATAGTGACTAAACTGATGAAACATAATGATACGGCTGTTGTCAAGAAGGTCATAAAAGACATATTCGTCGAATTAGATACTGTCCTTAATTACGAGCACAGATTTATTTTAGAAGAATTGTCAAGGCTGGGAGGAGATCTAAAGAATAGCAAGGAAGAACTCAGTCAGAACTTTAAAGACATGTCCAATAAGGATATTGAAATCTCTAAGTTTCGTTCTAATCTGGAACAGTTAAGTGCTCAGCTTCATCAGAAGGTAGAGGATCTTAGAAACAAAGAGGCCCAGCTTTACCATCTAAATCAACAGCTCAGCTACGCCAGCACAAAATTGTCTTCCAAAGAGAATAAGATATTTGACCTTAATTTTTCTATAGACCAGTTGAATAACCAGCTCAGTCAAAAGACGCAGGAGATAAAGAATAAGGAGCTCCAGCTGCAGCAGATAAATCAGGAAAAGGGCATTGAGATTACACGACTTCGTTTTAACATAGACGAGCTTCATGAGCAATTAAGCCAGAAGATGCAGGAGGTCCAGGATAAAGAGCTTCATCTGCAGCAAATGAATCAGGAGAGGGTTTCTGAGGTAGCTGGCCTTCGTTCGAATATGAATGAGCTTTATATCCAGCTCAGCCAAAAGACACAGGAGATCAAAGACAAAGAGGCCTATCTACAGGGGCTAAACCAGGAAAAGGCAGCTGAGATCACAGATCTTCGTAAAATCATAGAGGATCTCCATAACCAGCTTAGTCAAAAGACACAGGAGATAAAAGACCACGAACAAAAGCTCCAGGAAGAAAAAGAAAAGGCTGCCAACCAGCTTGGCCATATCCAGGCCTTCCAGACACAGCTCAATAGCGCGATAGAGGAGATATCCTTGAAAGACATGGAGCTTCTTGAGGAAAGACACAAGATAGATTCTCTGACCAAAGAGGTTGCCCAGCTTAATACAGAGTTGATAGCTAAAAAAGACGAGCTCCTTTTAAAGGACGGCCAGATCATTGAAAAGGATACAGAGCTTTCAAATCTTTGTTTAAACATAGATAAACTTCGCGCCTCTATAAAGGAACTAAGGACTAGCCTGGACCAGAAGATAGAAGAGCTTAGTTCCAAAGAAAAGATATTTTTAGATAAGGAAGCAAGCCTTAAAGGCACAGAAAAAGAACTTCGTCTTATGAACGATATGTTCAGGCAGAAAACAGATGAACTACTTTTAAAAGACGGTCAGATCGTTGAAAAGGATGCTCAAGTTTCCGGCTTGCTCTCTTCCATAGAGGAGCTTGATATCCAGCTCAACAAAAAGATACAGGAAATAAATGATAAAGAATCTCAGTTACAAGAGCTAAATAAGGCAAAGACCAGCGAGATAATAAATCTTTTCTCCAGCATAGATGATCTAAATAACCAATTAAACCAAAAGATACAAGATATTAAAGAAAAAGAATTTAAACTGCAACAGATAAACCAGGAAAAGAACTCTGAGATCGATACCCTTCATTCAAGCATAGAGGATCTTTACAGTCAGTTAAGTCGAAAGACCAAGGATGCCGAGGGCAAAGAACTTCTTCTGCAGCAGGAAAACCAGGAGAAGACTGCAGAGATCCTTGCCCTGCGTTCCACAATAGAGGGCCTTCATGTCGAGCTCAGCCAAAAAACACAGGAGATCAAGGATAAAGAATTCCAGTCGCAGGAGATAGTCAGAGAAAAGATCACTGAGATTACAAACCTTCGTACGCAATTAAACCAAAAGATACAAGATATTAAAGAAAAAGAATTTAAACTGCAACAGATAAACCAGGAAAAGAACTCTGAGATCGATACCCTTCATTCAAGCATAGAGGATCTTTA
>Ga0180007_10006723_pt1 | contig 11142 bp, 10 predicted proteins | sample MM_PC_MetaG_FD_121122 | JGI IMG/M metagenome (GOLD analysis project Ga0180007, IMG submission 121122) | Groundwater microbial communities from the Aspo Hard Rock Laboratory (HRL) deep subsurface site, Sweden - MM_PC_MetaG | ecosystem: Environmental > Aquatic > Deep subsurface > Groundwater...
AATGTTCAGGTTTGTATATCTATATCCCGCTTCTATAGATTGTTTAACCCCTTAAGATTAGTAGTAAGATTACTTGTAAGAGAGGGGGAATCAAAGGGGTGAGTTTTCTAAATTTTAACCCAAAAATTTGTTCACACACTATTTAAAGAAAATACTTTGCAATATATTAAATATTAATTATTATTTTGTTTATCTATTTTAAAATGGCATTATTTATTATTTAATTATACAAATGGGAATTATAACTTTAGGGATACTAATGAAAGCAAAAAGATATATAATAATATCCATGATAATTTTAATTAATATTAATTTTTTAATTAATATTAGCTATGGCTTAGATTCTAAACGTAAATTAACACAATATATTCATAAAATATGGCAAATAGAAAATGGTATTCCACAGAACACAGTTCAAGCAATACTTCAAACAAGAAATGGTTATTTGTGGTTTGGAACGCAAGAGGGACTTGTTAGATATGATGGTATTAATTTTAAAGTGTTTGATAGAAGGAATACACATGAAATAAAACATAACTCTATATGGTGTCTTTATGAGGACAAAAGAGGAAATCTCTGGATAGGCACAAAAGGCGGAGGTTTAAACAAATATAGTAATGGTAAATTTGAGCTTTTCACCATAGAAGATGGCTTATCAAGTGATAATATATCTGCTATAAAGGAAGATAGAAGTGGTAACTTATGGATTGGTACATTTGATGCAGGTATAAATTGCTTATCAGGCGGGAAAATATATCATATTCACAGTAAAGATGGCTTATCAAGCGATAAAATTGTATCAATAATCCATGATAGATTTGGCTATATGTGGATTGCTACAAAGGATAATGGACTAAATCGCTATAATAAAGGTAAAATACAAATATATAACGAAAAACAAGGACTAAAATCAAATAATATATCTTCTATTTATGAAGATAAACAAGGTAATTTGTGGGTTGCTACTATTGGAAGCGGATTGTATCAGTTAAAAAATGGCGAATTTATACCCTATTATATTAATACGGATGATGGTAAAAATGGTATTAAAACATATAATGATGTTAAAACTATTTTTCAGGACAAGGAAGATTGTATTTGGATAGGTACTAACGGTGCTGGCGTTATTCGCTTAAACAATGATAAATTTTCTTCATTTACAACTAAAGAAGGACTTAGTAGTGATAGAGTTCTATCATTCTATGAAGATAATGAAGGTAGCTTGTGGATTGGAACTAATAATGGGGGATTAAACCTTTTATCAGATAGTAAATTTATAAATTATGGTTTTAAAGAAGGATTGAATGATGATATTGTTTGGTCTATATTCGAAGATAAAAATAAAAATATATGGATTGGTACTTTAGGTGGAGGAATAAATTGTATCAGTAGAAACGGCAATAGTATAAAAAAGTACACCGTAAAAGAAGGATTAAGTAGTGAAAGAGTTTTAACTATACACGAAGATTCAAAAGGAAACTTATGGGTTGGTACTTTAGGGGCTGGATTATATACATTTTCTAACGGAATATTTAAACCATATAATGCTAATGACGGTTTAACAAGTGATTCTATAACATCTATTTTTGAAGATTGCCATTATAATTTATGGGTTGGTACATTAAGTGGAGGCTTATACAAATACGATAATGGGAGATTTTCTGCAATAACCACAAAAGATGGCTTGAGTAATGATAAAATTTTAACTGTGTATAAAGACTCTAAATGTAACCTCTGGATTGGTACTAATGACGGATTAAATCTATTTAAAGATGGCAAATTTACAATATACAAAGAAGAAGAAGGACTAAGTAATAATATGATTTCCGCTATCTATGAAGATAGTGAAAAAAATCTCTGGATTGGTACTAATGGCGGTGGTTTAAATAGATTTGTTAATGGTAAATTTAAATCATATACCACAAAAGATGGGCTTTTTAACGATGCTGTGTATTGCATACTTGAAGATAAGTCAAATAACCTGTGGATGAGCTGTAATAAAGGAATATATCATATTAATAAAAAAGATATTGATAAATATGATCACGGTATTATAAAAAAAATCCCATGTGTTAATTATGATATCTCAGATGGCTTACGCTCTGTTGAATGTAATGGTGGAACTCAAAATAATGCTCTTATAGATAGTAAAGGAAATTTCTGGTTTTCTACTATTAAAGGTGCGGCTTATATAAATCCTGAAAATATAAAAATTAATGAAACAAAACCTACTGTACATATAGAGAATATCCAATTTGATAATGTTGAACTCGATAAAGATTATTTCTATGAAGTTAAATATGGTATCAAGAATTATGTCTTTAAATATGCCGCATTAAGCTACATATACCCTAAAAAAATAAACTTTAAATATAAACTAATTGGCTTTGATGAAAATTGGATTGAAGCTAAAAACGAACATATCGCCAAATATACAAACTTACCATATGGATATTATATATTTAGTGTTGTAGCTTGTAACAACGATAATATCTGGAACTTAAAAGGAAAAAGTTTTAGCTTTGAAGTACTTCCCCCGTTCTGGCAAACATGGTGGTTTAATACACTCACTGCTTTTCTGGTTTTTTCGATTATTGGACTGATTTTCTGGTATGTCATTTATCGTATTCGCAAGAAAAACGCCATCAAAGAAGAACAACGAAGAAAAGAAGCTGAACAAAGAATTAATGCCCTCATTAAGGATAAACAACTACTTGAGAAGGATAAGCAACTACTTGAGAAGGATAAACAACTTGTTAAACAAGAACATTTAGCTAATCTCGGTAAATTGGCAGCTGGTATAGCCCATGAAATAAAAAACCAATTAAACCCCCTTAGTTTGGCAAGTTTGATTAGTGATGAGGCTAGAGATAATCCTATAATAAAAAAATATAGCTATTATATACTAGAAGCTCAAGCAAGAATTTTATCTATTGTAGAGGAATTTAGACTAATTGCGAAAAATGAAACTAGTAAATATTCGTTTTCCAAACATACTCTAGATGATTTTTTACGCAAGGGTATTCCTATCTTTAAAATCGACCCCGATGTGAAAAAATGTGAACTTAAATTTGATCTAAACTCTAATAGTAATATCATAATTGACAGTAATAAGATTTTTCAAGTACTAATTAACCTATTCCGAAATGCGGCTCAAGCAATAGATAGTGATGGTTTAATTATTTTAAAAACAGCTACTGCTGACAATAATGTTCAAATAAGCATAACCGATAATGGAAGAGGTATCCCCGATGAAATCATACATAAAATATGGAAACCATTTTTCTCAACCAAAAAAAATGATGGAACTGGTCTTGGACTTGATATCTGTAGACAGATTATAAATAAACATAAGGGCACTATAACATGTGATAGTAAGGTTGATAAAGGTACTACTTTTACGATAACGCTTCCAACAGCCGATGAATTTAGTAAATATAATATACCTTCAGAAGATGCACTTGAACACTAAAGAATAAAGACGAAATAACTTCCTAATCTTGAAACGTCGTTGCGAGGAATAAAATGACGAAGCAATCTATAACTGATATTACTTCACTTTGTTAGTAATGACGATAAATTGAAAATTTTAGGAACTTATTTCATCTTCATTTCTTAGGATTTAACCTCTTTTTGAACCATAACTTACCAAGATTATCCGCTATTGAACAAGATTTGCACACCGACGAGTATAAACTACTTACTATCAAAGAAAATTTACCGTATAGAATTCAAATTATCAACTTCATCTTTATAAGCTTTACTTCTAATTTCCAAATCCCAACCATCTTTTCTTATTCGAGTATCCAAATACGAAAAAAAATGGCAAATATAGATAACTGGGTTAATTAAAATAATAAACATACAAATCACTAAATAATCTATAGTACTAAGGTTAATATAAATTAAATTTTGAGAACTATAACCGGGTATTTCGAGAATTTGCCCAAGTACAAATAAATATAGACTGAATAATGAATAAAGTAAAATAATTTGTACAAAACTTAAAATAATATTAAAACTAAACCATCTTGCGCTATAATATTTAATTAGTTCGAGGGTTCTTTTTTTTGCTTGCTTATAATCTAAATTTTCCAATAATATTACTTCGGGTAGAAATAGATAGCGATTTATAAATAATAAAGCGGGGAAAAAGATAATTATAAAAAGAGTTATTATTATCACCCCTGAGACCATGTTATCAGCCTTTAACAATAAGACACCTACAACAAATAAGAAAAAACAAACTAATGCAGGTAAATATCTATATATTAATATAGCCAATAAATATTTGCGGAAATTACTTTTAAACAGTTTAGAATTTTCCTTGAACTTTAAATCTTTTTGAAATATTAAATGACCACTTGCTGTGGTTAAAGCTCCGTTTGTTAGTATCAGAAAAATCATAACTGCTGGGATAAACCAGTATAAGCTCATCGACGATAAAAACTGAAGTGTAAGCAAAAATAAAGTTATAGGTAAGCTCCACCAAAAAGAAACCTTAAAGAAAAATGCAAAATGTACACGAAAAAAAACTAAGGATATATCTATAATTTGACTAAACGTTCTTGGAACCAGTTCTATTCTTGATTTATCTATGTTCATTTTTCTTTCTACCTACCAAGCTGAGGTATAAAGTAACAATGCTCAATGTTATTATACCAGTTATATATTTAAGAGTATTTGGGGCTGTAGACGGTGACCAAAAACCCTCTATAAAAGCGGCTATCAATAAAAAGCTTGCCGCACCTAAAACTAAAATAATTATCTCTTTACTATTTATTTTAAGCGATTCGAGCCTTGATAAGCCGTTAGTTTTAATTAGTGAATATCCCATCTTTAGACCAGCCGCACCAGAAATAAAAATTGCTGTTATTTCGAAAGCTGAGTGGGTTACAACAAAAGCAATAAAATTTCCTGTCGCACCTTTTAACGCTACATAACCACTTACAACACCTATAAATATGCCATTGTAAATAAGATAATATATTGTTCCAAGCCCATAAAATATACCTGTTGCAAAACACTGAAACGCAATACCCACATTATTAGATATATAAAAACTTGCCATCATTGAGTTTTGAGAGTGGCTTCTTGCCTCACTAAAACCTTCTTTATAGCCTGCTTCCATCTGATGCAAAATATTTTCTGGAACAATGGAATAAGCGATATTTTCATCTACAAATACAACGATGATACCACTAATAAGGGGTATTATAAATAGACAGGTCGAAATAATAAAAAAAAGTATATTTTTTCTAAATATTTGTGGGAATATCCTCGTATAAAACTCAATAAATTGTCTAAATCTATACGGACTTGGGCGATATAATTCATTATGAGTTCTCGCAACCAAAGAATTTAAATAGCCAATTAGCTCACTTCCATAACCCGAGGTTTGTGCTTTAGATAGGTCGGTACAGGTTTTTCGGAATAGACTTGCAATGGAGGCAATTTCTTCAGTACTTAATTTTGAGTGATTTTTTCTTTTTAATTTGGCTATTAAATTTTCTAAAACTTGCCAATCATTTTGTCGTCTATTAATAAATTTACTCTGAGAAAGGTTAAGCACTTATACTCCCTTATTCGGGTAAATATCTATAGTGTCCTGCTATTTTCCATTGGTATAGGACATCTTCCTCAGCAACATATCCAGGACTTGGGAAGTTGTGAATGACTAAGTATTTATCATTCATTTTTTTATTACTTATAATTCCTATATGATCGCTCCAATTATCGTTATTCATGTCCCATATTACTATGTCACCAGGCTTCCACGTGTCGGATGTTGCCTTTGTTGTTAGGCTTTTAGCATGTCTTTTAAAGAAAACTTCGAGCATTGGAACTCGTCTATGGTCAATATTTGTATCGGGTGCTTGATTTCCCCACCTTGAGTAAGGATATGCATTTTTATTTTTAACAGCGTCTTCATGTAAAAGTTGCTGTAAGTCGATACCCAATTGCCTGTATGCTCTAACAACGACATCAGTACATACTCCGATATTGGGGTCAATATCGCCCCATGGGTATATAGGTTTTTTATGTATCTTTCCTTCTTTATCATAGACGGTTAATCTATATGCCATATCAAAATCATAGTTAAATTTTTTATTTAGACACCAATTAGCACCTTTTACTACGGGGTTGTCTTCGTATTTTTCATCAACGGTAATTACTTGTTGTTTTGCACTTTTATCTTCTTGTATATTATTTAGAGCTTTAAGGTTTAGTAATTTGCCGGGGTCTACTTTTAGATGTTTATTTTCTAAGTGTTCTTTCTCCTTCGCACCTGTTAAAGTGGGTAACCACCTATATATGACAACTGATAGGGTTATTGCAATGACGATAATAGCAAATATAATGGAAGTAATGGTTCGCATTTTTTTATAATTTTTTTTCTTCATAAAAAACCTTCATAATTTAAGTTTTTTTATTGATTATATTAAACATAATAAAAAATTCTATATTTAAATATAATATATTTTAGCCTATATTATACAAAATAAATTTGGGGATTAACAAATTTTTGGTTTGCAACTTTAAACCCTCACTGAGAGCGTCCCAATTTTTCAAAAATGACTTTTTAGAGTGAACTCAATAATGAATGGAAAAATATTGATAAATTAAGAAAAATGAGAAATGCAATAGTACACAATGAAGGATTATTGGATATTAATTTATTGTCTGAATGTAATGAATTAGATATGGAAAAGATAATTTTAACACCACATAAATGCAAAGTAAAATATAGTAAGAAGTTTTTATTATTTTGTAAAAGAAAATTATCCCTGTTTTTTGTGAAGCATATTTCACAATTACACAATAAATTATAATCTTTATTGAATAAGTAATTGTATCAACCTGTTTTTATAAGTTTTTCCTGTTGTTTTCCCATTTCCACACTAACAGAATCAAATTTATCATCACCTGGTTTATAAGAAAGTAACTCTAATCCAATTGGTTCACCAGTGTCTTCATCTTTTATTAATATAATTCCGTCATCAAGTTCTGTACATATTTGATTTTTTCTAGGTGATTGCCATAAAACAGTGAGTAATTCAGTATCTGGTTCATAAAATACTTTTATTTGTGCCATACAACATCTCCCTCTTTAATAGAATCTGTTCTGTAAGCAGTAATTAAAAATCCTTCTCCATTTAACCTCTTACTTACAGCTACTATCCATTTATCATCTTCATTATTATAAAATAACAGTACATTGTTATCTCGTTTACTTTTTCTAACTTCATTTGGTGATACCAATGTTTTCATTACCTTTTCTAATCTATCTTTCATATCAGGATGTTTGATACATATTTTATCCCAATAACCTCTTGTAGTTCTAATATTAAAACCAAGCGGTGTTTGAAGATTAAATAAAATATTTTCATTGTCTTCAAGCATTAAGAATTCCCTGTGAAAATAATAAAATTCAATTTCTATAGTTTATATACTTTGGCATAAACATTATAATACATATTATAAGTATATCAAATTAAATATTCTTGAACATATGCAATTTCAATAAAATTTTCCTTAAACATGTTTTTAATTGATTTTCGATATTAAGTATACTATAATTAAAGTGAAGGAGAAAATATGGGAAAAACAAAAGAAGTCATTACAAAAGACTTAGATAGCGTTGAAAAAAATGAGCTGATTGAACAAGAAGACCCTTCAATACTCGAACATATCGCTTATCGCACTCCAGAAGAAAAAAAGAAATTCAAAAAGGAGTTAATTGAACGTGGATATCAGTTCGATGGTGATAGAATTATTTTCCCGAAAAATATGAAGTAAACCATATTGCAAAAGCTTCTTCTAAATCTTCCCTATATATAATTAACTTTTGCAGCGATTGATTAGAATATAAATAATTATCAAACATTTTTTTTAACGTGCTTTTACCACCAGTTTTATGAGAATACAAGTGTCCAAGCTCGTGGAGCATAGTCTCAACATAATCAAACTTCTCATTCGCTGGTACTGGTGCTAAAATAACCCTGCTTCCAGATTGATAACCTCGTGTATACTGTTTTTTATTATTCATGCTTTTAATTCTGGTTTCAATAACTTCAGGAAAAAAACACACCTCGAATTTTCCAAGCTCGAATAGAATATCATCAGGTAATTTTATAATCGCTAAGATGACATCATCAATCGAAGGCATAATATAATCTTTTGATAGAGTTTTTCTGACTTCCAAAATAGCTTGTCTTATGCTTATATTGTTAAATTTCTTGACATGCTTGTCGAGTAGGGTATTAAGAAGACCAGATATTTGTATAGGTTCAGTATATTCCTCGATTATAGAAAATAATTTCTTTTCCGTTTCTAGTGAATTAAGCTGTCTAAAAGCGTCTTTAACGCTATCTGCATCATTTGTAAAAGGTCTAATCAATTTCTCACCGTTTTATAAACATATTTTTTTACAAATATAAATACTAAACAGAATATATACAAACTGATAAAGCGAAATTGCCCCTCCTTAATATATTAATTTTTACTTTTTATCTTGTTTTATTAGAACCCATGAGATATATTTATCCACAGAACGTTGTTCTTTTCTATTTTGCATTAATTTGCACTTAATAGATTAAGATTATTAGGTTTCATATGGAATTGTAAGCATAATATAGTTAAGTCATTAGTATATTAAATGCAAATTGGCAATAGAATGATGGAGCACAATGCATTATAATTGTTATGTTCGCAATTAACAAGATAGTTAAGTAGATATAGGTTAGAAATGTTGAAGTTAAAACAATTGAAACTCTCGTTATATAAGAATTAGACATAATAATTAATATATGGGAGAGATAATTATGGATAATGAGATTTTTTCATTAGCAACAACAAACCGTTCAACTTATGAAGATGTTCTAAAACAAAATAAATTCATTAAAAGTTTTGATTATGTCAATGAAATTTTAGATGCCCTGCCACACATCACTTTCATAATAAATCAAAATAGACAGATTATCTTTGCTAATAGCTATTTATTAGAGACAATTGGAATGAAGGTTGATATAAATATTATTGGAGCAAGACCTGGTGAACTTTTACATTGTGTAAACTCTAATATTTCCAGAGATGGATGTGGAACTTCAAATGAATGTAGGGATTGTCTTGCCTTATTAACGATTTTAGATAGTAGATTAAAAAAGTCAAAAGTTACAAAAGATGTTCAAATAAAAAGTAGAATCAATAATAAAGATATTTATTGGAATTTTTCCCTAACTGCATATCCGTTTAAAAAGTTAAATGACGCTTTTACGATAATATCATTAATAGATATTAGTCAAATACAACATAAAAAGGTATTGGAATCCATATTTTTCCATGATATATTGAATTCTGCAGGGGCAATAAGCTCTTATATTAAATTAATAAAAGATTTTAAAGATATTAACTCTATAAAAGAACATATTAATAGCTTGTATTCAACAAGTGTATCACTCGTTGAACAGATTAAATCCCAAAAAATCTTGACCTCAGCCGAAAATAAGGATTTGTATGTAAAAAATTCGCAATTATCATCTTTATCTTTTTTAGAAAATATCGTTGAACTCTTGAAATCAATTGTCGTCGATGAAGAAAAAATTCTAATAATTGATGAAAATAGTGAAAATATTGACTTCTTTTCTGATGTTATTTTACTCGAAAGAATTCTTATTAATTTAATAAAAAATGCATTGGAAGCATCACAACAAGGTGATGTTATTAATATTGGTTGTTATAAAGAATTAGAATCTGTGATTTTCTATGTGTCAAATCCAGCATATATCCCTGAAGATATCCAAGAAAAAATCTTTCAAAAAACTTTCTCAACTAAGGGTAATGGTAGAGGTCAAGGAACATATAGTATTAACTTATTAACAGAAAACTATTTAAACGGTAAGGCTTGGTTTAAATCTGTGGTTAATACTGGTACAACTTTTTTCATAAGTATCCCTGTTGTACCAAAAGATATGATTTTACCAGAGGAATGAGCTGTTTAAAAAAGTTTTCGCCTACTAATATAAGTTCAAACGCTTATCTCTATAAACAATTAAACCCTGTACTTATGTAAAGGATACTTTATCCTTTAATCTGAATCACGCTATGAAATTGGTAAACAGAAATATAAGAAATTAAAATTAATAGGTTAAACTCAATCGCAAATAGCATAGAAAGTCATTACGAGCGTTAACGACGTAATCTAAATAATGGCAATAGTTTGCTTCATTTCATTCGCCATGACTTGCATAGGGCTGCGCTCCCATTGTACCATCCCTATACAGGAGTTCTAAAGAGACTGCTGATTTTTCATAAAGTTGAAGCAACGCACCGATCTCTTGAAGTGTAGTCGAAATGACACCTTTCAAAAGGCTACGTTCGGAAAACTCATAGGTATTTCTAATATCAAATTGCGTTTAGATACTAAATAACCATTTATTTAGTATAGTATTAAGTTCGTTGTAATTAATAGGATGATATAAGAAATCGTCATAATTGGGATAGAACATAGAAATATCTTCTTTTTTAATATTACTGTGAATAAGTGCGGTTAAAGGGATATTTTTATATTCCTTTGTATTTTTCATAACCTTAGAGAAATCGTATATTTCGCTTTCTGTTATTTCGATATTGACAAAGATAAAATCTATATTGTTAGTTTCAATAATATTAAATGCTTCATTAAGGTTTTTCGCTATTATTAAGTCTATTTGTTTATCTTTCGAAATATTTTCTAATGTTTTAATATTCCACTCATTAACATCGATTAATAGAGTTTGCTTAAGAATATCACTTGTAGAGAAATCATTTTCACTAAAATTTGAGGTCTCAAATTTAAAATCTTCATTTTTGTATTGAATTTTATCATCACTTTTTACGGGTAGGATAAAAAAGAATTTGCTACCTTTACCGGGTATACTTTCAAGCCATATTTTACCATTTAAAAACTCTATATATTTCTTTGCTATGGACAAACCTAATCCTGTGCCACCATATTTTCGGTTGGTACCACCGTCAATTTGCTTAAAAGGAATAAATACATTTTCTTGTTCTTTATATTCTATACCGATACCGGAATCTTCGATTGAAAATAGTAGAATTAACGGATTTTCTGAGTGAATAGATATTGATATATTAATAGCA
>Ga0180007_10006725_pt1 | contig 11141 bp, 8 predicted proteins | sample MM_PC_MetaG_FD_121122 | JGI IMG/M metagenome (GOLD analysis project Ga0180007, IMG submission 121122) | Groundwater microbial communities from the Aspo Hard Rock Laboratory (HRL) deep subsurface site, Sweden - MM_PC_MetaG | ecosystem: Environmental > Aquatic > Deep subsurface > Groundwater...
AGCTCGATTGTTCCTGGAAACGAAATGTCAGTACAAAGACTTAAAGATACTTTGTATCGTAAAGGTGCTAAAGTTATCAATAAAGAAATCATGGATGTTCATGCTGGCGGTCACGGAAAAACAGAGGACATCAAACTCATGCTTACATTATTGAAACCAAAGTATTACATGCCAATTGAAGGTAATCATTTCTTGCTTTGTGATAATGCTAAGGTCGCCCATAGCCTAGGATGGCAAGAAGATCACGTTTTTGTGGCTGATAATGGTCAGATTCTTGAACTTTCCAAAGAGAGAAATGGCGAAGGTAAGGCTGAACTTACAAAACAAAAAGTACCAACAGAATATGTTTTTGTTGATGGTCTGGGAGTTGGCGATGTCTCGCAAGTTGTGCTTCGTGATCGTCAAGCCTTGGCTGAAGATGGTATCGTGGTTGTAATTCTTCAAGTTGAAAAACGCACAGGTAAAGTTATTGCAGACCCAGATTTGGTTAGCCGCGGTTTTGTTCATATGAAAGAAAATAAGGAATTGATCCGTGATACCCGCAAACTTATTCGAACTCTAGTGGACAGTAAAGATCCAAAATCTCTAGCTGATCTTGATTATATTAAGACAACAGTTAGAGACGAAGTTGGTAAATTCCTCTTTAAAAAGACGGAACGCCGACCAATGATCTTGCCAGTGGTTTTGGAGGTTTAAACTAAAAATACAAAAGCAGGGGTTTCAAAAGCCCTTGTTTTTGTTATACTTAAGCCACTATGAAAGTACTTACTGGCATTCAACCAACCAATCTTTTACACATCGGTAACCTATTTGGCGCCTTGCTCCCAGCCGTTACCCTGCAAAGAGACAACAAACTCTTAATGATGGTCGCTGATTATCATGCAATTACTGTACGCCAGGATGCAATGGTTCTTCGGGATAATATACTGTTTATTACTGCGGCTTATTTGGCGGCAGGTATTGATCCAAAGAAAACTATTCTTTTCCAGCAGTCACGGGTTTCGGCACACACTGAGCTTGGATGGATCATGCAGACACAAGCGCGCATGGGCGAAACTGCCAGAATGACTCAATTTAAAGATAAATCTGGCGGACAAGAAGATTCAGCCTCGGTTGGACTTTTCACTTATCCAATTTTGCAGGCTGCTGATATTCTTTTGTATCAAACAGAAGGTGTGCCAGTAGGTGAAGACCAAAAACAACATATCGAATTTACGCGCGACTTAGCTGAAAGATTTAATAAACATTTTGGTGAAGTTTTTACTATTCCTCAACCATTGATTAGAAAATATGGAGCGCGAATTAAGGCTTTAAATGAACCTGAGAAAAAAATGAGCAAGAGTGCTCCTAGTGCTAAAAATTATATTTCAATAATGGATGATGCCGAAATGATTGGCAAAAAAATCCGTTCAGCCGTGACCGATTCTATGCCAGACATTTCACTTGATGAAAAAAGGCTTGGTGTCTACAACTTATTAACTATCTACCACCTAATTACCGAGGAACCAATGGACGAAATTGCGGCGCGCTATGCAACAAAGGGCTCTAAGTTCTTAAAAGACGACTTGGCTGAGGCTCTGACCCTGTACTTAACTCCACTCCAGGCTGAAATAAAAGGTTGGTTAAAAAATAAGGATGAGCTGCAAAAAATAATCAAGATTGGTTCTGAAGCGGCCGAGGAGTTAGCTCAAAAAACCTTAGTAGAAGTTAAGAAAAAAATCGGATTGCTATAGGAGATAAAAGAACATTAATAAGCACTGCCCACTTGACACGGGCGGTGTTTTTATGTATATTTCCGGCGTCACTTGCGCCCAAGTGATTCGCCCAAAACCTTCAAGACACGGAAAAGAGAATGAAGAATCTGTTCCCCCTCGAAGACCTTAGTCGCCTCGCCCTTACCGACGCCAAGACCTTTGTCGTCGAGACGATCGAAGCGACCATCGACTTGGCCAAGAAGCCAAGCGTAAAGGAGATGTACCGCGAGGTGCTGGTCCATGTCCGAGGATGCGATTCCAAGCTCAATTTGGAAAGGATCGCGCGCCTGGCCAACCGCATCTACCGCGGCGAGTTCCAGGACACCTCCGGGTTCCTGGCTGCCAGTCGGCTCACCATCTGGCAGCTGAAGCCCGCGTACCCGAAGCTCAGGATCTATGAGCCCGAAGAGGAACTGCCGGGAACGCGTAAGCCTGGTCAACGCCAGACCTTGCGTACCTCAGCAGTCGAGAACGCCATGGTCACTCACTCGAATGTGCGTGACCCTGGCAGCATCATGCAGTAGTCCAGTTCTTCGCCCTCGCTTTCGACCCCCGCGCCAGCTCCTCCTCAAGCTGGCCGGGGGTTTTCTCATTGACAAAAGTTCATTTTTTTGCTATAGTTTAGCAGTTCAGGAAATGAGATGATCGCTCTCATATTATCTTTCGAGGTGATATTAGAGAGGAAAGTCCGAACACCTGGTGTGCAGCAATGCATGTCAACCAATGACGTCGCTAACAGCGACCAGGATATAGTCCAATTGAAAACTGGAACGAGAGCTCGCTTCCGGTTTCCAAGGATAAACCTAGGGAAAGTGCCACAGAGACAATAATAATCCGGCCTAGCCGGACCAAAGGTGAAAAGTGATACGATGTCGCAAGGCTACGTATCTCGTCCTACGGTGACGTAGAGACGTGGTAAACCCATCATGGTGCAAGAGCAAATTTGGTAGCTCGCTCGATCCTACCAGCAATGGTAGGGCTAGATAGATGATCATCATCCCACATAGCTTTAGCGACGTGGGAGACAAAATTCGGCTTACTGTTTCCTGAACAACAAAGAATTCCACTAAATGTGGAATTTTTTGTTACCCTGTGTATAATGAAAAAATCATGAAACGCATTGATTTATTCTTTACGGCAGTATTTGTCCCTTTGGACTTCTTAATGCTGATATTTGCTGCAATATCAGCCTATTTTTTACGTTTTTCTTCTTCTGCTGAATCAATCAGACCAGTAACTTTCGACCTACCTTTAGGTGAATATTTGGGTTATGTCGTCCCTATCACGATTATCTGGCTTGCTATCTATGCCCTGGCTGGACTTTACAATATTCGACCACACCGTTTAGCTGGAGAGGTTACTCGCGTCTTCCTAGCCTCCTCAACTGGCATAGCTGCCATCCTCGCCATTGCCTTTTTCTCCCGAGAATTATTTGACTCACGATTTATCCTGTTAGCTGTATGGGCGCTAGCAATTTTGTTTGTTGGCACTGAGCGAATTATCATGCGCCTTATAGAAAGAGCTCTACGTAAATATGACATCGGGATGAAGCATGTAGTAATCATTGGCAAAACTCATTCTGGCAATAAACTACATCAATATTTTGATAAGTATCCAAGGCTTGGCTATGCCATCATTGATCAGGTTGGTTCATTTAATGAAGAGACGAAACAAAAAATATTAGAACTCAAAAAATATCATAACGTGGATGTTTTAATGCTAGCTAACCCTGGCGTTACCCTCGAAGAAGTACAAGCTATAAAAACTTTTTCTGACATTGAAAGCATGACCTTTATCTACTCGGCTGATATGTTTCCAGGTAGCGCTGTCCGTCCAATCTTACATACTTTTGCAGGGCAACCGGTTATTGAGGTGCCAAAAACTCCGCTTGATGGTTGGGGTGCAATTTATAAAAGGCTATTCGATATTGTGGGTGCTTTTTGTTTAATCTTGCTGACTCTTCCGATACAGATCATAACTGTAATCGCGCTGGCTCTAGAGCACCAACATCATATTCTTTTTAGACACGAACGTGTTGGTCAAGGTGGAAAATCGTTCAAATACTTTAAATTCCGCTCCATGATTAAAGACGCGCATAAATTTCGCTTTGATCCTGAGTTCTTAAGGCAACACGGTAATGATCGAGATGGTACGCCGCTTTTTAAACTGGAAAATGATCCCAGAATTACCCGGGTAGGTAAATTTATTCGTCGCTACAGTATTGATGAAATCCCAGAATTTTATCTAGTCTTATTTGGCCGCATGAGTTTAGTTGGTCCAAGACCGCATTTACCAGAAGAAGTTAAAAACTATGCATCACATCAAAAACGAGTCTTAAACATTAAGCCTGGTATTACTGGCATGGCACAAACCAGCGGACGAGCTGACCTGTCTTTTGATGAAGAAGTTAGACTTGATATTTATTATATTGAAAACTGGAGCCCTTGGCTCGATTTAATAATTCTAATTAAAACTCCGATCGCCGTTCTCTTCGGCGCCGGAGCTTATTAAGTTCAAAGAATTGGAAGGCGTCTTTGCTAGAAATTAGACAAATAATTTCTCGGGATGGAAATTTATTTACTTCCATCCCTTTCCCCCAAAACCTATAACCTGAAAGCTTACTCCGTTGCTCCGTAACTCCACTGCTTCTCCTACATTGACAACCGCTCTCTCAAACGGTAACCTGGCAACACTATGAAAGTCGCGCTTGTTCATGATCATTTAACCCAGGCTGGAGGCGCTGAGCGGGTTTTGGAGGCCTTACAAGCCATTTGGCCGCAAGCTCCAACCTTTACATTACTCTATGACAAAAAGGCCTTAGGTAATACCTTTGGCCACCGTGAAATTAGACCTTCTTTTTTACAATCCATTCCAATCCTGCACAAAAAAACTCGCTGGTTACTGCCACTGATGCCTACAGCCACGGAAAGCCATAATCTTTCTGGCTTTGATGTGATTATCTCCAGCTCCAGTGCTTTTTCCAAAGGTATAATCCCACCTAGTGACGCCATACATATCTGCTACTGCCACACACCAACTAGATATCTCTGGTCTGATACTCATGACTATGTTCGTGAATTAAATTTACCATGGCCATTAAAAAAATTATTACCTCTCTTGCTCTCACAAATGCGTATTTGGGACTACCAGTCAGCTAACCGCGTTGATTTTTTTATTGCCAACTCAGATACAGTACGTCGTAGAATCAAAAAATATTATCAAAAAGAAAGTGATGTCATTCACCCACCCGTTGATATTGATCAATTCTCAATTTCAGATGCGCCAAAAAATTACTATCTAATTGGCGGTCGTCTGGTTTCTTATAAACGTTATGATTTGGTAATTGATGCATTTAATAAAACCGGGCAACCTCTAAAAATCTTCGGAACTGGCCCTGCTGAAAAAGAAATGCGTCGTAGAGCCATGAGTAATATTGAATTCCTAGGCCTAGTCTCTGACGAAGAACGTGCTCGACTTTTTCAAGACGCAATTGCTTTCTTGCATCCACACGAAGAAGACTTTGGCATTACAGCTATTGAATCTATGGCAGCAGGTCGACCGGTGATTGCCTATCGTAAAGGCGGAGCCCTGGAAACTGTAATTGATGGAAAAACTGGCGTATTTTTTGACGAACAAAGTCCAGAAGAACTGGCCGATACAGTCATGCGCTTTGACCATACCGCTTTTAATCCAAAAGAAATAAGGCAACATGCTGAGCAATTTGCCTTACCGATTTTTCACAAAAAAATTAATGACTATGTGACTGAAAAATGGGAGAAACACAAACGAAAAACATTAGGACTTCTGTGAAAATCGCCATTGACATCAGACATCTTAGCCAAAAAAATCAGTCTGGCGTAGGCCACTACACCCTCCGCCTCATTAATGAACTCGCTAAACTCTCACCGAATGACGAGTTCATTTTATTTGCGGCCGGTTCTAAAAAAACTTTGCAAAAAATTCCTACGTGGCAGAGAAATAATATTACTCTGGTAAAAACAAAAATTTATAATCGATTATTGAATCTTCTACTCCTGCTGCGACTTAGAACATTGGAATCTTTTCTTCCTACACAACCTGATATCTGGTTTTTCCCTAACGTAAATATTGTCTACACTCGTCTTACATATGCCATTACTGTGCATGACATTAGTTTTGTTTTTCTACCAGACGTTTTTACATTCAAACAAATACTATGGCACAAAGTAGCACAGGTAAAAAAACTGGTTCAAAATTCCTATATTGTCTTGGCAGTTTCCAAAAGTACTCAACAAGATCTGGAAGAACATTGGCAGATTGATACGACAAAAATCTTTGTGACACCTTTGGGAGTTACAGCTGATTTTCAAGCCAAACAACAACCGCATGACCAAACTTTTTTACGTGTTTATCAAATTAACTTCCCTTACTTTCTAACACTTTCAACTTTGGAGCCAAGAAAAAATCTTGAATCTGTTGTAGAAGCCTACACCCTCTGGAGAGCACGAACAAATAAGAAAACTCATCTGGTTGTAGCTGGCGCTGAGGGGTGGAAAACAAAAAATTTGTATAAACTTGCTAGTGTTTCTCCGTTTGCCAATGACATTCATTTTATTGGCTATGTTGAGGATAAACATCGACCGACTCTCTTTAGACAAGCCGAGGCTTTCTTGTTCCCATCGTATTGGGAGGGGTTTGGTCTGCCGGCTTTGGAAGCTATAGCTTGCGGCACACCCACGATTGCCAGTTTCATGAGTTCAATGCCAGAAGTTGTTGGCCAAGCCGGCTTACTCGTTGATCCGTTCGTACCGTCTGATATCGCTGACGCTTTGCAGATTTTGGATAGCGAGACCACAAGAGCAAATTTCAAACATCTCTGTACTGAACAAGCGCGACTATTTACTTGGAATCAAACTGCAGAACGAACTTTGAGCGCCCTGAAAACGATCAAAATCTAAAATCAAGATCTCCGCCAAACAGGGAGACAAAAAAACTAATAACTTATCCCCTTTTTTAGTAAAAGTTGGGGCCGAATTATGATAAAATAGGTGCATGAGAATCGGTATTGATGCACGATTTTTCGGTCCCAAAACCGGTGGGGGCGGCATAGGTCGTTATGTCGCGGAATTAGTGACGCACTTACAAGAAATTGATCACCAAAATGAGTACGTCATTTTTTTGCGTAAAGAAAATTTCCACGAATGCGTTATTACTAATCGCCGTTTTTTCAAACAGCTGATGGACGTCCCTTGGTACACTATTCGTGAGCAGCTTTTGCTACCTAATTTTGTCCGACGAGCACGTGTTGACTTCATGCATTACCCTCACTGGAATGTCCCAATTTTTTCAACTACGCCGTTCCTTGTAACCATTCATGACCTCATTCTAATCGAGGACAGAAAATCAGCTCACGCAACAACCAAAGGAGCGTTGGTACATGGATTTAAATATGCCGGTTTCAGAACTGTTATCGAATCTGCTATTCATCGCAGCCGACACATTATCTCCATATCCAACTATTCCAAACAAAGTGTGTTAAATCACTTTGGCATCAAGGAGAAAAAAATTTCAGTTATTCCAAACGGCATTATTCCAGCAAAAACCGCAAAAAATGTCAGTTTTTCTAAGCTTGGTGTCTTTGAACCGTATTTTCTCTACGTTGGCAGCGCATACCCGCATAAAAATCTTCACACAATGTTGGATGCTTTTGCAAAGTTTACCCAAAATGACCAGTACACCCAACTAGTTATTGCTGGACGCAGAGATGTTTTTTCTCAAGAGCTTGAACGCTATGCTAAAGCACAAAACATTTCTAGCGAACAACTACGATTTATTGACTTTCCTACCGATGAAGAAGTTGCTGCTCTTTATAAAAGTGCTCGACTATTCATTTTCCCTTCACGTCTAGAAGGTTTTGGTCTACCACCACTCGAAGCTATGAGCCATGGCACACCAGTCGCTGCTGCTCAGGCGAGTTCACTGCCAGAAGTGCTTGGCAAAGCCGCTTGGTACTTTGACCCAGATGATTCATCGGCACTGGCGCGTCTGATGCAACAAGCAACTGACAATCCTGAAATGATGGCTACTAAAGTAACCGAGGGACTACACCAATCTTCTACATTCACTTGGTTGCAAACAGCAGAAAAAACTCTTGATCTTTACAATAGCTTCCATCTTTTACATAAATGATCATGTCACTCCGATCCCAACAACCAAACAATCAAAACAAGGACAAACAAATGTCCCAGCTTTTTGATGAGGCTTTGCCAAAGAAACTCAAATACGAAGGCATTGTTGAGGATAAGACAACAGGACCTCGAATCCATCAAAACGCTAGCACACCGCTTTCTCCTTACATCATCCAATTACAACGCGAGGATACAAAATTACCTGAAAAATCAAAAATTGAAAGCTTGGCATCCCAACTTTTGGAAGAAGCTAGAGATTTTGAAGATGAATTTGATTATGACGAAGGCTTGGAAGTTAATTTTGACGATCTAGTCTCACAGCTTCGTGAGCCTGAGCACTTGGCAACTCCGAATCAGTTTCCAAAAAATTCTGTAAAATTTACATATTCTGAAAAAAAGGAATTTTCTACTGTTGTAGGAAATAAACAAATGCGAACTTCTGTTGACCTTAACGATTTGATCGATGAAACCGATGAACCAACTTTTACAGAACAACTTTCAGAAATAAATTCTCAACCAAAAATTCGTAGTTTTAGATTAAGAGCTTTAGTGCCAAATCTCAAAGCTCATCAAAGAGCATTTGTCATGTTTACTTTGCTTTCGTTTGTATTGGTTTTGCCGCTCCATGCCATGCAAAGCGTTTCTCAAATCAAAGGCCAAGGCTCAGAAATAACAGATGTTGGAAAAAATGCGATAGATACTTTTTTTAGCGGCGCCAGTGCTTTAGGAGACGAACGATTTGATGTGGCTCAAACAGAATTTGCCAGAGCTAGTGAAAGTTTTAGTCAGGCAGAAGATTCTCTACGCTCACTTAATAACTCAATTGCTGGACTATCGAGTATTTTGCCGCAAACGGACAGAACATATGACTCAGCTCGCGGGCTTTTGACTGCTGGACAAGAACTATCATTTGCAGCTGAACAATTATCACAAGCAGCGGAGGAAATTGAATCAAAATCATCACTCAACGTAGTAACAAAGCTATCAATTCTTGAAACTTATATTGATCAAGCCTTACCGCACGTTACAGCAGCAGCTCGGGCGCTGGAAGATGTTGACCCTAATGTTGTTCCAGAAGAATACAAAGCAACTGTGGTTGCCATGAAAGATAAAGTTCCTCAGATTGCCTATTCGATGGAAGAATTTACAACCATGTCCCAAACTTTAGCCATGATCTTGGGAGAAAACCGCACCATGCGTTACTTGGTAACTTTTCAAAACAATACTGAGCTGAGACCAACTGGCGGATTTGTTGGTAGTTTTGCTGAGATGGATCTTTTAAATGGTGAGATTGATTCTATTTATGTACCAGAGGGCGGAACCTATGATCTGCAAGGTCAGCTTTCCGAATTTGTAGCTTCCCCTCACCCACTATCTCTTGTAAACCCTCGCTGGGAATTCCATGATGCTAACTATTTCCCTGATTTTCCAACTTCGGCTAAAAAGATGATCTGGTTTTATGAAAATGCAGGCGGCCCAACAGTAGATGGAATGATTACAATCAATGCTACTTTTATGCCAGAGCTTTTGGCAATTCTGGGTCCGATTGAAATGCCTGAATATGATCGCACAATCGATAGCGAAAACTTTTTATTTGAAACGCAGAAGATCGTTGAGATGGAGTATCAAACTTATAGCGTTAATGACGAGGAACGGACAGTTGAGGCTCCAAAACAATTCATTGGCGACTTAGCTCCAAAAATTTTGGAACGATTAGAAGAAGCTGATTCTGAAACAATGCTGGCAGTCTTGGATCTTTTAGGTAGCGGATTGTCGCAAAAAGATGTAATACTTTACTTTGATAACAATGCCTTACAGTCAACTATCGAGGAATTGGGTTGGTCAGGATCGATTAAACAAACTTCTGGCGATTACTTGCTAGTAACACATACCAACCTTGGCGGCGGAAAAACAGACACAGTAATAGACCAAGATATTTACGTTGATACTACAGTTGATGATGATGGATCAATTATTAATACTGTAACTATTACAAAAGAACACCACGGACTAAAATCTTCACTTTTCGAAGGTGAAAATAATGTTGATTATATTCGTTTGTACGTACCACGCGGTAGTGAATTACTGTCAGCTCGTGGTTTCGAGATTCCAGCCAATGATCTCTTTGAGACTTCCGATCTAGTGCTAGACTACGATGAAGATTTAGCGCTACTCATGACCGATATACGTAAAGATCCGGAATCAAAAACAGATATTTGGGTAGAAAATGGTAAAACTGTATTTGGTAACTGGATGCAGACCGCTCCGGCAGAAATTGAGACTGTTACTTTCTCGTATCGTCTACCGTTTAAGCTTTCCGAAAAGAAAGCAGAACAAACTTTGTTTGAAGTAGCTAAAGAAAGACTTGGTTTTAAAGATATTGAATCTCATTCCTTACTTATTCAAAAGCAACCTGGAGTTAATACTAGAGAAACTCATATCACGCTTACTCTGCCTGAAAATAAAACTATTGTCTGGAGTTCGCATGATGCCGCAGAAACCATTATTAGCAATAATCATGACGAGCTAGTACAGTTCGTAATTGAAACAAACTAAATATGCTCAAAAAGAAAAAAGTTGCTAAGAAAAAAACATTACCGCTTGAGGAGAATAATGTTGTTATGATTGAAGACGATCTTGATGATGAAAAACATGAAACTGAAGAACTAATTGAAGAAGAAAATGCTGAAGCTGTAGAGGAAATTGAATTGGAAGAAGAGATACCAGAAAAACCAAAGAAAAAACCAACTAAAAAAGAAGAAGGTGAAAATATTGAAGAGGGCTTGGAGGCAATTTACGGCAAAGGAAAAATGGATTTTTCTAAAGTTGAAAGAAAACGGACACGCCTCACTAGTATTCTTCTTACAGTTGTAATCACCTTGGCAATTGTAGCTTTGACCGCTTGGGTAGGTTTCTTTATTTATCAAAAATATTTTTCTGAAACCTCTGACAAACAATTTGAAGTTACAATTAATATCAACGATGAATTAGTCAGTGGAGAGATGGCCACGATTGAAATTGCCTACAAAAATTTAGCCAATGTACCCATCGCTGACCTGCAGATCGATGCAAATTTACCAACTGCTTTTCATATAGATAAAGCGGAACCTGGTCCATCTGATGTTGACGAAATGATTTGGGAAATTGGCTCTTTAGGTACTGGCTCTGACCAAAAAATTATCATTGAAGGTATTTGGATTGCTGAAGTTCCTTCTTCGAC
>Ga0180007_10006726_pt1 | contig 11140 bp, 6 predicted proteins | sample MM_PC_MetaG_FD_121122 | JGI IMG/M metagenome (GOLD analysis project Ga0180007, IMG submission 121122) | Groundwater microbial communities from the Aspo Hard Rock Laboratory (HRL) deep subsurface site, Sweden - MM_PC_MetaG | ecosystem: Environmental > Aquatic > Deep subsurface > Groundwater...
GCGGACTCCTGTGGAGATTGTCCGCAGCCCATAGAGTCGTGGGCTCCGTGCATCAACTATCGCGAGAGGTTCTCGTGATGATTCTCTGGCAGGCTTCGATTCCAGGTGTGCGTGGGAGACGGGAATTGGAGATCGTGTGAGTGTCGTGCACTTGGCCGCCTACTTGGCAATGGATCGGCGATATGCGTTGTTGTCCGAGACGGCGCTACCGGACATATTCTCCGGGGCAGCCCTTCTTGCGGATATTTCTGGATTTACACCGCTGACAGAAGCGCTTGTCCAGCATATGGGAGCGCGCCGGGGGGCAGAGGAGCTCACGAGTCTCCTCAACAACGTATATACAGATCTGGTGTCACGCGTGCATCACTTCGGCGGAAGTGTGGTGTGCTTCATTGGGGATGCACTCATTGCCTGTTTCCCTGAGGATAACGGGTTGAGAGCACTTGCCAGTGCCTTTCAGATGCAGCGCATGATGAAGCAATTTCAGGGAATGCCAGCTCCGCATGGCGGGCGAGTGAATCTTGAGATGAAAGCCGCAGTGGCCGTCGGCACCATGCGCCGCTTTCTTGTTGGGGACTCAGAGATTCGTCGGATCGATGTCATTGCAGGGCAGACGATTGATCGCCTCTCTGATGCTGAACATGCCGCACGCCCTGGCGAGGTGGTTGCTTCGCCGGAAGTTATTCGGCGGCTTGGTGGCCGCCTCATTGTCGATGAATGGCGGAGTCGAATGGGTATTGTATGCGGATTACGCGCAGCCGTGGCAATCGATACGAGGCGGGAGTCTGTGCCTGAGGACCTTCTTGATTCTGATATCCTGAGACCCTATTTGCTTCAGCCTGTTTATCAGCGCGTGTCTTCAGGACAGGGCGACTTTTTGTCTGAGCTGCGACCTGTTGCCGTGGTCTTTCTGAGATTCTCTGGAATTGACTACGACAATGACCCTGATGCCGGTGACAAACTGAACGCATACACCGCCTGGGTTCAAGCGAAGGTTCAACGCTACGGCGGGCACGTACTTCTTCTGACAACCGCGGACAAGGGGAGTCACTTGTATGCAGTGTTCGGTGCCTTGGAAGCGCACGAGGATGATTGTCACCGAGCCGTGTCTGTCGCCCGTGAACTCCTTGAGATCCCAGAGGCGCTGAATTTCATCACAGGGATACAGGTTGGTGTCAGCTACGGCCGTGCCCGGGTAGGAGCCTATGGAGGCGAGACGCGGCGAACCTACGGAGCGCTTGGCGACGTCGTGAATCTTGCTGCTCGACTCATGGGAATTGCTCCGATCGGAGAGATGCGATGCAGCCAATCAGTTGCTGAGCGTGCCAAGCATCATTGGGAGTTTGAACCGCTCGATGCTGTGCAGCTCAAGGGAATGCAGCAGAAACAGCCAGTTTTCCGCCCCTCCCGACGGGGCGGGAAGAGGCTTGCGGCATCCAACGAACTGATTGGACGACAGGAAGAACTTGAGAGCCTTGTTTCCGCTTTGGACGAGGCAAAGAACGGATCGCGTCGAATCCGACTCATGGAAGGAGAAGCCGGGATCGGCAAGAGCCGATTGGTCGATGAGCTTGTGTGCAAGGCCACGAAAGAGGGATTTGTTTGTCTCTCTGGCGCAGGAGATAGTATTGAGCAACATACGCCCTATCGCGCTTGGCGAGACGTCTTGGCCCATGCATTGGAGCTTCACGAAGTACAGACAGCAGACGAGCAGAGAGAGCGTGTGCTGTCCCAGTTGTCCGACATAAATGCTGTGAACCGCGCGTCACTACTCAATGACGTCCTTCAGCTGGAATTTCCAGACACGCCTTGGTTCCTGGCCTTGGCGCCAGAGGTGCGACAAGAGAGCCTGGCAGCCCTTGTGGGTGAAATCCTGACGCGCATTGCCTCCACCCGGCCACTGATGATCATCCTGGATGATGTCCACTGGCTCGATTCGCTCTCATGGGGATTGTTGGTTTCATCTGCTCGAGCTCTCGCGCAGAGCCCTGCGCTGCTGCTTTGCACGCATCGATTTTACGGAGACATGGAACCAGCCGAATTGACACGATTGGCAGGTCTTGCGGGGGCGGATCGAATGCGCTTAGGGCCGTTGCCCGCTGACGCAACACTCACGCTGGCAGCTTCTCAGCTTGGGCTTCAGCCAGAGGAGATGCCGGAACCCGTCGCGAACCTCCTCCGCGAACGATCGGAAGGCAATCCGTTTTATGCTTGCGAACTTGTCAACGCATTGAGGGACGCCGGACAGCTCATTGTAAAGGAAGGCATCTGCTCGATGACGGGCGATGAGATAGATCTACTCAAGAACGTCCCGAGCACTCTGGAAGGCGTTGTGCTCTCCCGCTTGGATCATCTCCCGGATGACGAGCAACTGACGATGAAGGTGGCATCCGTCATTGGGCGCAGCTTCCCTGTTCTCGCTGTGGAGCGGGCGTATCCCTCAGCGATCGAGAGAGTTGAGCTTATCCGACATCTGGCGGACACAACTCGGCGACGGCTTACGCAGAAGGAATCCGATGATTTTGAACCAGGATATGCCTTTCAGCATGTCGTAACTCAGCAAGTCACTTACGATACCTTGCTCTTTGAGCAACGGCGTGCGTTACATCGGAACGTGGCAAAATGGCTGGAAGAGTCCTTTGAGTCAGACCTATCCCTGCATTATCCGCTGCTTGTGTTTCACTGGAACCGCGCGGGACGGGGCGCTCGTGAACTTCGCTACTGCCGACTTGCAGGGCAACAGGCAGCGAAGAAGTATGCGAATGCAGAAGCAGCCATGTATTTCTCCCGTGCACTGACTTTGCTTGATGAACTCGGGGAGCCCAAGGATTCGCAGAGCCGATTTGGCATCCTGTCGAACCGTGTCAAGGCGCTTGCATTTCTTGGCAGTGTGGCAGAAGAACGAGCTGATCTGGAGTCACTCCTGACGATGGCCAGCCAGGCGGGTGATCTGAAGCGACGAGGAGAAGTGCTCGTAGAATGGGCAGATCATCACAATCGATGCGGCCAATTTGAGCACGCTCTGGACAGCGGAAGCCGCGCGCTTGAGTCGTTCCACGACGCAAAGAGCCCTGAAGGCGAAGCCCGAGCCCTGATGACGCTAGGGAAGACATTTGAGGAGCAAGGCGAATTCGCCAAGGCACGAGAGCACGCGGAACGGGCTTTGGAGGCCTTCAAGCAGCTTGGCGATGGTGGAGGGCAAGCCGCTAGCACCAAGTCGCTGGGCATCATTCACGCTCGCCTAGGCGAGCTTCAGCAAGCGATGGATCGTTTCAATCAAGCCCGCGATCTGTATCGCATGATTGGCGATCGAAAGGGTGAGGCGGATCTGTTAGGGAACCTGGGTGCCCTTAGCTACTATTTGGGCGACTACGAGGCGACGATCCGATATACGCAACAAGCACAGCCGATGTTCGAGGAGATGGGCAATCTCAGCGGTTCAGCACGCTGCCTCTCCAATCTTGGCAATTCGTATGGAGCTCTCGGCGCATTTAGCAGGGGACTGGATTGCCACGAGAGAAGCCTGGCCATTTACGAGCAGTTGGAGGATGCCAATAGCTGCGCAGATAGTCGCTCCAATATCGGCAATGCGTACCACGCGCTCGGCGTCGGAGGATATCCAGAGCTCTCTGTCCGCGCGCACGAGGACAACGATTTGTTGCGCCGAGCCATTCAGTATCACGCCGAGGCCCTCCGCCTTCGAAGAGAGATCAAAGCGCAAAGTGGGGAAGCGGTGTCTCTTTTCAGCATGGGATCTGTGTGTCTGGCCATGGGAGACGTCGCTCAGGCGGAGTCTCTTCTTGTCATGGCTGATCAGATCAGTCAGGAATTGGGATTGACCAGGCTATCCATGCGGAGCATCGCGGCGTTGGCCAGAGCCAATCTTATGTCTGGCAACATCGAATTGGCGATGGAAACCTCGGAACGTGTAATGGCGTGGTTGGGGAGTCAGGTTCTCCCTGATGCCGATGAGATGCGGTTTACTCACTTCAGGATCCTTGAAGCTGTCGGACGCGATCAGGATGCCAGAGAGTGCCTTCAAACGACCGTGGATTCGATTCTGAAGCAGTCAGAAGCGATCCGCGATTCAGAGTTGAAGCGCGGCTATCTGGGGATGTATCACGAGGTGCTGACGGCCTGGAAGAGTGGGCGAGCGGCGACCTAGCGTCGAGGCCGCCACTCGTGTAGCAAGCAAGGATTGCTGCCTGCTAGAAGAACTTCACAGAAGCCTCTCCAGGAGGATCCGTGGGGATGTGCAGCAATTGGTACCACTTGCCTGCGATAAATTGATCCTTGTGAATCTGGAATGTCACCACCGAGTTGCCGGGGATGATGTAATTTACCTCTGCGCCATTCGCTTCATACCCTTCGCCGGCTCCAGTCCGGATGGAGACCGATGAGATCTCGACACCGTCTTGGGCTTCTTGTGTCGAGTCGCTGAGGAAGTAGAAAGTCGTCCCTGGGATGGGCACGCCATTCATCGTGAGCTGCCCGAACACAGCCAGTCCTTCGATGCCCGAATTCAGCATGACCTCCGTGATCACGGATGAATTCACGACGACGGTATCTGACGCGCTGCAGCCAGTGTCTCTGGTGACAGTAATCGTGTACTCGCCCGGACGATTGACCGTGAATGCAGCCATCGTGGAAAGCACGTCGCCTGATTGATCCGTCCACTCCACTGTATAGCTATCACCTGCTTGCTCGATAGTCGCAGTGATCGTGACCTGCAACATGTCATTGGACAACATCTGATCAGGGCCAGCATCCACAGACGGTGGCATCGTATCCTGATCCACAGACACAGTCGAAGTAGTCGTGCACCCATTGGAGCCCGTGACTGTTACCGTATATATGCCAGGTGTGGTCACTGTGAGCATTGGCGCTGTGCCGACGATGTTGCCAGATGGGCCCGCCCATTCGATGGCATAGGGAGGACGGCCACGCGAGATATTGGCAGTGAGGACAATCTCCGTTCTTGAGCACGTGAGCAGGTCGTTTCCATAGACGTCGACGATGGGGGTGATCGTATCTTCCGTCACAATGACGGTTCCCATAGCCGAACAGCCGTTGGCTCCTGTGACCCGGACCGAGTAGGTTCCCGGTTTCGATACATAGAGCTCGGAAGTCGAGCCAACAACCTCACCTGAAGGGCCGCGCCATTCATAGGCATAGGGGAGTCGCCCATTGGAGGCCAGTGCGAGGATCTTGACTTGCCTCACAGTGCAAGTGAGCTCGCCATCAACCATGGTGCTCACTCGTGGTGCCTGCAGATCCTGAGTTACTGTGACCGTATCTGTCGCCGTGCACCCATTTGCGTTGGTGACTGTGACGGTGTACGTGCCTGGCTGGGAAACGAGTAGACAGGATTCGCAACCGACGACGTCTGTGCCGGAACGATTCCATTGAATGTCATAGGGTCCGCACTCGCCAGTAATCGATGCCTGGATCAGAACTTCAGAGACACCACACGAGAGCTGGCCAGTGACATCAGCTTGGACAACGGGCGCGCTGATGTCTGAAATGACATGGATCGATTTGCTGACGCCGCATCCATCAGCTCCTGCCATTGACACAGTGTAGATGCCTGGTTCGGTGACTTGAATCGATGTCCCTGTTCCGATGATCGGGCCGCCATCTTTGACCCATTGAATCCCACAGGGTTCGCACGTGGGTCGGCTTGGGCAGAAAGTAGCGGTCAGAGTAGCGACAGGATGGGCGCAGGTCAGAACTTGGTCTGCGCATGCGGTGATCGCGGGTTCACAGGGGGGTGCGCAGCTTGAGGTTGTTGCACAGCTTGGCGCCGAGACACAGCTGGGAGTGGACGTGCAACTGGATGCGGGGACGCAAGGGGTAGCGCATGCTCCAGTCGACGTGTCTAGCTGATTGAGAATCCCTGTGCTGTCATAGCAGTGCAAACCGCAAACATCACTGACAGGGAGCGCGCACTGCCATGGAGAGGTCATGAGCGGATAGCGGTCGACAGGTGCGTGGTGCGGCACATCGCCGATGCCATCGCGATCCCGATCGAATCCCTCATAGTTGGACCAATAATTGCCAACGGTTCCACAATTCCAGAGATTTCTACCCGCGGGGTCATACCCGTTTCGGCCATTGAAAATGAAGCTGTTTCTGGAGATCGATGTGTTCCTGGTACCCGAAACCATGTCTGCGCCATAGTGATTGTCTGCAATGAGATTGTTGACGATGCCATTGTCGCGGGAATTCTCGAACAGGATCCCGCGCTCGTTTCGCAAAATGTGGCAGCTATCTATCGATCCTTTCTCCACAGAGTAGAAGTGAATTCCCGCTTCAGAAGCACCTTCGATAATGCAATTGCGGATGACGAAATGTCTGGACGTGTTCTCAATACGAATACCAGAGCTTGCGCCAGAGGACACAATGTGCCATCCCTCGATGACAAACGGGTCATATTGTGAACCAGCACCGGAGACAACGCCATTTTCGCAGGTGAAACCAGCATTTCCGTAGATGTAGATGGGTTCGCGGAGCTCCCAGCATCCTGTAGCCCCACAGGCCTGCCCAACGGCAATGCCCGCTCCTGCGGCGAGAATGAACAAAGCGAGAATCGTACCTATCAAACGATTGGTCAGAGCAGTTTTGTTACTCATCGTATCCCCTTTACCCCTCGAAGGACCCCACTGTGAATAGGAATCCATGATTCAGTGTAGTGATCCGCTCAGGAGAAGTCCGTAATCCGAGTCACACACGGCTTTGAACCTGCTGCTGCGACCGCGAAGGAACTTGAACAGATTGGCTCCATGCGGCACAAGCAGAAGGCGCCCGCAAGAGGGGAAATCTACCCGTCTGACGAGGGATGAAGAGGCATGGAAACAGCATTTGTTAGTTGCTTTCCCTTCTTGCCGAGCTCGAATTCGCGGATGTTCTCTAGCGTCGTCTCGACGATGTTGACTTGAGCGTCTTCGGTCAAGGATCCCTGATGCCCAGTCACCATAACATTTCCGAAAGTCGTCAGTCTCGCCAATGTGTCATCGTCAATGTGAGACCCTGAGAAGTCTCTGTAGAAATATTTGGCCTCTTCCTCATAGACGTCAAGGCCTGCGTAGCCCACTTTGCCGCTCTTGAGCCCTTCAAGCAGCGCTTCTGTGTCAATCAATCCTCCCCGTGCCGTGTTGATGATCATGACACCAGACTTCATCTTCTCAATCGCTTCGGAATTGATAAGGTGGTAGGTCTGCGGGGTGAGCGGGGCATGAAGGCTGATGATATCTGAACTTGCGAGAAGCTCATCAAGATCTACGAAACGTACGCCTAAACGATGGATGAGATCCTGCTTTGGCGATCGGCTCTGTGCGAGCAAACGACAGCCGAAGCCGCGAAGAATCTCCAGCGTACATGCGCCGATCTTGCCTGTTCCAATGACGCCAGCTGTTTTCCCATGCATGTCGAAGCCCACCAATCCTTCAAGCGAGAAGTTGCTGTCCCGAATTCGGATATGGGCGCGATGTGTCTGACGATTGAGGGCCATCATCAGTGCGACAGCGTGCTCGGCTACGGAATAGGGTGAATACTCGGGGACGCGCGCGACACTGATTCCTAGCCGATCACAGGCAGCCAAATCCACATTGTTGTAGCCGGCACATCGCAAAGCGATCATTTCCACGCCCAAGGCATGGAGACCTTCGATTACTGCTTCATCGAAACAATCATTGGCACTTGCCACCACGACAGGAAACCCAGTCGCCAACGGCACTGTACTCACACCTAGCGGTACGGGGAAGAAATGCATGGCGAATCCATGGCAGTTCTTCTGACTGTAAAGCTGATTGCGATAGGGACTGGCCGAGAAAAAGGCAACGCGAAGCCCGGTCTCTGCGTCCTGTGCGCGGAGTTCGGCGACAGCCGATGTTTCACGCACGAGGTGCCCGGACATGTAAGAGAGCAAGGCTCTTGAGATGGTGGGCTCTCTTTCCAGGAGTTGCTCGAAGTCATCGTAGCCCAGCGTAAGCATCTTGCATCGACAGCGAGCTTTCAGCGTTGCAGATCGGCGTCGCTCGCCAAACAAGCCCATCTCGCCCGCGATATCTCCACGGTGAAGAAGGGTGACTTCGATCGCAGGTCCTTGCTCGACATTCTTAAAAACTACGACATCACCCTCTGCGATGACGAACATCCTGTCTCCGGCTTCTCCCTCACGGCAGATCACATCACCCGCGTCAAAGAACATGGGCTCAATCACGGATTGCACGGCCTGCAGAGACCCATCACTGAGATGAGAAAACCAGCGGATGCTTTTTAGAAGCTCGATCATACGTCCTCCGTTTGGCGATGTTGAGTGGATTTCACGACCTGTTCGATGGAGCCTGACATCAATCTACCATGGACAAGCGAGGTAGGGCAATGTGTAAGCCCGGACTAGGGAACGGGGTCAAACCCGCCGGGATGCAGAGGATGGCACTTCAGGATTCTCTTGGTGGCAAGCCATAATCCGCGAATCGCTCCGTGCTTCTCGATCGCCTCAACCGCATAGTGTGAGCAGGTCGGGTAGAACCGGCAGCGATTGGGCAGTAGCGGAGACAGCACCCGTTGATAGACGCGAATCGGGAAGATAAGCATTTTGCGAAACATGCTTCAATTCTATCATCGGAACTTCCTCTTGACAATTAGCAAGCGATACTGTAGACTGCCAATTAGCAGATAAGAAGCGAGACTGCTAATGAATAGATGTATAGGAGGATCCTAATGATGATTCGAAGAGTTCCCGCTGTACGACGCACGCCATTTGTGATGGAGAGCAACCTGACACGGCTATTTGACGAGATGTTTTCGGATTTCCATCGGATTGGGACAGACGTGTTCCCGAGCTTTGGGCAAACGGATGTCTACGAAAAGGATCAATCGCTGCTGTTTGAAACCGAGCTTCCTGGCGTGAAGAAGGATGAAATTGCCATCAAGGTCGAGGACGACAAGCTGATTATCAGCGGCGAAGTCAAACGGAATGAACAGATCGATCGAGAGAGCTACTTCAGGATGGGAAGGCGATATGGACAATTCCAGCGCAGCTTCCCGCTGCCTGTGGATTTGATTCAGAAGGATCAAATCAAGGCCAAATTCGAAGATGGAATCCTTACGATCACCGCGCCAATGAAGGAATCCATCGTTGAACAGGCGAAACCCTTTGAGATTGCGGTCGAATAGGACCGACATGCCAGCGCGAAAACGGCTTCGAGAAATCGGAGCCGTTTTTTTTACTCGGTATAGCCATTGGTCAGTGGGAATTTTCGTCCGGATCCAAATGCTTTTGGGGAGAGTTTGAGTCCTGGCGGCAGTTGATGGCGCTTGTGTTCATTGCGCGTGATTCGATGAAGCACGTCATCGATCATCGATTCATTGAACCCTGCCTCAAGCAGTTGGCGTTTTGAAGCATTGGTTTCGAGAATCCGCCTCAGCATGGGGTCAAGAACATCATAGGGGGGCAAATCGTCATCGTCGCGCTGATCAGGGCGAAGCTCGGCAGATGGCGGTTTGGTTCGAATCCGTTCTGGGATCACATCTCCGTACGATGCTGCCAGTGCATAGACCTGATCCTTGTAAAGATCGGCGATCGGGGCCAGCGCGCCGACAGTATCGCCATACAACGTGTTGTAGCCCACGGCGATCTCCGACTTGTTCCCCGGGCAAAGAACGAGAGCGTGGTGCTGATTGGCAAGCGCCATGAGCAGTGTCCCCCGAATTCTGGGTTGAAGATTCTCGTCTACGAGCCCTGTGGGCGAATCAGGCAAGGCCCCTCGCAGAGCAGCATGTGTGTCTGAGATGCCGATGGCCTGGAAACGGGCTCCCAGATTCTCGGAGACTGCTTGCGCATCCTCCAAGCTTTCTTGGGACGAAAACTCAGATGGCATATAGACGCAGAGCACATGGCTAGCCCCCATTGCCTCGACGGCCAGAGCGGCAACCACTGCAGAATCGATCCCTCCAGAGACGCCCAGGATTGCGCGCTTGAAGCCATTCTTGCCCAGGTAATCGCGGATGCCTAGGACCAAGGCCTTTCGTGCCTCAGCGATATCGACTGGAGCGTTTGAATGGACGCTCTTGGCATGATCGAGATCCAGAACAAATAGACCCTCCTGGAAGCTCGGCGCTTGGAAAATGAGTCTGCTTTGGGCGTCAACGACAAAGCTACTGCCATCAAATACCACTTCATCCTGGCCTCCAACCATATTCACGTAAACGAGGCCGACGTGGTTCTCTTTTGTCCGTCGCTTCGCCAGCCGATGTCGAATTGACGGCTTCCCCTCATAGAAGGGAGATGCAGACAAGTTGATGATCCATTCAGCACCCAGGCTGGCCTGCAAATCTGTTGGGCCGTCGTCGATCCAGAGATCCTCGCAAATGTTTATGCCCAGGGTGATACCATGAAACGCGTGAACAGAAGTGCCTTCTCCTGGCGTGAAATGGCGTTTCTCGCAGTACACGTCGTAGGAGGGCAGGTGCTGCTTGTCCACGTGGCCAAGGACCACCCCATCCTCAATGAGGTAGGCGCGATTGTAAAGATCGATGAGTGCCCCATCGGAAACGGATGACACGTTGTCTCGATTGGATGATTCCTGCTTGTGCCTTACTGCCAAGCCTCCAACGATGACGCCGATACCGACTGAAGCGGCAACGATTCGATCGATGGCAGCTTGACAGGATGCGGTAAAGCCATCGTGCCAGAACAGGTCCAACGGCGAATACCCGCAGACGGCCAACTCGGGGAAGATCACCAGATCGCAAGACGATTGCCTCGCCTCCGCGATCCACGTCAGGATTTTCGTTGTGTTCTGCTCCACGTTGCCGACGTGGGCATTGAGTTGACCAATCGCAATTCGCATGGCTGGATTATCGGTGGCGTTGCGAGGAACGTCAATCAGCGCGCGATGGCTTGCATCAGTCCTGCAAAAACTGCTCAGACGGCTCAGACGGCAACGTCTCTTGGATGAATTGGCGAAGCGACTTGATCTGAGCCACGCTCATTCGTTCTAGACTTCCCGGGCGCAGGTCGCCGAGTTCGACGGGGCCAATGGATAGACGGAGCAGTCGGACGACGGCGAGGTCGAAGTGAGCAAAAAGCCGTTTGATCTCCCGTTTCTTCCCCTCAGTTAGCTGGATAAAGATA
>Ga0180007_10006727_pt1 | contig 11140 bp, 9 predicted proteins | sample MM_PC_MetaG_FD_121122 | JGI IMG/M metagenome (GOLD analysis project Ga0180007, IMG submission 121122) | Groundwater microbial communities from the Aspo Hard Rock Laboratory (HRL) deep subsurface site, Sweden - MM_PC_MetaG | ecosystem: Environmental > Aquatic > Deep subsurface > Groundwater...
TGATGTATGGTGTTTCATGAAAGAACTCTCTTTTTTATAAGTTTCCATAATTACCATACATATCCAGGACCCGATTGTCTACAATTTTATACTATGGGCTGTTTATTTTTGATACAGCGCCTATCTGTCCGATAAAAGAGTTTAGTATTTTTTCAATTTTTCATATAAGGTGCTCCGGTTTATACCTAAGCGTTCGGCAGCCATGGTTTTATTCCCCTTACACTCATTCAGGGCTTGCATGATTAATCTTTCTTCATTTTCAATGATGGTTTTTGTTTTATTTAACGGCTGTCGGTAAATAGTTTCGGAAAGCACAGAGGGCAAATCAGAAATAAAAATTTTTTCAGATTTTGAAAGGGCGACAGCATGCTCAATGCTGTTCTCCAGTTCGCGAATATTGCCAGGCCAGTTATATTTCAATAGTAAACGCATGGCCTCGGTATCTATTTTGTCTATTCTTTTCCCTTGCTCTTTTGTATAGCGGTTTAAAAAATAGTGGGCCAGCAGGGGAATATCGTTAGGTCTATCCCGGAGTGGCGGAAGATTTAGCGGAATAACATTCAAACGGTAATACAAGTCTTCTCTGAAACGGCCGGCCTTAACCTCATCCATAAGATTTCGATTGGTGGCAGCCAGAACGCGGGTATCAACCTTAATGGATTTTTGGCCGCCAATGCGCTCAATTTTTTGACTCTGCAATACCCTTAAAAGCATTGTCTGAGCGGGGGGGGATATCTCTCCAATCTCATCCAAGAAAACAGAACCGCCGTTGGCCTGCTCAAACCTTCCGATTTTACGATGCAGGGCACCTGTAAAAGCCCCCTTCTCATGCCCGAACAATTCACTTTCCAGCAGAGTGGCAGGGTAAGCCGAGCAATTGATAACAATAAATGGCTTGTTTGATCGCCCACTGCGGTTATGGATCGCCTTTGCAACCATCTCTTTTCCGGTACCGCTTTCTCCCTGGATCAGTACGGTGGCATCTGTTGGTGCCACATCATCAATCAATTTGTAAATTATCTGTATTTCAGAATCCTTGCCGATCATATCCCCGTACCCGGAAACCTTTTCGATACTGTTCTTGAGTCCCTGTATTTCTTTTTCATGTTCCGAGGCTCTGTGAATGGCACTTGACGTCTGCTTAAGGATAAGATGAATAACGTCCATCTCTGTTTTTACGCAGACACAATCGTCCGGGCAGGCTATAAAAACAGCCCCTAAAACCTGCATATGATAGTGGAACGGGAAGATAGCCATTCTCTGTGTATTCTTAAATTTATCCGGCAACGGCAAACTTTGAATTTGATCCATTTTTATAAAAACAGTGCCGGCAATCTGATTTGTTTTTAAAAACAAGACGTCATATTGTTCTTCATCCATAGATATAAAATCTTTTTCCGTTGCCAGATAGGGAATTTTTTTTTCATTGTCAAAGATCACCATTACCATATTGCTGCATTCAACAATCTCACGAAGTGTTTTTATCAAGAAAGAGCTGATCAGCTTAAGATTTGGTAATGCTGTAATTTTTTGAGCAATAGAGAATGTCGTGATTAATTGACTGTGGGCCCTATCCAGATCTTTATTTTTTTGTTTGAGTGCTAAATTAGATTCTTTTAATTTTGTCGTGTACTCTTGAATTCTTTCCAGCATGGCATTATAGGCGATCGCAAGTTTGGTTACCTCCGACCGTCCTCTAACGTCGATCCTGGAATCAAGCTTATCCTCATCAATGTTTTTCACGGCATTGGTCAATGCTATCAAGGGTTGGAAAAGGTGGCTGATAAACAGGTGGCTCAAGGATAATGACATTATTAAAACACCGAATGTTATCAATGTCATCTTGATCCTCAGCTGGTTTACTTTATCCCGGTACGGTTTTTCTGATATACCCAGACGCAATACCCCTGCTTTACCTTCAAAAATTGGCAATTGGATGTCAATGAATCGTTCTTTCTGGTCTGATATGACCTTAATGATATTTTTTTCTTCTTTATTTCGGGATGGTTTTAAATTCACAAGATTTACCGGGATACCGTCTGGAAAAGTATGAACCAAAACCTTTTTGCCTTTAATAACAAACAAATATGAAACAGACGGTTCACTTAGTAGTTGATCATCCAGCATTTTTTGAACGGCGATGAGATCGTTGATTAAAATTTTATCCGTCACGTCAAGCGAGAGTTTGTGGGCAATGTTTTCTGCTCTTGCAATGGCGCCGGACAAAAGACTTGTACTGTAATTTTGAATTACCAGCTGCGAAACCACAATACCAGTAGAAACAACAAGAAAAGCGACCGTAAATAGCAGTGATGTTTTTAGACTGTCAAAGATTTTTATTTTTTTAATTAAGTTCATATCCCGTGTTATTGAATTTTTTCGTGCATGGTTTGAACTTTTATATACCATTCATCCTGTGGCCGTTGAAATTGATCTATCAATAAATTTTTTAGGATGGTCTTTCCTGTATCTTTCTGATGCATGGTCAAAACGATTTCCTGTATTTTTGATTTCAATTGCGAATCCAAAGAGGAAGATGCAACCAGCGGGGGGCTGCCGAAATAATCTGATTTTTTAATGACCCGTGTTTTTGAAGTAAAATAGGGATTTTTTGTATTGTAGAATTCCCATTTATGTCCATCAATTGCAGCTCCGTCCACAAGGCCTTTGGCCACTGCCAGAATTGAGTTGTCATGGCTGTAGGTATAGGTGGTGCGCTTGAAAAAAGAGGCCGGTGTTTCATTTAGCTCGGACAGCCAGTAACGGGGAACAATTGCGCCGGTATTGGAATCCGGATCCGTAAAAGCAAATATTTTTCCTTTAAGGTCTTCCAGCGTATAATAAGATGAATTTTTCTGAACAATCAGATATGACTGATAGAAAGGTTTTCCTCTGACAATGGGTGTCGCCAGACCTTCAAACGCATATTTTTGCTTTCCGGTGGCATAGGGCCCTGAACAGACAAAAGCAATGTCAATTAACCGTTTTGAAAATAGCTCATTGACCTCGGAATATGTTTTCCGCTGGATTAATTGGGTTTCATATCCGATTTGTTTACCTATATACTGCAGGAGCTCTTCATAATATACATGGGTTTCTTTCGGGGAAACCATTGCAGAAACTGCCACTCGAAGGATTTTTTGGTTTTCGAAAAACTTTTCCTGATGGGTGGTTTCAATTTTTTCGGAAAAATCAACATATTTATATTCAGCGGGTCCTTCACAGCCTAAGATCCATAAAAAAAGGACCGGTAATACCCCCCGGGCAAAAGTTTTGTTTTTCATTTCCAGAGTCCCCTCTAAATCATATAATTCAATGATAGAAAAACAGTATAGTATCAATTTCCTTAACTATACCCCATAAATAGATGTTAATGCATCTTAATTCGATTTTTTCTTTAAAAAAAACAAAAACCATTGTCCGGAAATCGTGTAAAATGCCTATGGCTATCGGACAGTTCAAAATATCGTCCGGATTCCGGATTTATATAACCATTTGAAAATAAATGCGATTTTATTATTTATTATAAATGATCGTCCGATTTAAGAACAGATGACCTGTATTAAATCACATGGAGTCGTTCCCACACCATTTTAAAATTATAACCGTGCCTTGGCTGGACGAATGCTCTAAAGCCTTTCAAAGCAGGTGATTCAAAAAATAAACTGTCTATTCCAGAGAGCGTTTGTCAATAAAAAATACCTACGCTTTTCTGATGGCATATAAATTGCGATAATCGATTTTAAGGTGCCGCCGTGTCAGATAAAACAGGAACAAAGCTTGGGGGGTCAGAAGCCGGTTAATGAAAACAATTATAGTGATAACAAGAAATCCAGAAGAAGCAAACCAATTAAAAACACTTTTATCACAACATCAATATCATTTAAAACTTCTTGACCGTATAGAGAGCATAGGAAAGGCGATAAAAGAAATTGCCTGCAATACGATTATTCTGGACCCGGATTCGATTTCAGTGGATAACCGGACCGTCAGGGAGCTGACCCTTCAATATCCCCAAATTTATTTTTTATGTATTTCAAAAGACCGTTTTCACCCTGAACTCAAAGATGCGATTTGCTATCATATCTATGCCTGTCTTAACAAACCGCTTGACCCTGATGAACTGCTGTACTGGCTCCGATGCATCGAAGATGATGAATCGTCCGGTACTGGAAATATTTAGAAACCCATATTGAAGTTAACACATCAAACGGAGGAAAAATGGAAAAGAAAAAATCAAGGACATTGATTTCCGATTTTCTGAACAGCACGGGAGTGTCAAGACGATCCTTTATTCAAAGGACAGCAATAATCGGTGCTGCTCTTACCCTTGGCGGCGGAATAATGCCGGAAATGAAGGCGCTTGAGGCAGCTACCGGTCCTTCGGCAGAAGGGATGGGCAAATGGATGCCTGCAACCTGTCAGGGATGTACATCCTGGTGTTCGAAACAGGTGTACATAATTGATGGGCGGGCGGTAAAAGTACGGGGAAATCCCCATTCAAAGGTGAATGTTGGAGCAGGCTGTCCCCGATCACACCTGGGACTTCAGCAACTTTATGACCCTGACAGGTTGAAGGTTCCCATGAAACGCACAAATCCCAAGAAAGGGCGCCATGAGGATCCCAAGTTTGTTCCTATTTCATGGGACGAGGCCCTGGACACCATTGCCGATAAAATCATGGAATTGCGTAAAAATGAAGAAACCCACAAATACATGCTCATGCGGGGAAGATACAGTTATATGAGGGATATCTTATATGACCGCATGACCAAAATCATTGGTTCACCAAACAATATTTCACATAGTTCAATATGCGCTGAAGCTGAAAAGTTTGGTCCCTACTATACGGAAGGCTATTGGGGTTACCGGCAGTACGATGTAAAGAATGCCAATTATATCCTGCTTTGGGGTGCTGACCCACTATCAGCCAATCGTCAGGTTTCCTATTACTCAAAAGTCTGGGGGGACGCGGTTGACCGGGCGACCATTGCCATTGTTGAGCCTCGCCTTTCGGCAACAGCAACAAAAGCGGATGAATGGTTGCCCATTAAACCGGGATATGATGGTGCGCTTGCGGTCGCCATTGCCCATGTTCTGCTAACAAAAGGTCTCTGGTACAAACCCTTTGTGGGAGATTTCGTTGATGGGCAGAATCTTTTCATTCCGGGGCAGATGGTGGATGAAGGGACCTTTGAGGAAATACACACCTATGGTATCGTAAAATGGTGGAACGCTGAATTAAAGGACAAGACCCCGGAATGGGCAGCCACGTTAACGGGGTTGGATGCATCTCAGATAGAAAGGGTTGCCACAGATTACGGAAACGCAGCACCCCATGCAATTTCATGGGTTGGGGGCGGACCCTGCATGCAGGTTCGGGGGGGGTTCTCCAGTATGGCGACACATGCCTTAAACGGAATTGTGGGTGCAGTGGATAACAAAGGCGGTACCCTCATAGCCAACAAAGAATATACCAGCAAATTCCCTGAACCCGACGATTTTATGGATGATATTGCCAAGAAAGGAAAAAAACATGAGAAGATTGATCAGCGGGGGCGATTGCAATTTCCCTGCATCTCAGAAGGAAAACCAGGCGGAGGTGTCATTACCAATAATGCAGCTGATGGAATATTGAATGAAGACCCTTACGACATCAAAGTTGCAATCGCTTATATGAATAATTTTGCATTTTCCACACCCCAGCCAGAGCGATGGGAACGGGCATTATCCAAAATACCGTTTTTGGCCCACATGACCACCAATGCGTCCGAATTTTCGTGGTTTGCCGATATTCTTCTGCCTGACACCCACCATATGTTTGAAAAGTGGGGATATGTTAAATCCTTTGCCAATGGCTATCGTCATGTGACCCTGATGCAGCCCATAGTGAAGCAAACCTATGATTACAAAACAGATGAAACAGAAATCCCCTGGCTGATTGCTGAAAAGCTTGCAGAACGGGGCTTTGACAATCTGCTGAGACATTTCAAAGAATACAAGGATCCCGCAACCGGCCAGGCCCCGGAAAATGAAAAAGAATTTGCATTGTATTCGCTGAAACACGCGACCCAGGATCTCTGGGATCCTTCCAAATACAAGGGAGGAGATAAATTTGACAGCTGGGAGGATTTCATAAAGATAGGTGTTTGGAATTCAGATCCATACCCGCTGAAGAAACGCTGGAGCAACATGAAAACCAAGACCCTGAAATTCGAATTCTATAGTGAAACCCTGAAGGAAGCCCTCGGAAAACATGCTGAAAACCATGGGGTGACCATAGATGATGTAATGAAGGCCACAAATTATCTGGCAAGGGGAGAAATGGCTTTTATGCCCCATTTTGAAGAACCTTTTATACTGGGCGATGAAAAGGAATATCCCTTTGTACATGTGGATCACAAGTCCCGGTTAAACCGGGAAGGGCGTTCAGCCAATTGTACCTGGTATTATGATTTCAAAGACATAGACCCAGGGGATGAAGCCTGGGATGATGTGGCCAAGATAAATCCCCTTGATGCAAAACTCCTGGGTATTAAATCCGGCGACCAGATCAAATTGATTTCTGTCACCGGCAGCCTGTCCTGTACGGCTAAACTCTGGGAAGGTGTGCGGCCTGGCACTATTGCCAAATGTTATGGTCAAGGGCACTGGGCCTATGGGCAGCTGGCTTCCAAGGAATTTGGCAGGGTCCCCCGCGGAGGGAGCAGTAATGATATTATTCCGGCCCAGTATGAAGCCTTAAGTGGAAGCTCGGCTTATTATGGTCTAACACGGCTGAAGATTGAAAAACTATAAGGAGGCAACAATGCCAAGATATGCAATGGTAATTGATCTGCAGCGATGTGTCGGCTGTAGCGCTTGCAGCATTTCCTGCAGAACTGAAAACAATGTGTCAGAAGGTATCTACTGGTCACACAAAATAACCGAGACCTCTGGAACCTTTCCCAATGTTCGATTTCATTATCTCCCAACCCTTTGCAATCATTGTGAGGATGCTCCCTGTGTGAGGGGCTGTCCCACGCTTGCCATGCACAAACTCCCCAACGGCATTACCATGCATGATCCCAAAAAATGCATTGGTTGCCGATATTGTATGATCAATTGTCCCTATGGCGTGATCTATTTTAACTGGAAAGATCCCCATTCATTCTGGAGGGGGAAAGATAAAGTGCTGGAAGGGGGCAGTTCATCTCCCAGGGAAGAAAATCGTGAAGTGGGGGGGGAAATAATGCCATATTATAACCCTGAAAGAGAAGAAACCCTGAGCGGTATCCGTCCCAAAGGAGTTGTGGAAAAATGTACTTTTTGTGATCATCGGGTCAAAAAAGGGCAACTGCCGTGGTGTGTTGAGTCCTGTCCGGCAGATGCAAGAATATTTGGAGATCTTGATGACCCCAAAAGTGAGGTAAACCAATTGATTGGAAAATTCAAGCCATTTCGACTGAAAGAATCACTGGGAACCCAACCCAAGGTATTTTATATCAGAGATTTTAGTTCGGCTAGTTACCCGCAAACCAAAGGAGGCATTTAAATGAAACTACGAATATGGATTGGATTACTTGTCCTCGGCATCCTGTTAGGTTTTATGACCGTTTACAGGGCATACACTGAAGGGTTTGTGATTTATTCAAAAACAGATGTGCTGGTATGGACCCTGCCTTTATCGACCTATATCTTTTTTTCTCTGACCAGCGCAGGACTGGCATTTGTTTCCTCGATTCCTATCCTTTTAGGGCTTAAACGGTTTGAAACGATTGAAAAGCGTGCCATATTTCTGGAACTCGCGGTTCTCATGGGCTCCTTTGTGTGTCTTGCTCTCCACCTTGGATCACCCCTGAATGTAATCTATTTATTGCTCTCACCAAATCTGTCCTCACCCTTGTGGTGGATGGGCATACTTTATACCATATATCTGGTTATACTTGTGACCACATTCTGGCGCATACATACGGCCCGAACCAGTAAACCCCTGGGCATTCTTATCTTTTTGATCGCAATCAGCACATCAACAACCCTTGGCTGGTTGATGGGGATGACAGATGCACGACCCATTTTAAATGCCTCATTTTTCACCATGTATTTTCCTTTGACGGCATTTGTAAGCGGTCTGTCTGCATTGCTTGTCTTCAGCCTGGTAACTGCCTATTTCACCAATCAGGAAATAACCCGGGAAAAGAATGTCTTGTTTGATGAACTTGCCAGAATTCTGGGCATTACAGCCGGCCTTGTATTGGTGCTTTTTTTATGGCGTTCGATTATAGGGGGTATTTCTTCAACTTCAGATGGATATAATACATTCAGGCATATGATCGGATCGATACCTTACAATATTGAACTCTGGCTTGGTCTTTTCCTGCCTTGTGTTTTGATGCTTGTACCTTCAATACGTATCACTTCCTGGGGAAAAATTGCTGCCGGCACCTCATTGCTTATTGGAATGTTTGCCGGCCGGCTGGAGTTTGTATTGAGCGGTGTCGTTCGGCCATTGGGGCAGATGGCTGAGGGACGTCCGGAATTTGTCACGTATCTGCCATCGCTTTCTGAAATTCTTGTTGCCTTGTTCGGTTTGTCAGCGATCCTGCTTATTTACACGCTCGGCGAGCGTTTCCTCAAGCTGGAAGAACTGCCGGAATAAGTATTAATTTCAGAGGCAGAATCGAACGAAAACAGAGGAGAAAAACTTATGGATGTTGAAAAACTGCTCACCCAGGAATCTGCAAGACAAGATGCATATAAGGGGCTGGCAAATTGTTACAACTTGCCCCAGGAAGAACTGATAAACACACTAGAACAGCTGGAACAAGCGTTTGAAACACTCGAATCTGAAGCAGGTTCCCCTATTGCTCTTATGCGCAAAGAGATCAAGGGATCTGAAAAGCTTGATGATTTAAAAATCGAGTATGCCCGATTGTTTGTGGGGCCATACAGCGTTCCGGCCCCACCCTATGGATCGGTTTACTTAGAAGACCAACGAAGGGTCATGGGCCATTCAACAATGGATGTACAAAAAAAGTATGCCCAGGCCGGCCTCACCCTTTCGGAAACATTTAAAGACAATCCTGACCACATTATGGCAGAACTTGAGTTCATGTATTTTTTGATTTTCAAAGAGATCCAGGCCATTCAGGGAGGATCCCTTGAAACCGTCTCCGATTTTTTGCTCAAACAAAGATTATTTCTTCAAGACCATCTTGCTGTCTGGATTAAAGATTTTGGGCAAAACATAGAAACGCATTCTCAAAAGAATTTCTACAAGGGTCTGGCCATGGCAACTCAAACTTTTATAAGTGAAGACTTTGCTCAAATCGCTGGACTGGAAATTACTGAGCCGGCCCCAGCTGTAAGCCAGGGTTAAAATAGCCTTATCTTCCTTGTGTATGGAGAATCGGATGATGAAATCCTTAGAAATTTTGTTGAAAGAATCTGCCAACGCCCACGGCCATCTTTGTCCTGGTCAGGTTGTGGGTGTCAGAATGGCCATGCTGGGGTGCAGGCTTATCGGACTGGATAATCCCCGAAGCGGCGACCAGATAAAAAAGCTCCTGGTCTATGTGGAAATGGATAGGTGTACGGCCGATGCCGTGGCATATGTAACGGGTGTAAAGCTTGGCCGTCGAAGTCTTAAATTCATGGATTACGGGATTATGGCGTCAACATTTGTCAATTTATCCAATGGAAAATCCTTCAGAATAATTTCCACGGAGGATTCCAGGGATCTTTCCGATTTATATGCCCCGGAAGTTGATGAAAAATCTCAAAGACAAATTTCAGCCTATAAAAGAATGCCTGACAGCGTGCTTTTCAGGGTTCAAAAAGTTTATGTACCTATCAGCGATCTTGACCTTCCGGGTCCGACCCGGCAGAAAAGCACCTGCAGCCAATGCGGACAGATCATTCGTGACGGTAAGGAAATTGTAATAGAGGATCGGACAATCTGTAAACCCTGCAGTGGAAAATGTTATTTCTCACATGCGATGGAAATCTCCTGGCCTGAAATGGACTGGTCTCCGGAAAAACAGACCACTGAAGAATCTCAAAAACCTTTAAAAAGGAGAGCTTAACGTGTTTACAAAAATCCGGGTTGAAGATGCAGTTGGTGAAACACTAAGCCATGATATTACGGAAATACGGCCGGGCGAGTTTAAAGGGGCTGCGTTCAGAAAAGGCCACACGGTCTGTGATGAAGATATCTGTCACTTGCAGAAGCTGGGGAAAAATCATCTGTATCTGATCAATCTTGATACAGATGAAATCCATGAAAACCAGGCAGCCGCCATCCTGGCTGAGGGATTGGCAGGCACTGGTATTACTTGGGAAGACAATCCCAAGGAAGGCAAAATATGTCTGTATGCCAAAACCGACGGACTTCTGGTTGTGGACAAGGCAAACCTTGCGGCATTTAATATGATCGACGAAGTCATGTGCGCCTCCCTTCACAGCTATACGCTGGTAAAAAAAGGACAGCAGGTGGCGGCTACGAGGGCCATTCCATTGGTAATGAAACGAACGCCTGTTGAGCGGGCAGCCGCCATCGGAAAACAAAGCCGGGGAATCGTTTCAGTCCATCGGTTGAATCAATCAAAAGCCGGCATTGTTATTACCGGCAACGAAGTTTTCAATGGCCTTATTGACGACAAATTTGCCCCCATATTAAACAAAAAGATTCAATCCCTTGGATCGATTGTATCCGATATTATTTTTGCACCGGATGATGAATTTCTAATTCAACAGGCCATAGAAAAACACATGGAAAATGACTGTGACCTGATTATTTTAAGCGGCGGTATGAGTGTTGATCCAGATGATGTTACCCGTAAAGGCATTCAGAATGCCGGCGCCGTCGAAATGCATTATGGTGCAGCAGCCCTGCCTGGTGCCATGTTCATGGTGGCATATATCGGGAAGACACCCCTTCTGGGAGTTCCCGCCTGTGGGCTTCATCATAAAGTAACCGTTCTGGATTTGATCCTGCCGAGAATATTAATCGGCGAACATATCGGAAAAAAAGAACTGGCATTCATGGGTCACGGCGGCTTATGTCTCGACTGTCCCCAATGCACACATCCCCATTGTCCTTTCGGTAAAGGCATGTAACGCAATCATTAATTTTACAAGAGTAAGCGTTTAACAAACACCA